>OLPL01001175.1_pt1 | contig 16949 bp, 8 predicted proteins | sample 1673211 | NCBI WGS metagenome assembly OLPL01 (sample SAMEA3136766, study PRJEB25190) | human gut metagenome | reverse complement strand
CCTGCCCATAGTACGAGAGGACCTGGGTGGACGAACCTCTGGTATGCCGGTTGTCACGCCAGTGGCACGGCCGGTTGGCTACGTTCGGAAGGGATAACCGCTGAAAGCATCTAAGCGGGAAGCCTGCTCCAAGATAAGCATTCCGTGGAACCTTCGAGTTCCTGTAGTCCCCATGCAGAACACGTGGTCGATAGGCCGGACGTGGAAGCCCCGCGAGGGGTGGAGCCGACCGGTACTAACGGACGAAAGGCAACACTAACATTCCAACCCCTGGCGGTTGGACCGCATCTTCCTCCTGCAAACGACACCAGACGGCAATGAGCATTGTCTGGCCACAAGACGAAACATCGACATATCCGCGTCCGCTGTCCGGTTCCCAGGCCGCCACAGGCCGGCAGACCCCAGCGTCTGACCGTATAAGAGAAGATTTGCGGCGGCCATGGCCCAGGTGAGACGCCCGGTCCCATTCCGAACCCGGAAGCTAAGGCCTGGCACGGCGATGGTACTGCACCCGACAGGGTGTGGGAGAGTAGCACGCCGCCGCACCACACGTACAGGAAGCCCCTCGGAGCACACGCCCCAAGGGGCTTTCCCCATATCAGGACACCCGCGCGTCGGGGTGTTTCTCGCGTCCTTGGGCCTTAGCGTCTCGGATCTCCCCCGGTCCGCCGCGCGGACGGCTCCCCCTCAAAGAGGGGAGCCAGAAACCTCTTGGGCCCCGACGGGATACTCCTGCCGGGGCCCAGTACGTTTTGGGCGGCAACCCGCTGAATACCCGGTAAGATGGCTGAGGTATCAACAAACAGGTCAGGAGGTGACGCGCATGGTGGCGTCAAGCCGTGATGACCGAAGCGTAGATGCATTGGTGAAATCCAAGGCAGTACTTGATGTATTGGCGGAACTGGGGCCAAGCACCGCAAAAACCATAAGCGAACGTACTGGTGAACCCGTAAGCTCAACGTATCGTTTGCTGGATAATCTCGCCGCAGTCGGTTGGGCGGAACGCGGCATCAATCGTGGCGAGTATCGGCTTGGCATCGATTGCGTACGTATCGGCGGCCAAATCGAAAGCAGACTGGACATTCAGCAGATCGCTCGCCGTACCTTCCGCGCCCATCGCGGCCAGTTCGGCATCTGGGGTCTGTTCGTTCGGAGGCGATTGCGCACGGTGTGCATCGAGACACGCACCCGTGAGGCATTGCAAAGCTATGCACAGCTGGTGGGCAATAGCTTGCCTCTGAGCATGAGCGCTCCCTCTCATGTACTGACGGCCTGGTTTCCCCCGGCTCGCTACGAGCAGCTGTTGGAACACTATGCCTATACCAACGAGCTCGGCGGCACATTCTCCACGATGCGTGCCACAGCAATGGGACAGGCTCGTCATATACGCGAATGCGGCTTCACCTATGACGTCGGCCAGACCATGGCCGGCTCCGTGACTATCAGCGTACCGGTATTCAATCACGCCGGAGAGATTCAAGCGGCAATCGCCCTGAGTGGCCTTTCCCGCTCCTTGGAACCTGAGCTGGCCTGTCTGGTAGATGGGCAACCGGCAACGGCATCGGCTCAAGACATGGTGCAATTGGTGCAGACTGCCGGCCGCGAGGTGTCGCGAGGCCTTGGATACAGTGGTGATTATCTTGGCCTGAACAGTTGAATACGATGAGTCAGGGATAAGTCAGGGGAAGGAACGTCGACGATGGCGGAAGACAAACGTGAACCGACCCGCGCTTTAGACAAGGCGAGTCGTGTGATGGACGCATTGGCGGCGGAGAATGGCCTGTCTCCGGCAGATATCGCCGACGCCTGTGATATCCCGCGATCCTCCGTATACCGCGTGCTGGATGGACTGGTCGATGTGGGGTGGGCCGTAACGGATACGGATGGCAACTACTCATTATCGCTGGACTGGCTGCGATTGGCTGATGCCGCTCGCACGTCTCGTACCGAATGGCAGCCTGCGATTGCGGTCATGCATGCCATCACCGCGCAAACCGGCATGACCTCATTCCTCAGTGTGGTCTCCGGCACTGAATTGGTATGCGTGGAATGCGCGCAAGGTCATGCCATCGATTCGCTGATCCTGCGCCCGGGCCGCGTGCTGCCTCTACATGCTGGCGCGGCCGGCCGCGTGGCCTTGGCGTATTTCGAGGATGCCGATGTCGAACGCTATCTTGCAGGAGCGCCGTTCCCGGCATATAACGAGAACACGCTGGTCAGTGTGGAACAGTTGCGCGAGGATATTCGCTTGACTCGCGAACGTGGATATGCACTGTCGGATGAGGATGTGACGTTGGGTGTCGGTGCCGTCGGTGTACCGATTGTGGACAACGAGTCCGGTCGCGTGATCGCCAGCCTGTCCGCCGGTGGATTCGTGGACGAAGTGTTAGCCACTCAAGAATCCTTGGCCGCGTTACTGCACGATGGCGTACACGAGATTCAGGCAGCCTGATTCGGCCCGCTAGGCTGTCGGGCTGGACGGTTATGTCCGGTCAGCTATGGCCTTTGCCGGCTACGGTTCTGCTGGTTATGCTTCTGCCCGACTACGCTGCGGTCCGTTACGCTTCGGCCACACGACCCAACGCGATGGCGGTGATCAGCACGTACGCCTCGCGCGGGTCGGTGGCATCCCAGCCGGTGGATTCGGCGGCACGCTTCAAACGGTAGCGGATCGTATTGGGATGTACGTTGAGCTCCTTGGCCGTGGTCTCGAGCGAACCGCCGAACTTCAGGAATGTGGAGACGGTGAGCAGCGTCGGATCATCCGGGCCTGCTGCTGTCAGGCTTCCGTAGACCACGCGGACCAGTTCGTCACGGGCGTCCGCGTCGCCGATCAACGCACGTTCGGGCAGGGCGTCGTCGGTGCGTAACGGGCGCGGCAATGGCTGCACGGTGGCGGCCAGGGCCGGCGCGGCCTGAAGACAGTAGAGCGTGGCCTGAATCGAACGCATCGCGCCATCGGCACCGGTGCGCTGTGGCCCCAAGGCGATTGGCCGATCGGCGGCGAACGACGGGGCGATGGTATTGCAGATGATTTCCGGCGTGGCCGCACCGACCGGACGAATCAACGCCACTACGGCGGTGCTGTTGCCGATCGGGCGCTTGGCGGTCAGACACACACCGCCGAAATCGGCCACGATTTTCTCGATTTCCTTGGCCGTACGTGCGGCGGACCGGGCAGGGTATCCGGCGATGGCGTAACAATCGAAGTCATGCTCGAAGCCGAGGATGGTGAACAGGGACTCCACTCGTTCGTCGGCCAGATGATTGAACAGGCACTCGAACAGCACGGTGCGTACGCGGTTGGTCGCGGCGATGCCGGGTGCGGACGAATCGGCAACGTCGGCAGCAAGAAGTTCGAGAAAATCTGACATAGTCACTAGTGTAGCGTCGCTGATTGGCGTTGCCTTTCAGCCAAAGACTCTCGCCAATACGTCAGCACCACGAATCCGAATACAAACGCAACCGGCAACATGTGCCGCTCGAAATTATTGGCCGGCGCGGTGATCATCACGCCCATCAGCAGTAGCAGCGGAATATGGGTCATGAGGGTGAGCCAACGTCGGCGAATCACCTCGGCCGCGCCGATCAGCAATGTCATCACCACGTAGAAATTGCCGTGCGTAGGCCAGCCGAGTACGGGAATACCGCCCCATACGCGAGTGAAGCCGGCGATGTGCTCACGCCAGTCATGGTTGTAATCCTTGATCCATGTGGAGTTTTTCTGCACGTAATCGCTGGTCACGTAATAATCCATCGATACGTACGGCTGATCGTTCACATTGAAGTATCCGAAGCATTTGGCCAGCAACGCATCCAGCGCGATGATTGGATTGTCCTTGACGATTTCGAACCATGCCTTGTTGAAATTGGTCATATCCTCGGGCGTCACCGTGCGCCACTTGTAGCTGACCTTCTTGGCCTGAATGCCGGAGGATTTCACCGGGTCGGCGTCCTGCTGGGAGTAAGCGTCGGCCATCTGATCGAGATTGAAGACGGGCGCGAGGTTCTTTTTGGCTTCGTCTGAAATGCCGTCCGGATTGCGCTGGGCCACGCGGGCGATCATTTGCAGCTGTACGCCGCGGCTTTCGATTGGGTCGCCGCCGATGATCGCGCCAGAGGAGATGGCGAAGGAGATGCCGCCGTGAATCAGTACGGTGGGGATGAGCAGCGCCACGACGTAAGTCGCCCAGCGCTTGCGGTCGGCGATCAGAGCCAGCACGATTTGTAGGGCGATGATGTACCACGCATATTTCGCGGAAATCAGCATTACCGACGTGGCCAGGATAAAGGCGATGAAACTGTGACGCGGCAAGTGGACGGGCGTGGCGATGGCAGGGGTCTGAGGATGTTTGCGGGTGCCGGCGGGGTGCCAGGTCTGGACGAGTTCATACCAGACGCTGAACCACCAGACGAACGAGAACGCGAACAGCGGCGATTTGGTGATGGAGATAGTGGAAAACACGGCCAGCGGGCAGACCATAAAGAACAGCAGAATCAGGAATCGAGCCAATCCTCCGGCCTGTGGGGGAGCGGCGGAATCCGTTGCCGTTTTTCCTATCCAAGGCCGGTTCAGGAATCGATTGGCTGCGGCAGCGCAGCAGAACACGGCGAACAGCGTCTGCAGGGCAGCCAACGTCACGATACCGGCATCGTTTGAGCCGGTCAGATGCCTCGCAAACGTGACCATCGCGCCATAGAACACAGTGAGTACCACATTGTGCTGGTCGGTCAGATACGTGGGATCGGACGGCCACATGTAGTGCGCAGTGGGGTAGATGTCCATCGGCACGAAGGAGAAGAAGCCGATATAGGGCTGTTTCAGGCCGGTCCACTGGTTCCAGGCCCAGCTGAATTCACGGATCTGTGAGCGGAGGTCCGCACCGAATGCGGCCAGCAGAGTGGTCGGCACCCAGAGCCAGCCGACAAAAAACACCAGCATAAGCTTCCAGAACCGGTTCGTGCCGCGTGTGATCCAGCGGTCCAGAACAGTGACGGTGGACGTGACGATAGCGCGAACGGTACGACGGGTCTTGGCTGGTTGGCTGGCCTGCTGATCGGCGGCGGGCCGTGATGTTTCGCTATTCCGCTGATGTTGACGTAGTCGCTCGCCGATAGCCCTCGGCAGTATGCGCTGGCCTGCTGCGAATCGCACCATCAGCGTGATGATTCCGAGATATATCAGGAATGACACGACGAATATTGCGGTATTGGCCCAGTTCCAATGGGCGAGGGTGCCGTTCTCCTCGTCCCAGTACAGCGGGCCGACCGCCGTGCACAGTGCAAGCCACAGGCCGGCCAGCACGGCCAGTGTCCAGCGCGCGGCAGCGCCCGCGCGCGCAAGATGCGGGTGGGACTGGCGGCTGGATACGGCGGCAAGCTTCGCGGTGGCTGGTGACGTCATGACAATATATGGTAGCCGCACAGGTCAACGGTTGATATTCGATGTCTGCCGGGCATCGCCATTGTTCGCAAGCCAATATGACGGCCGGGTGCATGCGTGGGGTCGGCGAATGCGGAATTTCCGAAGTTGTGAACGTTAACATGGGCTATGTGGGTGAAAATAGTTGATTTTGCGCGCTTTTCCATGGAATAACGCGGGCATATCGCGCCAAAATCGAGGTAACGTAGTGCCCATGATGATTGCGTTGAAAGCTGCAACGCCGCAGCTACCCAGAACTACAGCCGTCGCAGATCATGTGGTCGCCGTGGACGAAACCGATTCGACCAACGCGCTGGCCGTACAGATGATTGGCGACGGGTCGTTGACGTTGCCCGACCACCAGGATGGCGAACTGGCGGTGGCCGTGGTGGCCGCCGACCGGCAGACCGCCGGCCGTGGGCGCAATGGTCACAAGTGGGTCAGTCAGCCCGGCCGTTGCTCGACGATGTCCTATGCCGTGCGCATTCCGCGCGCGATCGCCACCGACGAATCCGTCAATGGCTGGCTGCAGATGATCGCCGGACTGGTCACGCTGGACGCCCTGAACGGCATGATCGAGGAATACGGTGCCGCGCCGAACCAGCCGGACTGCTCGCTGGAACTCAAATGGCCGAACGACGTGTTCTGCCACGGGCTCAAGCTGGGCGGGCTGCTCTCGGAACTGGTGATTCCGCCGTCGTCCGGTACCGGTACTGATGCTGATGCCGATGACGACGTCGTCATCGTGTTCGGCGTCGGCCTGAACCTGGCCTTGGGCGCCTGTCGGCTGCCCACGCCGCAATCGACCTCGCTGCAGCTGCATGTCTCCGGGCTGCCGTCGTTCGGCGAGATGCGCGATGCGGTGGCCGAACGTCAGGTCGAGGGCTTCCGCGAGCGGTTGGTGAAGTTCATCGCCGACCCGAAGGGCCAGGCCGAGTCGTTGCGCGAGGAGGTGAAGGCGGTGTGCTGGGCGCGCGGCCGTCAGGTCGAGGCGCACTTCACGGACGGCACCACGCTGACCGGCGAAGCCATCGGCCTCAACGAAGACGCCTCACTGATCCTGAGAACACAAGACGGCACGGACCATACGGTCCGCACCGCCGATGTGGGAGTGCTGTAATAGCCGGCCAGTAGCTAGCTAGTAGCTCAGGTCAGCGACCGAGCTTGGACAGGCCGGCGGCGGCCAGAGAGGCCACCACGGCCTTGATGGCGTCGCCAACCACGAAGCCCATGGAGGCCAGGGCCACGGCGGCGAGCGGCGCACCGGTCAGCGCGGACTGGATGACGAAGCCGAAGGCGTACACCACCACGACGCCGCCGACCAGCGCGGCCAGCAGGTAGCGGCCCGCGGTGCGCGCGGCGGCCGCGAAGGACGAAGTGTCGGACTTGCCGCGCAGCAGGGCGATGACCACCACACCCGGCAGGAAGCCGAAGAGGAAGCCGGCGCTCGGGCCGACCAGGGCCAGCGTGGAGGTGCCGCCGGCAAACACCGGCAGGCCGACCGCACCGGCCGCCAGATAGGTGGCGACGGCGGCACCGGCCTGACGCCACGGCAGCATAAGACCGGCGAGCATCACCACGAACGTTTGCAGCGTGATCGGCACCGGCGTGCCCGGAATCGGAATCTCGCCGGCGGCCGCGGACAGCCACATCAGCACGGCGAACAGCACCGGCTTCCAGGATGCGGCGACGATACGACGGGCGAGCGATGTGGTGGCCGCAGCGGATGCGGTGGTGTGTGAAGTCTGCATATCAATGACCCCTATGTTGCGTGATATCGCCGTGAACGGCGGGCGGTATGCGATGGATGAGGGGAGGTTCCGGCGGGTCGTGCGGTATCCCCGACAGTCCGAACCGTCCATATGGTGGACGGTCCCAAATGAATCCGACCCTGTGCGGGCGAATCGTGCGGCGATGGACCGATGCCGGTCCGGTCACCTTCCGTTCGCCCGCAGATGAGCCTTCCCCCGAACTTACGGTTGCCATCGTAGAGGTGTTCGATTTCGTGCGGTTTCGTACCAATTTACAAAATTGTCGATTTCGATTTGTCATAAGTTGACGAACACAACCGTAACGTCAACTTCTTGAGCCGGCGCGCAAGGATGTGCAATCGGCGGATTTGCAACGTTTTTGATAGCAGGCGCCAACGGTTACGTTGCCGGAACCTACGCGCGCGTTTGTTCGTAGCCTACAAAAGGGCGTGAAAGCTTTTGTGTGAACGCGGCTTGCCCTCTCCTCTATATAGAGAGCACAATTTGACACTATGGCTTCTATCGTCAAAAAACTGCTGATTGCGAACCGAGGCGAGATTGCGCTTCGCGTGGTGCGCACGGCCAAGGAGATGGGTATCTCCACCGTGGCCGTCTACTCCGAACAGGACCGCAATAGCCGCTATGTGGACATGGCCGACGAGGCATACCTGCTCTCCGGCGACACCTACAAGGACACGTACCTCAACGAGGATCTGCTGATTGACATCCTGCACAAGACCGGTGCGAATGCCGTGCACCCCGGCTACGGATTCCTTTCCGAAGTGCCGAGCTTCGCGCAGAAGGTCGAGGATGCCGGTGCCATCTGGGTGGGCCCGCACCACACCGCGCTGGTGGATTTGGGCGACAAGATTACCGCCCGCCGCGTGGCCCTACGCGCCAAAGTGCCGCCAGTGCCCGGCCTGTCCGAACCGGTGACCGACGTGCGCACGCTGCTCGACTTCGCACACACCCACGGCTACCCGATCATGATGAAGCGCACTGATGGCGGTGGCGGCCACGGCATCACCGTGGTGCATGACGACGAGGAGCTGCGCCGCTTCTACATGAACCACGACGCGCTGCAAGGCGGCGATCTGAAGGAATACTTCATCGAGAAGTTCGTGGACAAGGCACGCCACGTCGAGACCCAGTCCGGGCGCGACTCGCACGGCAACTTCACCGTGTACTCCACCCGTGACTGCTCGCTGCAGCGCCGCAACCAGAAACTCGTGGAAGAGGCACCCGCGCCCTTCCTGTCCGAGGAAATCATCAGCACGCTCGAGGAATACTCCCGCCGCCTGTTCACCACGGTCGGCTACGTGGGCCTGGGCACCTGCGAATTCATGGTGACCCCGAACGGCAAGGTGTACTTCCTGGAAGTCAACCCGCGCTTGCAGGTGGAGCACACCGTCTCCGAAGAGGTCAGCGGCCTCGACCTGGTGCGCGAACAGCTCAATATCGCCGCCGGTGGCGAGCTCACCCGCGCCCCCGAACTGCGCGGCCACAGCTTCGAACTGCGCATCACCAGCGAAGACCCGGCCACCAACCTGACCCCCGGCTCCGGCACCTTGGAGAAGATCCAGTGGCCGGCCGGCCCCGGCGTGCGCATCGATACCGGTGTGGAACAGGGCGACACCATCTCCCCGAAGTTCGATTCCATGATGGGCAAGCTCGTTGTCACCGCCTCCGACCGTGCTGCCGCCGTGGCGCGCGTACGCCGCGCGCTCGCGGAACTTGAGGTGCAAGGCGTGCCGACCCCGGCAAGCCTGTTCGAGCAGATCTTCAACGACGACGAGTTCACCGCCGAGCATGGCGTGGCCTACGACGTGAGCACGAAATGGCTGGAACGCAAGTACCTGAACAAGGAAGCATCCTCCACCAAGGGCGGCCAGCCGGCATCCATGGCCGGCGCTTCGGGTGCGAAGGAAGCCGAGCAGAAGGAATCCAGCGAAACCTTCGTCATCGAAGTCAACAACCATCGTGTGTCGCTGACCGTGCCGAACGACATCGTGGCCAACCTGACCGGCGGCGCCAAGGCGCGTGACGCCAAGCGCGCCATCCAGCCGCTGCGCGGACAGGGCCTGCACCACGTCGAAAAGAAGCAGCAGGGCAACGACGGCCAGTCCGGTGTGATCGCCAGCCCGATGCAGGCGGTCGTCACACGCATCAACGTCGCCGAAGGCCAGGACGTGGCCAAGGGCGACCTGCTCGTCGTGCTCGAATCCATGAAGATGGAGAACTACGTGTACGCGCCGGTCAAGGGCACCGTCACCAAGATCTTCGTCGGCCCGGCCGCAGGCATCGAAGCGGGCGAGACGTTGATGACCATCGACGTCAACGGCGCTTCCAAGGCGGCTGACGGCAAGCCGGCAACGGACGGTAATACGGAAACCAAGACGGAAGGCGGCGCGAAATGACCGACATCATCGCAAGCCCGGCCGTCAAGGAGGCCGTGAAGGTCGTCATGGAACAGCAGGAGCGACTGGGTGACGAAGCGGCTGCCGAAGCCCGCGAATCGCAGCCGATCCGTACGTCCGTGCTGCGTGCCGCGCAGCTCGCCGCCGAAGCCGAAGACCACGCCCGCGGTCGCCAGCACGTCAAAGGCAAGCTGACCGCGCGCGAACGTCTCGACCTGCTGCTTGATGCCGGTTCCTTCGAGGAAATCGGCCGTTTCCGCGGCGGCGACATCAACGGTGGCCGCGCAGGCTCCGCCGTCATCACCGGCTTCGGCGAGGTGTTCGGCCGCAAAGTGGCCGTCTACGCGCAGGACTTCTCCGTCAAAGGCGGCACGCTTGGCGTGGCCGAAGGCCGCAAGATCTGCCATCTGATGGACAAGGCGCTCGACCTCAAGGTGCCGATCATCGCGCTCATCGACTCCGGTGGCGCGCGCATCCAGGAGGGTGTGGCCGCGTTGACCGAATACGGCCACCTGTTCCGCAAAACCTGCGACGCCAGCGGTTTCGTGCCGCAGCTATCGCTGATCCTCGGCCCCTGCGCCGGCGGCGCCGTCTACTGCCCGGCCCTGACCGACCTGATCATCATGACCCGCGAGAATTCCAACATGTTCGTCACCGGTCCCGACGTGGTCAAAGCGGCCACCGGCGAAGTGATCAGCATGGACGATCTGGGCGGCGGCTACGTGCACAACGCCACGTCCGGCGTGGCCCACTATCTCGGCGAGGACGAGGCGGATGCAATCGACTACGCGCGTACCGTGCTCGCCTATCTGCCGTCCAACTCCGACCAGCAGCCGCCCGTCTACGCGTACGCGGCGACCCGCGCCGACCGTGACGTGGCCAAACGCCTCGCCACCATCGTGCCGGACAACGACCGCCAGCCGTATGACGTGCTCGACGTGATCCGCTGCATCGTGGACTACGGTGAATTCGTGCAGGTGCACGAACTGTTCGCCGCTTCAGCGGTGGTCGGCTTCGCCTGCATCGACGGCCATCCCGTCGGCATCGTGGCCAACCAGCCGAACGTCAACGCCGGCATTCTCGACGTCGACTCATCCGAAAAAGTGGCGCGATTCGTGCGCTTGTGCGACGCGTTCAACCTGCCGGTCGTCACCTTGGTGGACACCCCGGGCTACAAGCCGGGCGCCGAACAGGAACATGCGGGCATCATCCGCCGTGGCGCGAAGGTCATCTACGCCTACGCCAACGCGCAGGTGCCGCTCGTCACCATCATCCTGCGCAAGGCCTTCGGCGGCGCATACATCGTGATGGGTTCCAAATCCATTGGCGCGGACATGAACTTCGCCTGGCCATCCAGCCAGATCGCGGTGCTCGGCGCGGCCGGCGCGGTCAACATCATCCACCGCAAGGACCTGCAGAAAGCCAAAGACAACGGCAAGGACGTCGAAGCGCTGCGCGCCAAGTACATCGCCGACTACGAACGCACCACCGTCAACGCGAACCTTTCGCTGGAAATGGGCGAGATCGACGCCATGATCGACCCCGAACAGACACGCGAGACCATCATCGAATCGCTCCGCCTGCTCGCCAGCAAGAAACGCGTGCGCCGAACCAGCAAACACCACGGCAACCAGCCGCTGTGACGGACGCAACGCGACGCAACCAACGTAAGCAACCACAACAATCGCAAGAAATTTTGGAACAAGTAAGGAAGATTATGAACACCTTTTTTCTTGATCGACTGAACAGCGAACCCCACGCGCTCGCCTTCGCCGGCCAATCCACCCCGTGGCCGGTGGCGCTCGCCGACCAGAGCGCGAATCCGGCGCTCGACGAGGCCCTGCACACCCATGCGGCCGCCGCGCAGGCGCTGCTGTATCCGGTGTCCGCCGAGCTGCTCGCCACCACCGGACGCCCGGTCGACCTGTTCGGCTTCGAACCGAACCCGGCACGTCTGGGCGCCGCAGCCGCGGCTTCCGCCAGCGTTCCCGGCATCGCGCTGACCCAGCTGGGCGCGCTGCTCGACGCCGCCGCACTCGGCTACAATCCGGCCCAGGCCAAGCCGGTCGCGGTGCTCGGCCATTCCCAAGGCGTGCTCGCCGTGCACATGGTGCAGGCCATTCGTGAGGCCGGCTCCATCGAAGCGGCCGCCGCGCCCATCGACGAGATCCTTGCCATCGCGACGCTGATCGGCGTGGCCGGCACCCGTCAGGCCCGCCAGCTCGGCCTGGCCGCCCGTCATGGGGACGCGACCCCGATGCTGTCCGTCAAGGACATCACCCGCGCCCAGGTGGACGCGCTGATCGAACGCGTCGACGGCGCACGTGGCCCGATCGCCGTGGCCGTCACCAATTCCGCCACGCATTACGTGTTGTCCGGCTATCCGGAGGACCTGGCCGCATTCGGCGTGGAGGTCGCCAAGGAACACAAGCGTCAGGCCAAGCTGCGCGAAGAGAAGGTGCGTGGCGGCCGCGTGTTCGACCCGACGCTCGAATATCTCGACGTGACCCTGCCGTTCCACAGCCCGCTGATGGCCGATGCCGTCTCCCAGGCCGTCGCATGGGCCGAGGCCTGCGGCATCAACGCCGACCATGCCCGTGAGCTCGCCGCCGAAGTGCTGCTCAACCATGTGGATTGGGCCGCCCGCGTGCGCGCCCTGATGAAGTCCACCGATCCGAGCGCCCTGTGGGTGCTGGACTTCGGTCCGGGCAACACCGTCGGCAAACTGTTCTCCACCGTGGCCCAGGGCACCGGCGTCGGCGTGGTGGAAGCCTCCACCGTGGCCGACCGTGGCTCGCTCTCCACGCTCGATACCCTGCCGGAGCGCACCCAGAACTGGACGCGTTTCGCGCCGAGCATCATCCACACGTCCGCCGGAGACAAGGTGCGCACCGCGTTCACCGAACTTACCGGCAAGGCTCCGGTGCTGCTGGCCGGCATGACCCCGACCACCGTGGAGCCGGAGATCGTGGCGGCTGCCGCCAACGCCGGCTACTGGGCCGAGCTCGCAGGCGGCGGCCAGGTCACCGCCAGCGTGTTCGACCGTCACGTGGCCAAGCTCGAGGAGGAACTCGAGGAAGGCCGCACCGTCGAATTCAACGCCATGTTCATGGACCGCTACCTGTGGAACCTGCAGTTCGGCTCCCAGCGCATCGTGCCGAAGAAGCGTGCCAGCGGCACCCCGATCGACGGCGTCGTCGTCTCCGCAGGCATTCCGGAATTCGACGAGGCCGTGGAACTCATCCACAACCTCAACGCCGACGGCTTCCCGTACGTGAGCTTCAAGCCGGGCACCGTCGACCAGATCCGCCAGGTGGTGCGCATCGCCAAGGCCGTCGCGCCAACCAAGGTGCTCATCGAGGTCGAAGGCGGCTCCGCAGGCGGCCACCACTCCTGGGAATCGCTTGACGATCTACTGCTGAGCACCTACGCCGAAGTGCGCGAGCAGTCCAACCTCGTGCTCGTGGTCGGCGGCGGCATCGGCACGCCGGAACGCGGCGCCGACTACATCACCGGCGAATGGGCCACCGAATACGGCCGTCCGCTCATGCCTGTGGACGGCGTGCTTGTCGGCACCGCCGCCATGACCGCCAAGGAAGCCCACACCAGCCACGAAGTCAAGCAGATGCTCGTCAACACCCCGGGCATTCCGGCCAAGGGCGATGGCAACGATCCGTTCGCCCCGCTGGGCGAGCAGTGGGTGCCGTCCGGCCAGGCCAAGGGCGGCGTCACCTCCGGTCTGAGCCACCTGCACGCCGACATCTACGAGCTGGAGAACTCCTCCGCCCGCTGCGGCCGCCTGCTGGTGCGCGTCATGAAGCACCCGGAGGAGCTGGAAAGCCGTCGCGACGAGATCATCGCGGCGCTGAACGCCACCGCCAAGCCGTATTTCGGCGATCTGAAGACCATGACCTACCTTGAGTGGGCCCAGCGTTTCGCCGACCTCTCCTTCCCGTGGGTGGACGAAACCTACGCCGATCGCTTCCTGCACCTGCTGCAGCGCATCGAAGCCCGCGTCACCACGCAGGAAAGCGGCGAATTCGCATCGCTGTTCGCTTCCCGCGCCGACGTCGAAGCCGATCCGAACGCCGCGATCGCCAAGCTTGCCGAAACCTACCCGCAGGCCGGCAAACTGACCGTCACCCCGATGGACGAGGCATGGTTCCCGGTGCTCGTACGCGAGTATCCGAAGCCGATGCCGTTCGTGCCGGTCATCGACAACGACCTGCTGCGTTGGTGGGGCCAGGACCAGCTGTGGCAGTCCGAGGACTCCCGCTATTCCGCCGATTCCGTGCGCATCATCCCCGGCCCGATCTCCGTGGCCGGCATCACCACCGTGGACGAGCCGGTGGCCGACATCCTCGGCCGCTTCGAAGCCGCCATGGTCAAGCGCGTGTCCGCCGAATCGGCGAGCGCCGACAAGACCGCCTTCGCCCAGTTGGGCGCGGCCGTCTCCGCCGAGGAATTCATCCTCAAATCCCCGAACATCTCCTGGGTCGGCCACCTCATGGCCAACCCGGCGTACGGCACCGCCAACGGCGACGCCAACTACGAGATCCGCAAGGTGGCCGTTGAAGGCAGCGTCGAAAAGTACGACCTCGACATCCATCTCGACACCTTCTGGGACAACGATCCGGACGGCGGCGCCTCCAAGCACGCCGTACGCGACATCGTCATTCCGCTGAACGTCGACGGCAACGAATCCGGCCTGTTCCCGGTCGTGGACCGCGACCGTCTGCCGGAGCACGTCTACCGCATGCTCGCCGACACCGCGGGCATCGGCAACACCGCCATCACCGGCGACAAGCTCACCGCCATGCCGCAGATCGAGGAAGTGTCCGACAAGACCGCCTTCCCGTTCGGCCAGGCGCACACCGGCTACACGCTGTCCGCCAACCTCGGTTTCGACCATGAGGCCGCCACCGGCGGCGCGCTGCCGAGCGACCTCGTGCCGTCCCGCATCGCCCCGGACGCGCTCGTCGGACCGGCTTGGCCCGCCATCTACGCGGCCCTCGGCTCCGTGTACGTCAACGGCTTCCCGGTCATCGAAGGCCTGCTCAACGCCGTGCATCTCGACCACCTCATCGAACTCGAGGTGAGCGAGGACGAGCTGCTGAAGCACACCGGCGAGCGCATCGAGCTCACCAGCTGGGCCGACGACTACTTCGAATCCGCTTCCGGCCGTGTGGTGACCATCCACGTCACGCACACCGCTCAGGACGGTACGCTGCTTGCCAACGAAACCGAGCGTTTCGCCATCCGCGGCCGCGCGTACTCCGACGCGCTGCCGCCGGAAGCGCCCGACTATGGTGGAATCGAAGCCGAAATCGAAAGCACTCCGCGCCGTCTGCTGCGTCGTGTGAAGGTCGTCGCTCCGCACGAGATGACCGCTTTCGCCCGTACTTCCGGCGATTTCAACCCGATTCACACCTCTCATCGCGGTGCCGCCGTCTCCGGTCTCGCCGCGCCGCTCGTGCACGGCATGTGGCTGTCCGCCACCGCCCAGTACGCGGTGCAGGCGCTCGACGAGAAGGGCGCGCATTACGAGATCGCAGGCTGGACGTACAACATGTACGGCATGGTGCAGCTCGACGACGAGGTGGAGATCTCCATCGAACGCGTCGGCCGTGTGGCCCACGCCGGCATGGTGCTGGAAGTGACCAGCCGCATCGACGGCAATATCGTGTCCCGTGGCACCGCCATCGTGCGTGCGCCGAAGTCCGCCTTCGTCTACCCGGGCCAGGGCATCCAGAAGCAGGGCATGGTGCTCGACGAGCGTGCCAAGTCCCCGGCCGCACGCGAGGTGTGGGAGCGCGCCGACAAGGTGACCCGCGAGAAGCTCGGCTTCTCCATCCTCGCCGTCGTGCGTGATAATCCGAAGGAACTGACCGCCAACGGCGTGACCTACCGTCATCCGGAAGGCCTGCTCAACCTGACCCAGTTCACGCAGGTGGCGCTCGCCACCGTGGCGTTCGCCCAGACCGCTCGTCTGCGCGAAGCCGGCGCGGACATCTGGCCCGCCTACTTCGCCGGCCACTCGCTGGGCGAGTACAACGCGCTGAGCTCCTTCGCAGGCGTGATTCCGCTGGAAACCGTGCTGGAGCTGGTGTTCCACCGTGGCTCCACCATGCACCACCTCATTCCGCGTGACGAGAAGGGCCGTTCCAACTACCGTATGGGCGCGCTGCGTCCGAACCAGTTCGGTGTGGGCGACGACGGCGTGCGCGAATACGTCGAATCCGTTTCGAAGGCTTCCGGCGAGTTCCTGGAGATCGTCAACTACAACCTTGCCGGACAGCAGTACGCCGTGGCCGGAACCATCGCCGGTCTGAAGGCGCTGAAGGCCGATTCCGCCCGTCGCGTCGCCGAATACGGCGGCAAGCCGGCGTTCATGCTGGTGCCGGGCATCGACGTGCCGTTCCATTCCACGCTGCTGCGCAAGGGTGTGCCGGAGTTCCGCGACAAGCTTGACGCGCTGCTGCCGAAGCACATCGACTACCGTGGCCGTCTGGTTGGCCGTTACATTCCGAATCTGGTGGCCGTGCCGTTCGAGATGACCAAGGAATTCGCCGCGAAGATCCTCGAGGTCGTGCCGTCCGAGCGCATCAAGGCCGCGTTGGACGATCCGAAGGTGTGGGATTCCTACGCCGAGGACGACCAGAAGCTCGGCCGTCTGCTGCTCACCGAACTGCTGAGCTGGCAGTTCGCCTCCCCGGTGCGTTGGATTGAAACCCAGGCGCTGCTCTTCGGTCAGCGCGAACAGGGCGGCCTCGGCGTGGAAGAATACGTCGAAGTCGGCCTCGGCAACGCCCCGACCCTGGCCAACCTCGGTGCCAAGACCCTGCATCTGCCCGAGTTCGCCGGCAACGATACGGTCGTCTACAACGTCGGCCGCGATGAAGGCCGCGTCTACATGACCGACACCGATTCGCTGGTTCCCGACGATGAGCCGGAAGAGGCTGCGGCCTCGGCCCCGGTCGAAACCGCTCCTGCCGGTGGTTCCGCCGTCGCCAAGCTCGGTTCCGGTGCCGCTCCGGCAAATGCCGTGACTGAGGCTGCTCAGACAACGGATGGCTCCGTCGCCGGACAGTCCACTGGACTGTCCGACTCCTCGCGCGGCCTGCAATCAGGGCAGGCCGCGGCCGGCGCGCCGTCCGGTGCCGCCGTCGCCGACCTGCCCTTCAAGGCTTCCGATGCCATCGGCGTGCTCATGGCCTACTCCGCCAAGGTGCGCATCGACCAGATCGGCAGCAACGACACCACTGACACCCTGACCAACGGTGTCTCTTCTCGTCGCAACCAGCTGCTCATGGACATCAGCTCCGAGCTGGGAGTCGCCAGCGTGGACGGTGCTGCTGA
>OLPL01001163.1_pt1 | contig 17095 bp, 16 predicted proteins | sample 1673211 | NCBI WGS metagenome assembly OLPL01 (sample SAMEA3136766, study PRJEB25190) | human gut metagenome | reverse complement strand
AGAAAAGATGCAAGACAGCACTTGTGACAGAATTGGTTCAGGCGTGGATGAAGAATGGAGAAGCAGGAACAGGAACATACACAGGAGCAGTGAGCATAGACGCTATCAAAAAACAGTTACTTCAAGACAAGGAGTTTTTGTTAGAAATAGAAAAATCAATGGGCGGAACGAGTTGTCGAGAAGTCGAGGAAACAGAGCCAGAAGATAGTGATAATCTGGATATGGACGAGGATATGATGCTTGCAGGAATGTCAATATTTGAAAACGAAATTTAAAATGTATCGAAGTACCGCTGAACATAGAATAAGTCTGTTTGGCGGTATTTTTATGCTTTTTTGTTATAGTGGGATATGATAGAATAAGTTTAAATCCTTTGTAACTAAGGGGACCTTGGAATTATAGAAAGAGGAAGTTGCATATGAGAGAAACTGATTTTTCAGAACGTATTAAGACAATTCTTTGTGAACGTGTTGGGGGCAGATGTTCAAATCCAAATTGTAGAAGGGAAACATTAGGTCCTCATAGAGAGGGAGATAAACGATTATCAATGGGTGAAGCCGCCCACATTTTAGGAGCATCACCAAAGGGCGCAAGATATGATGCGAGAATGACAAAAGAAGAAAGAGAATCTATAAATAATGGAATATGGTTATGTAGTGCTTGTCACACATTAATTGATAAAAATCCAGACGAATATCCAGTAGAAGAATTGCTAAAGTGGAAGATGATAGCGGAATATGAACAAGAACGACGTCTGAAGGGAGAAGATATAGTTTCTTTTCAAAGCCAGCAGATGGAAAGGAAAAAGGAAGCATTAAAGCAGGTCAAGTATGCAACTGATTGCTTCCATGATTTGTTGGAATATTCATATAAATATTGGAAAATGAATTTTGCACAATCTTTTTCTAATCCGATTGATTTACAAAATGAAATAGATGATCATCATTTTATGTATGAAGAAGAATTGCTTCACATAAATAAATATCTTGAAAAAAGGGATGATCTTTATGAGGCGCTAAATCAACATTCTCTTGACTTGGGGAAACAAGTAGTAGAATTGTTGAATGAATATATAAATTTGACAACATTCCAATATTATGATGATGGTATAGGAATGGCTAATAATTATTGGTCTTCATTTTTTAATATGATTTCTAAGAATATAGATAATTTAAGAAAGATTAAAAAGGAAACAGATGATATACTATACTCTATGTATTCAGCTTAAACTGACGGAATAAACTACAATATAAAATCGTAATGGACAACATCGCAAGGAAGCAAGACCGCAAAAGTATAAAAGAAGGGTGCAGAAATAACAAAGTTTCTGCGCCCTTAAATTATTTGCCTGGTTTGTAGTTGCGTAATGCAGTTTTGGTTGATTTTATAATTTCCAGTAAAAATTCTTTTTCCTGATTGCTACAATCAGAAGTAAGCTCTTTTATATCGGCATCAAATTTTGAAACCAGTACAGGCGTATTGTCATATAAAAGCTGATCTACAGTAGTATCAAGGCTTTGAGCAATGCCGAGCAATGTTGCAAGGCTTAATTTGGTATGTCCGTTTTCGATACTGCTGACATAGGTAGGGGCAACGTCGATCATATTTGAAAGTGTTTCCTGAGTCATTTTTTTTGACAGACGTGCAGTGCGGATCCTTTTACCGATAGCAAGATAATCAATTTCTACTTCCAAACCTGTCACCTCCTAGACTTTGACTATTAGTTAAGATTTATTGCGAAACTCCACACACATTTGATATTCCTTATTGTATTCCCAAAAAAGATATATTATAATGAAACATAAGTAGAAGTTTAATGCAATTATTCACATGTAGTAGAAAAAAGAGCAAAAGACACCGGGGGCATCAAATTTGGAAAGTATAAATACGGGTGTTGAATTTTATTCAAATGTGAAAGCCTCGGAGGTGGAATGGGTATGGTACCCATATATTCCCTGTGGGAAGATTACAATGTTGCAGGGAGATCCGGGAGAGGGTAAGTCAACACTGATTATTCATGTTGCAGCGATACTAACAAAAGGCGGATATTTGCCAGATGGACAGAAGATAAAAAAGCCAGAGATGGTAATATATCAGTGTTCAGAAGATGGAAAAGGAGATACGATAAAACCAAGGCTGGAACAGGCTGGGGCTGATTGTAGTAAGGTTGCATTCATAAAGGAAGATAATGATGAATTGACACTGGAAGATGAACGTATAAGAAATGCTATTATACAGATCAGTGCGAAAATGGCTGTGCTTGATCCGATACAGGCATTTATCGGTCACAATGGCAATATGACAAATGCAGTAAAAATGCGAGAAATCTTATCAAAGTTATCCAAGGTGGCAGCAGAAACTAATTGTGCAATAGTATTAGTTGGACACATGAACAAAAGTGGTGGTGGAAACCAATTATACAGAGGATTAGGCAGTATTGACATTGCGGCAGCAGCGAGAAGCATTCTTATGGTATCCAGAGATAAAGAAGAACCTTGGAAACGGTATATGTTTCCGGTAAAATCAAGCCTTGCACCAGAAGGAGAACCGATAGGGTTTGAACTGGATAAGAAAAAAGGGTTTCGATGGATTGGAAAATGCCAGATAAATGTGGAAGAGTTGCTTAATGTTGAGAAAAGCACAGGAAAGAAAGATATTGCTGTAGAATATCTGCAAAAACTGTTATCAGTAGAAGATTTAGCAAGTACCTATATTTATGAAAAAATGAAAGAGTATGGTATTGCAAAAAGAACGGTACAGGAAGCAAAGAAAATTGCTGAAATAAAAGCATATAAAAAAGGTAAAATCTGGTACTGGCATATGGAAGTGGGGGACAGCATATGAACGAACAGGAAAAACATGCTGCAAGCCAGGAAGAACGGAAAGAAAAGATTCGTGCAAGGTATAAGGGCGTGGATCGCAGCGAATTAGAGTTCATTCCTGCGAAACAGAAAGAAAAATTATTTGAAGATGCAGGCACCAAAAGGGTGTGTGCTTATTGCCGTGTGTCTACAGATGATGCCAATCAGACATCTTCATATGAACTGCAGAAAAATCATTATGAAGATATGATAAAGGAACATGCAGGGTGGACACTGGTTGGGATATATGCGGATGAGGGAATTTCCGGCACATCTTTACAGCATAGGGATGAATTTAATCGTATGATCGAGGATTGCAAAGTAGGGAAAATAGATTTAATAGTTACCAAAAGTGTATCACGATTTGCCAGAAATATCGTGGATTGTATTGCTAAAGTTCGTGAATTAGCAAATATGAAACCGCAGGTAGGCGTATTTTTTGAAACAGAACATATTTACACACTTGATAATACGAGCGAAATGATGCTTGCAGTGTTATCGGCAGCAGCACAGGAAGAATCACATACGAAAAGTGAAATTATGAATATTTCTATTGAACAACGGTTTTCAAGAGGAATATTTCTGACACCCAAACTCTTAGGTTATGATAAGGACGAGGACGGGAATTTAGTTATTAATGAGTCGGAAGCAGATACGGTTCGCTTGTGTTATTATCTGTTCCTGAGTGGCTTTCCTACTTCTGAAATTGCTGAAATTTTGATGGATTTAGGACGTAAAACTAAATTAGGAAATACAAAGTGGACAGGAAGTACAGTTGTAAATGTTCTACGCAATGAAAGGCATTGTGGGGATGTTTTATCAAGAAAAACTTTTACACCTAATTACCTGGATCATAAATCAAAGAAAAATAACCATGATCGGAACCAATATAGACAGACCGATCACCATGAAGCTATTGTGAGCCGGGAGATTTATGATGCAGCGCAAAAAATGCTGGATGCAAGCAAATATATGAAAAAAGGGTATCCATTGCCAACTTTACAGGTAGTAGATCAGGGAGCCTTAAAAGGCTTTGTACCTGTAAATCGTGCATGGAATGGATTTTCGTCAGCAGATTATAAAAAGGCATCATTAAGTGCTTATTCTGAAAACAATAATGAAATTTGTGTAGAGAAAACGGAAAACCGAGGATTTGATTTAAGCGGTTATGAAATTGTGAGGGCGCAGTTTTTTTCAACAAGATTCGATCCGGCAGTAACGATTTCTTCAGGAAAAATTGTATTTAATACAGCTTGTTTGAAAAAATTTGAAGATGTAGAGTATGTAGAATTACTTTTCAATTCTGTAGAAAAGTGCATTGCAGTTCGTCCATGCGAAAAAAGCAGCATAAATGCTATTAAATGGGGAACTATACGAGATGGACGTTGGGCGGTGCTCCCAAAAAGCTGTAAAGGATTTTCAGGGCCATTATATGAGCTTATGGGATGGAATAAAGACTGCAAGTATAAATTGCGAGGACAGTTTTGCGGTACTGCAGATGAACAGGTAATGATTTTTGAATTAGAAGAACCAGAAGTGCTTGTACAGGAAAAGGCAGAAGAACAATTTGCGGAAGAAACGGAGAAAAAGCCAGAAGAAGCTCAGAAGCCAGTAAAGAAAATACTTTATCCGGAAGCCTGGACATATAATTTTGGAGAGTCTACAAATAGAATGGTGTTTTTACAGAGAGTGTCATATAAAGGAAACTGGGACATACTGCGTCCTGCAAGAACTGTTGAAGGGATGGAGATTATAACCAGAGAAGTTCTCAATGCTCTGCTGGAGTCAGCAGAGAAATTGATAGATAAAATGAGGTGTGCTAATTATGCATGATACAGCGGAGTATACGGATGAAAAAGAAATTATTGATCAGAAAGCAATCGAGTTGGCGGAGGATTTTAGTTATGATGGGTATCAGGTTGTCAGACGAGAACTGTTTGCTCATCTAAGGGAACCGGCTGTCGTGATTCGTAGAGATAGTGTGACATTTAATACAGCCTGCATTGCTGGTTTAGAGGATGCAGTTTACATACAGATACTTGTGAACCAGGATAGTAAGAGAATGGTTGTCCGAAAATGTGAGGAAAATGATAAAGATGCACTTCGTTGGTGTGTGGCAAAACCAGATAAGCGTAAAAGCAGAAAAATGACAAATAAAATCTTTTCTGCAATGATGTATGAAATGATGGGATGGAATCTGGATTGCCGATATAAGATTTTGGGACACAAGATTACTTTTGAAGATGAAACAATTTATGTGTTTGACTTGATGGAAACGGAGATATTTCTTGACATTAAAGGAAAAAGAGCGAAAAAAGACACAGAAAGTCAGTTTACTACTGAAAAGGCTAATAGTATAGAAGAAACAGCATCAAATTCTACAGATAATGAGCGTTCAGTGGAAGAAATAAAAAGGAAAAATCGAATACCATTTTATCCAAAGGAATGGAAAGATTCTTTTGGTTTGCCAGTGGAAGAACATAGGAAAGCACTGGAAATAAATATGCTGGATGGTTATGCAGAATTTACAACAGGAAAATAGTTAAAGGGGAAAGTCTGCCCTAAAGATGGGAGGTATCAGTGTGCAGGAACATAATATTGTGATACCGGGGATTTCTCTATGCCAAAAATGGGGGAAGATACGGATTTTTCATTCAACGATAGTGGCATTGGGTGAGCCAAAGTATATAAGATTTTTGTTTAATCCTGAAAAGCGGGGATTGGTGGTGCAGGCATGTGCCAGAAAAGATGCAGAGTGTTTTCGTGTGCCTAAATATAACCCGGAGAATTGGGAATTTAAGATCAGTAGTGTGCCAATGCTGCGAATGATATGGAAAACGTGCGAATGGGATGCGGAAAAGATGTATCGTTTGACGGGAATATGCCATTCGGAGTACAATCTGGTGGAATTTGATATGAAGCAGGCAACGATGCTGACAGTGGAAGAATTTTAAGAAAACAGCGTAAAATAGGAACTTCTGAGAGATCAGAGGTTCTTTTTTTGTGCTGTTTTTGAGGGTAATTGCATGGTATGGTGCTGAAAAAATTTCTCTGAAAAAAAGTTGTTTCTATCTTTACATCAGGAGGAAATATGAGCTTTGTAGGGACGAGACCAGAAGCAACAAAGTATGTGGAAAAATATACAAAAGAGATGAGAGCTACGTTACTGCTTCCTGCGGGAATCACATCGGAGGCAAGTATACGGTATAAGGATGAAGCGAAATTATTGAGGGGAACAGAAAATATAGATGATGTATAACAGATTGATAAAAACAATGTAGAGGAATTATGAAAAATATAATTATAGAAATAGGAAAAAAATTTTTATGTATTTTTTTTGTGTTTCCGATAAAGAATAATAGGATTTTTTTTAGTGCTTATAGTGGAAGACAATATTCGTGTAATCCAAAATACATATCAGATTGGATTGAACAAAATTATAAAGATGAATTTGAAATAATATGGGCATTTAATGAACCTGACGCATTTAGTTATTTGAAAAATAGAAATATAAGTGATGTATTAATTACAGATTATTCTTCATCCATATGGGATTTTTCGTTGATGGAGAAACCATGTTTTTTGTTTATGCCAGATTATAATGAATATATAGATGAAAGAGAATTTTATACACCTATACAAGACTGGCCATATCCGGCAAGTTTTTCGATGGAAGACTTGGAAGATAAGATTATAAAGTATGACCACGAAATAGCTAAAAAGAGAATTCTAAATCATCATATCAAATTAGGAATATGCGAAAGTGGAATGGCATCAGAAATAGTTGGGAAAGAAATTGTCAAATTGTGTCGTTACCAATAAAATATGTAATAGAAAGGATATTGTTCATATGTATGTGAAGAGTAAAATAAAAATTCATTTAAATAATGGAAATGGATTGCTCTTTTTAATGGCGGTATTTTTGACAACATTTTATTTATATAAAGATTTGGGAATAAGTACATTGCTCGGATGGGGAATGGTTCTTGTTTTTGCAATGATTAATTTTATTTTGAGAATGTCATATAAATTTTCTGTAATTTTACCAGTTGAAAAAATATCATATATATTTATAGTAGTAATAATAGGATTGTTCTTTTTAAGAATGTCATCTAGGCATGATGCAGATGAAAGACTTTATATAATTGCAATGCTAATTATGGCATTTGTAGTTGTGTTGGCAGACCCTTCATTTTCTGAAGTTACTAAGACATGCAAAGTTTTTGAAATTATGTCATGTTTTATTGCAATATGGATATTGTTTTTTAAAGCCTTTAGTGGTTGCGGCTTTTTGTATTTTGACTGCTTTAGCTGCACCAGAAATCATAGGAATTTTAGCAACAAAAGAGTATTATGAGGGAATATACGTTGTACCACCTATTGCCGCAGGAATATATACTACAGCACTTTATGATAATTTTACAGCAATCTCTTTTTTTCATAAAAAATCTTTTAATATAATGATAGCTACGGTTATTGCTGCAATATCAAATGTTATAATGAATTATGTTTTTATCATGAAATGTGGATATATTGCAGCTGGTTATACAACATTAGCTTCAAACTTAATATTAACTGCATTGCATTATATAAATTCTAGAAAAATCGAAAAAGAAAAAGTGTATGATTTTAAATTCTGTTTGTTAAGTGTTTTAGTAGTGACGATAAGTTGTTTGTTATGTAATTTAATTTATAAATTTACTTGGGTGAGATATGGAGTAATCTTGATTATCATATTAATTGTATTTAAGTTTAGAAATAAATTGATAAACTCTATTACAGCTATGAAAGTATAATAAAATGTAGTAAATACATTAAAATATGACGTAGTGACTGATGGATTTCTTGTTGGTATACTAAGAAAAACATGGTATCAAGGAGATAAATCTGATGTCTAAAATCAATCAGGAATCAGTAGCTTTTGGAAAGGTTCTGCGGTCTACATCACAGAATTATTTTGCTAACCTCCGGTTGTTGGTATAACTAAATAAAAATCTATTGCACATCAAATATTAAAATTTGAAAATAAGTCAAAAATCGTAAGCGCTTCAAATAATGATGTGGATAACATAGCAGAAAGTCTGTTATGTTACACTACGCCTTGTTTTGAGGGACTTACATAAAATGCTCAGGAAGCACCTACGCTTCCTGAGCATTTTCTCAAACGCATCATTTCTCCAGCAATTTCAAAACATCCTCAAGTGGCACCCCTGAGAATCTGCTGATGTCTTCAGGCGAGAACCTGGGATCCTGCAGCATGCGTTGTGCAGTAAGTAAAGCATGGTCCTGAAGACCTTGGGATAGACCTTCGGCACGTGCATCATCGCACATTTCCTGAACAGCCTGACACATATTAACACTCCCTTCTGTTTCTGTGAAACGTAAATTGATACCGGTTATGGAGTCAATGACCCGGGCTGCTTTGAGCTCGAGTGACCGGAAACCGGGGCTCTGTGATGTGAGCTCCTGAAGTTTCCGTTTATCTTTGGAGTATTTAATGAAGAGCATGACTTCTTTGAGATTGCTCTGGAGTTTGTCAAGTTCTTCATCCTTTATCTCGGCAGGTGAGAAGAGATTGATCCGGTAATCCGGGACCATGGAAAGAATTTCGGGGTCCTGGACAGAGAGCATTTCGTGGAGGCTTCTGGGAGCTTTCCAGGTGTCGGAACCGAAGTACACGACTGTGGGTATGACCGGGATCAGCCGGTCATCCTTGTAGAAGCCGGTGAGATATTCTCCGGATGTGGAGGGCCATTGCTTTGCTTCTCTGTGGGTTGTCAGCCATGTAATCTTTGGTGATGGTATCCTTTGTACCCATAGGTTTCACCACCTTCGATCTTGTTATGTGATCAGAGTTATTTTATCATCTGATCCATTTTCAGGGTAACATAGTTCATTGCTTTTGGAAAGAGGATTTTGTGAAAAAGCTTCAGAGCTGCGCAGGTAAGGCGGATATGTTTGTCGAACGGAGTCGAAATAAATCAATAGACAAAAAGAGCGTATTGTGCTACTCTGAAAGCACGAATCACGTGGCGATTGGCATATTTGTATGTGATTTTTCGCATTGAAAGGGAGTGGAACGCGGAATATGAAGAGACCGAAGCTACCGGTGGGAATTGAGAATTTTCAGGAAATTCGTCAGGCGGATTTTTATTATGTAGATAAGACCAGGCTTATCGAACAACTGATCGATCAGTGGGGGAAAGTAAATCTTTTTACGAGACCTCGGCGTTTTGGGAAAACATTGAATATGAGTATGCTTCGTTGTTTCTTCGAGATCGGGGCAGATGAAGCGCTGTTTGAAGGTCTTTATATTTCCCGGAAACAAGAATTGTGTGAACAGTATATGGGGAAATTTCCGGTAGTGTTTTTATCGCTGAAGAATGTTGATGGACTTACCTTTGAGAATGCACGCTATCAGCTGACAGAACTGGTAGGCAGAGAGGCCAGTCGTTTTCTGTTTTTATTGGAGAGTGACAGACTGACAGAAACGGATAAAGATATATATCGTACATTGATCTCTGTGGAGAATGGCCGATATTCTATGGATGAAAATATTCTTTCTTCTGCGTTGCAGATATTGTCTCAGCTGTTGCATAAGCATTATGGGCAGAAGACGATCATTCTTATAGATGAATATGATGTTCCTCTGGATAAGGCTTTTCAGCATGGATATTATAAAGAAATGGTGCTCATGATACGCGGTGTGTTCGGACAGGCACTTAAGACTAACGATTCTCTGTATTTTGCAGTATTAACAGGGTGTCTTCGCGTGTCTAAAGAGAGTATTTTTACAGGACTTAATAACTTCAAAGTGCTTTCGATCACGGATCATCGATTTGATGAGCATTTTGGTTTCACAGATGATGAGGTCTGCAGATTGCTTACAGCATATGGCATGGAGGATCATCTTTCCGAAACAAAGGAATGGTATGATGGATATCATTTTGGAAATACGGATGTGTACTGCCCATGGGATGTGATCAATCATGTAGATTGTCTGCGTGGGAATCCGGATGCGGAGCCGCTGTCTTATTGGATCAATACCAGTGGGAATGAACTGGTAAGGAGATTTATTGACAGGGCAGATAAGACTACGAGAGATGAGATAGAGCGTCTGATCGCAGGTGAGTCTATTGAGAAAACGATCCGTATGGAGTTGACCTATGATGAAATCGATAACAGTCTGGATAATCTCTGGAGTGTATTATTTACTACAGGATATCTTACACAGGCAGGGAAGACCGAACGGGGAGTGTATCGTCTGACCATTCCGAACAGGGAGATAAGAGAAGTTTATGTGCTTCAGATAAAGGAATGGTTTGACCGCGCAGTGCTGAAAGAGGCGGAGCCGACGAAAAATCTGCTGAAAGCAATAAAAGAAGGGAATGCAGGTGAGATTGAGGAACGCCTTACAAAGATTCTGGGAAATACGATCAGTATTTTTGATACAAAAGGACGAAATGAAGAAAAAGAAATTTTTTATCATGGACTTTTGTTGGGGCTTTTGCGTAGTGATCCAAACTGGCTTGTTCAGTCTAATGCGGAATCTGGAGATGGTTTTGCAGATATTCTGGCAGAACCGGAAGATCCGGATGCCGGGATCGTTATCGAGCTGAAGTATTCTCAGACTTTTTCAGGACTGCAAAATGCATGTGAAAGAGCGCTGGCACAGATCAGAGAAAAGCGGTACGATGAACGGTTACGTAATGAAGGAAGAAATAATATTCTGGCGTATGGAGTTGCTTTTTGTAAGAAGCGATGTAAAGTGGCTGTTCAGAGGCTGTAAATCTGCTGGAAATATAGATAATATTATTGATGTTCATACAGAAAGATAAGAACAATTCTGATCGATCTGTATGACACATCAATATATAAGATAAGTTATAAATATTAACACACAAAGGAGAGCAAGAAATGGGAAAATATTTTGGTACAGATGGCTTCCGTGGAGAAGCGGGTGTTTCGTTAACTGCAGATCATGCATTTAAGATCGGGCGTTTTCTGGGATGGTATTATAATGAGCTGCGCAGAAGAGCGGGGGAGACGGCTGCGGCCAGGATCGTGATCGGCAAGGATACCCGACGTTCCAGCTATATGTTTGAGTATTCGCTGGTTGGCGGGCTGGTGGCATCCGGAGCGGATGCTTATCTTCTTCATGTGACAACAACGCCGTCTGTGGCTTATGTTGCCCGTACCGATGGCTTTGACTGCGGTATCATGATCTCTGCCAGCCATAATCCTTATTATGATAACGGGATCAAGCTGATCAACGGCCAGGGTGAGAAGATGGAAGAGGAGATCATCGCTCTGGTGGAGGATTATCTGGATGACCGTCTTCAGCTGTTCGGAGAGAAATGGCATGAGATTCCTTTTACAAAGGGCGGTGAGATTGGCAGGACGGTGGATTATTCGGCAGGCCGGAACCGTTACATAGGATATCTGATCTCCTTGGGAGTATATTCCTTTAAGGGAATGCGGATTGGTCTGGACTGTGCCAACGGAAGTGCATGGAATATCGCAAAGGCGGTTTTTGATGCGCTGGGAGCGAAGACTTATGTGATCAATGCTGAGCCGGATGGTACCAATATCAATAACAATGCCGGTTCCACCCATATCGAGGGTCTCCAGAAGCTTGTAGTGGAGAAGGGGCTGGATGTTGGCTTTGCCTACGACGGAGATGCGGATCGTTGTCTCTGTGTGGATGAGAAGGGAAATGTGGTCAGCGGGGATGCGATCCTTTATGTGTACGGCCGTTATATGAAGGAGCGCGGAAAGCTTCTCACCAATACGGTTGTAACTACGGTAATGTCCAATTTTGGCCTTTACAAGGCTTTTGATGCTCTTGATATCGAGTATGCGAAGACAGCAGTAGGGGATAAATATGTTTATGAATATATGATGCAGAATGGCTGCCGTATTGGTGGTGAGCAGTCCGGGCACATTATTTTTTCCAAGTATGCATCTACCGGGGATGGCATCCTTACAAGTCTGAAGATGATGGAAGTTATAATGGCAAGGAAGAAAAAGCTCAGTGAGCTTACCGCTGATCTGGCGATCTATCCCCAGGTTCTTGAGAACGTGCGTGTCCATGACAAGGCAGCAGCGCAGGCAGATGTGGATGTGCAGGCAGCAGTAGAGCGTGTGGCTGAGGCGCTTGGAGACACCGGAAGGATCCTGGTGAGAGAATCCGGCACAGAACCTCTGCTCCGTGTTATGGTTGAGGCAGAGAGTGAGGAGCTTTGCAGAAAATATGTGGACCAGGTGGTTGAGATCGTCCGTAAGAAGGGGCATGTGGCAGAGTGATGTCCTGGATGCAGACCGCAGGTGTCTGAAGAACGGAGCAGTCAGAAGAATATAAAAATGCAATAAGAGGAGAAAAAAATCATGTGTGGAATTGTAGGTTTTACAGGCAGGCATCAGGCAGCACCCATCCTTCTGGACGGGCTTTCCAAACTGGAATACAGAGGATATGATTCCGCCGGCATCGCAGTGCGTGACGGGGAAAAGGATATCGAGATCATTAAGGCGAAGGGCCGTCTGAAGGTCCTTCTGGAGAAAACAAACGCAGGTGAATCTGTTCCGGGTATGTGCGGAATCGGTCATACCCGCTGGGCAACTCACGGAGAACCATCAGAGGTCAATGCCCATCCTCATGTCAGTGATAACGGAAATGTGGCAGCTGTGCATAACGGCATTATCGAGAATTACCAGGAGCTGAAGGAGAAGCTTCTCCGCAGGGGATATTCTTTTTATTCTTCCACAGATACGGAGGTTGCTGTGAAGCTGGTGGATTATTACTACCAGAAATACGGCGGATCTCCGGTTGAGGCAGTGCGTCATGCCATGGTGCGTATCCGTGGTTCCTATGCGCTGGCAATGATGTTCCGTGATTATCCGGAAGAGATCTTTGTAGCGAGAAAAGACAGCCCTATGATCCTGGGTGTGGAGAATGGAGAATCCTATATCGCATCGGATGTTCCTGCGATCCTGAAGTATACAAGAAATGTTTATTATATCGGAAATCTGGAGCTGGCATGTGTAAAACCGGGTGAGATCACTTTTTACAATCTGGATGGTGAGGAGATCGAGAAGGAGCCTAAGATCATTGAGTGGGATGCAGAGGCGGCGGAGAAAGCCGGTTTTGAGCATTTCATGATGAAGGAGATCCATGAGCAGCCGAAAGCAGTCGCAGATACACTGAATTCCGTTATCCGGGAGGACAAGCTGGATCTGACAGAGATCGGTCTGGATGATGAGAGGATCCGCAGCATCAGCCAGGTTTATATCGTGGCCTGCGGCTCTGCTTACCATGTGGGAATGGCTGCACAGTATGTGATCGAGGATCTTGCAGGTCTTCCGGTGCGTGTGGAGCTTGCTTCGGAGTTCCGTTACCGGAAGCCGCTTCTGGATCCTGACGGCCTGGCAGTGATCATCAGTCAGTCCGGTGAGACTGCGGACAGTCTGGCTGCGCTTCGGGAATGTAAGGAGAAGGGGATCCGCACGCTGGCTATTGTCAATGTGGTGGGCTCTTCCATTGCAAGAGAGGCGGATCATGTATTCTACACACTTGCAGGACCGGAAATCTCGGTTGCTACCACCAAGGCGTACAGTACACAACTGATCGCTTCCTATGTGCTGGCATTGCAGATGGCACTGGTCCGCGGAAAGATCTCAGAGGAGCAGTGTGAGTCCTACATTAAGGAACTGAAGACACTTCCGGACAAGATCGGCAGGATCATCGAGGATAAGGAAAGGCTTCAGTGGTTTGCCTCCAAGCAGGCCAATGCAAAGGATATCTTTTTTATCGGAAGAGGGATCGATTATGCCATCAGCCTTGAGGGCAGCCTTAAGATGAAGGAGATCAGCTACATCCATTCTGAGGCGTATGCGGCTGGCGAGCTGAAGCATGGCACCATTTCCCTGATCGAGGACGGCACTCTTGTGATCGGTGTCCTGACACAGCCGGAGCTTTATGAGAAAACAGTCAGCAACATGGTGGAGTGCAGAAGCCGTGGGGCGTATCTGATGGGGCTTACTACGTTTGGAAACTATAATATCGAGGATACTGCAGATTTTACGGTTTATATCCCGAAAACAGATCCGCATTTTGCAACTTCTCTGGCAGTGATCCCGCTGCAGCTTCTGGGCTACTATGTCAGTGTAAATAAAGGTCTGGATGTGGATAAGCCGAGAAATCTTGCTAAGAGTGTTACCGTGGAATAAGGATATCTGTTTCATGGAAGGAACATTTTAGAGGCAGTTCCGTGACATCGTGAGAGCATAAAAGGATCATGATATCACGGAACTGTTTTTGCATTTGGCGATTTACGATATTTCTTGCTTTTATCAATAAAAAAGCGTAAAATGATTAGGATATTTGAATCTGTACAGAGAGTGTCCATATGAAATATTCTCTGTACCATCAAAAATGGAGGATTGCATATGAGAAAAATGGGAAAACATATCCCAGGGCTGATCGTGACGCTTGTGGTTCTGATCACAGCGATCGTATTTGCGGTCATGCTTCTGAATATGAAGGTGATCCCGACGAAGTTCATTGCAGTGATCGGACTGGTAATGCTGGTCCTGATCATGATCGTCGGAGCGCTTGTATGGAGTACGGATGGTAAGATAAGATTTGTAGTGGGAGTGATCCTGGCAGCAGTTTTTGCAGCAGTATTCATTCTCGGAAGTATGTATGTTTATAAGACACATTCCACACTGGCAGGGATTTCCGGTGTGAACACAGAGGTTACGGAGGTTGGTATTTATGTCCGTGCAGATGATTCTGCAGATTCCATAGAGGCTACAGCAGATTATGTGTATGGTGTGCTGACAGATCTTGACAGAGCCAATTCTGACAAGGCTATCCAGGAAGTGGATTCCGAGACAGGCAAGACCGTGCAGGTCCAGGAGTATGCAGGACTTACAGAGCTGGTTGACGGTCTTCTGAACGGACAGACAGGTGCGATCGTGCTGAACAGCGCATATTTAAGCGTTATTGAAGAGATGGATGGATATTCCGATATTTCTTCCAGGATCAAAGAGCTGACCGTGAAGAAGGTGGAGACAACCATTGAGCCCCAGGAGACAGAGGCGAAGGCTGAAGAGAGTACCAATGACGGTTCTGTATATACCATCTTTATCAGTGGTATCGACAGCCGCAGCGGTCTTGTTGCAAAGAGCCGAAGCGATTCCAATATCATTGCTACGGTAAATACAGCTACCAGACAGGTGCTTCTGGTTTCCACACCGCGTGATTATTTTGTACCGCTTTCTATTTCAGGCGGACAGAGAGATAAGCTGACACATGCAGGTATCTATGGTATCAATGTATGTATGGATACTCTGGGAATGCTTTACAACGAGGATGTCAACTATTATTTCCGTATCAACTTTGCAGGATTTGAGCAGCTGATCAATGCGCTTGGCGGAGTTACCGTTTATTCTGACTATGACTTTGATTCCAAGAATGAGACAGGATATCACTTCAATCAGGGAGAGAACTACCTGAACGGTGAGCAGGCTCTGGTATTCAGCCGTGAGCGTTATGCCTTTAAAGAGGGCGACCGTCAGCGTGGCAAGAACCAGATGGCAGTGATCAAGGGTGTGATCAACAAGGCTCTTTCACCGGAGCTTCTGAAGAATTATTCTTCTGTTCTTTCCAGCATCCAGGGATGCTTTGAGACCAATATCTCCTATGAGGAGATCGCCAGACTGCTCCAGCAGCAGCTGAACAACGGCGGTGACTGGAACATCGTAAGCTACAGTGTAAATGGTACCGGTGACACACAGAAGCCGTACTCCATGAGCCAGAAGGCTTACGTTATGATCCCGGATGAGTCTACCGTTCAGAAGGCGGAGGCCATGATGAAGAAGGTTCGTGACGGAGAGACTGTTTCCCAGGAGGAGGCAGACAGTGCAACATCAGTGGCAGCAGCTACGGATAATGATGCACAGGCAGCTGCAGAGGAAAGTACAGCAGAAGCGCAGGGTGAGACTGCAGATGCCACACAGAATGGCACAGCAGATGCCCAGGCAGCAGACGGAACTGTTGCAGAGTAGTAAGATAAACTTATTAAAATTTTAGCATAAGAACAGCCGGGGAAGCGTAAAGCTTTCCACCGGCTGTTTTTTCATGAGAAACAGAACGAAAAAAATCCACCGGCGATCACCGATGGATTTTTTTTTACAGGATCTCTTTCAGATATCTTTCCAGGGCATCCTGCCATGTTGGAAGTGGCTGGAAGCCGTTTTTTATAAGCTTGGATTTATCCAGGCGGCTGTTGAATGGACGTACAGCCTTGGAAACGCCATACTCTGCAGTTGTGACAGGAGATACCTCTACTTTTTCGTATTCCTTGTGGCCGAGGGCAGCAGCCTGGCGGAAGATCTCTTTAGTGAAATCATACCAGCTGATGAAGCCGCCTTCGTTGGTTGCGTGATAGTAGCCGTATTTCTCTGTCTCGACCATGTCTACCAGAAGACGTGCAAGGTCGTAGGTGTAGGTCGGAGTTCCGATCTGGTCACTGACTACGGTAAGCTTGTCATGGGTTTTTCCCAGATTTACCATGGTACGGATAAAGTTTTTGCCGTTTTTGCCGAATACCCATGCAATACGTACGATAAAGAATTTATCTACAGTGCCGGATACTGCCAGTTCACCGTCAAGCTTGGTCTGACCGTATACGTTCTGTGGAGCGTAGTCCTTGCAGTCCGGATCCCATGGTGTGGTTCCCTGGCCGTCAAAAACGTAGTCTGTGGAAATATACATCATCTTGATGCCAAGCTCCTTGCAGATGTCCGCAATGTTCTGTGTTCCTACAACATTGACAAGACGTACCTTCTCACGGTTTTCCTCGTCCTCTGCAGCATCTACGGCTGTCCATGCGGCACAGTGTACTACTGCATCAGGCTTTACCTCACGGATGGTTTTTGCTACCGCTTCTTTATCTGTGATATCAAGCTGCACATAAGGCATGGTGGTAACAGGAGTACCATCAGCGATGCCGCTGTAGGAAGGAGCAATGTCACTTCCTACGCCTTCATATCCACGGCCGGACAGTTCATTCATTACGTCATGGCCAAGCTGGCCGCCAACACCTGTTACGAAAAATTTCATGCTTTAACCTCCTCGCGGTTTCCATACATTTCTTCGTAGTAGTTCTGATACTCGCCGGAGATGATGGTTTCCCACCATTCCTTGTTGTCAAGGTACCATTTGATGGTCT
>OLPL01001149.1_pt1 | contig 17233 bp, 15 predicted proteins | sample 1673211 | NCBI WGS metagenome assembly OLPL01 (sample SAMEA3136766, study PRJEB25190) | human gut metagenome | reverse complement strand
TACTGGTAAGACCTTCTTACGTACTTGGCGGACAGGGAATGCAGATTGCGATCAACGATCACGATATTGATGAGTTTATCGGAATCATCAACCGTATCGCACAGGATCACCCAATCCTGGTTGATAAGTATTTACAGGGTAAAGAGATCGAGGTTGATGCCGTATGTGACGGAGAAGATATCCTGATTCCTGGTATCATGGAGCATATCGAACGTGCCGGAATCCATTCAGGAGACAGTATTTCTGTATATCCTGCACAGAGCATCTCTCAGAAGACAAAAGAGACAATTGCCGAATATACAAGAAGACTTGCAAAATCATTACACGTAATCGGATTGATCAATATTCAGTTCATCGTATGTGGAGAAGATGTATATGTTATCGAGGTTAATCCTCGTTCCAGCCGTACGGTTCCATATATCAGTAAAGTAACCGGTATCCCAATCGTTCCGCTTGCAACAAAAGTCATCATCGGAGCAAAGATCAAAGATCTCGGATACACACCAGGATTACAGCCGGAAGCAGATTATTTTGCTGTTAAGATGCCGGTATTCTCCTTCGAGAAAATACGTGGTGCAGATATCAGCTTAGGACCTGAGATGAAATCTACCGGAGAGTGTCTGGGAATTGCGAAGACATTTGACGAAGCATTGTATAAGGCATTTATCGGAGCCGGAATCCGTCTGCCGAAGCATAAGAATATGATCATGACTGTTCGTGATGAAGATAAGGAAGAAGCAATCGATATCGGACGCAGATTCGAGAAACTTGGATATAAGATCTTTGCAACGAGAGGAACTGCGGATATCCTGAAAGAAGCAGGAGTGAAAGCAAATGCAGTAAATAAGATCGAGCAGGAATCTCCGAACCTGATGGATCTTATCTTGGGACATAAGATCGACCTTGTTATCGATACACCGCATCAGGGAGCAGAACATTCTAGAGATGGTTTTGTGATCCGTAGAAATGCGATTGAGACAGGTGTGAATGTATTGACAGCGATTGATACAGCAAAAGCGCTTGTATCCAGTCTGGAGAATACAGATATTAAGAAACTGACATTGATCGATATTGCCACAATTTAAAGATGTCAAGATAAAACCTGCTACAGGATTCTGTAGCAGGTTTTTTACATATTAGGAATGTTGTCCTATTTGATTTTTCTATTCTTCGAGTAATATTTGACAGAACAGCCAGATTATGATATGATACCAGACGTTGTGCGTAACATTTTTGTAATATTTGTAATAAAATTGAAATGAATGAGTATGATTTATGTAAAGAAAATGGTTTGGCACATATAGGAGGGTATTATATTTATGAATTGTCATAGCATCCGGAGGAAGTTGCCAGTGGCAGGTTCTGCAGGTAAGGGAAGTAAAAAGATTGTATTATTCTTAGCGGCTTTGATATGTACCGTGTGTATGACTGGATTTACAGCGAAAGCGGCATCGGTGGAGGGAAACGTCAGACATTCCAGATCGATTGCAGTTCAGACGAGGGAGACAATACGAGTACAAAAGATCAGATTAAAGCAGGCAGTATTGGAAAAAGAGCAGGAAATCAGACGACAGAAAATCCGTGCAAAAAGAGAAGCAAGAAAAAAACAGGAACAAAAGAAACTGAAAAAACAGCAGGAGCTGTTAGCAGCGCTTATATTCTGTGAAGCGGGAAATCAGCCGTATAAAGGACAGGTTGCTGTGGGAGCGGTTGTTTTAAACCGGATAAAAAGCAAAACTTATCCGGATTCTATGAAGGAAGTTATCTATCAGCGCGGACAGTTCGGACCGGCAGGCAGCGGATGGCTGAATCGTGTTTTGCAGAATAAAAGTTATACCAAAACCGCCTGGAAAGCAGCAGCGGATGCATTAAAAGGAAAAGATCCGATAAATGGATGTCTGTATTTTAATCAGGGAGGCTCCGGAAAGAAGATCGGTGATCATTATTTCCACTAAGAGATAGAGCAAAAAAGTCTTATTTCTGGAATTGACAACTTCCGGACAAGGTATTAGGATGTAAGAGCAGAGGCGGGACGTTTCTGCTCATTTTGTTATGGCGACGAGGAAAATGCACCATGCTTGCATGGCTGCATTTGACGACCGCTAATCAGAGTGGGATGGCTACCATAGTCTCGGCAGGTGGGGAAAAAGATGTATAAGATTTTAATTGTAGAAGACGACCAGACGATTGCACAGACAGTGGCAATGCATTTGGAAAAATGGAATTACAAAACAAAAACGACAGAAGATTTGAAAAATGTATTGCAGGAATTTCTGGCTTTTGAACCGGAACTTGTGATCCTGGATATTATGCTTCCGTTTTTTAATGGCTTTTACTGGTGCCAGAAGATTCGTGAAGTGTCGAAAGTACCGATTGTTTTTCTTTCTTCAGCAAATGACAATATGAACATTGTCATGGCGATGAATATGGGTGCGGACGAGTTTATTGAAAAGCCATTTGATCTGACAGTTCTGACTGCAAAAGTACAGGCACTGCTTAGAAGAACCTATTCTTTTGGCGGAACGACAAATGCGATAGAATATAAAGGTGCTCTTTTGAATCTGAATGATGCAGTGCTGACTTATCAGGAGCAGAGAGTCGAGCTGACAAAAAATGAATTTAGAATTTTACAGATATTACTTGAAAATGCGGGAAAGATTGTTTCAAGAGATACGATCATGGAACGACTCTGGGAAAATGATTCGTTTGTGGACGATAATACACTTACAGTTAATGTGACAAGACTTCGTAAAAAACTGGAAAGTATCGGAATGACAGATGTGATCCGTACGAAAAAAGGAATTGGATATTTGGTGGAACTATGAAAATCTTAAGAGCATATATAAAAGAACATCGGACGCAGATCTGTATGTATCTGGGTGCGTATGGAATCTTTTTCGTTATATTTGATCTGTATCATATCGATCTGGCATGTGTGGAATATGCATTTCTACTGTCAGGTGTGTGGAGCCTGCTTTATGCGGTTCTTGGATTTGTAAGATACAGAAGAACGCACAGAGAACTGCAGAATGTTATAAAAGGTGAGAAAGAGCAGATTCTGGAATTTGCAGAAGGAACCACACTTCTGGAACAGGATTATCAGAAACTGGTACAGAAATTATATACGCAGATCAATGAGACTGAGTCGGAACAGGCAATAGAGCGGCAGGACATGCTGGATTATTACAGTATGTGGGCGCATCAGATCAAGACTCCGATCGCAGCGATGAATCTCCTGCTTCAGACAGAAAAAGAGGAGCATCCGGTTCTGGTAAGAGAACTGGAGATGGAATTATTTAAAATCCAGCAGTATGTAGAAATGGTCTTAACTTATCTGCGTATGGAAGATATGTCAGCGGATCTGTCCTTTGCAGTCTGTGATCTTGATACGGTTATTCGCCAAGTAGTGCGCAAGTATTCCAAGATGTTTATTTTAAAGAAAATCACACTGGTATATGAGCCGATTCAGGAAACAGTATTAACCGATGAAAAATGGCTGTCGTTTGTTCTGGAGCAGCTGCTTTCCAATGCTTTGAAATATACAGAAAACGGAAGTGTGCATATTTATAAAAAAGGTCAGATACTTGTTGTGGAAGATACTGGGATCGGTATTCGTGAAGAAGATCTGCCACGGATTTTTGAACGCGGATTTACCGGCTATAATGGCAGAAATGATAAGAAATCGACAGGCATCGGACTTTATTTATGCAAATCGGTAATGGATAAGCTTCAGCATGGATTGTGGCTGGAATCGGAAGCGGGGAAAGGAACAAGAGCCTGCATGGATTTGTCCAGAGAAAAATTACCGGTTGAATAGATACAAAAGAGAATCTGGAAGTAAAATGAGATATCTTACAAAAATGTAAGAAACAGGAAGGAAAATGTAACCTGAATCGATGGCTGTACATTTTCCTTTTTTCTATAATCATAGATGTAAAACAGATGATATGGAAAGGGTGAAACAAATGGCATTATTAGAAGTAAGAAATGTAAAAAAGTATATACGACCAGATTTGGAGGCAACCAGGTAGAGGCGCTGCGAAACGTTAATTTTTCAGTTGAACCGGGAGAATATGTAGCAGTTATGGGAGAGTCCGGTTCCGGAAAATCAACACTTTTAAATATTCTGGCAGCACTTGACAGACCGACAAAAGGAAAGGTGTATTTGAAAGGACGCGACCTTTCCGGGATAAAAGAGAAAGAAATGGCAGCTTTCCGAAGACAAAATCTCGGATTTGTATTTCAGGATTTTCATCTTCTGGATACATTTTCGTTAAGAGACAACATATTTCTTCCACTTGTATTGTCTGGAATGAAATATGGGAAAATGGAAGAGCGGCTGCAGCCGGTTGCAAAGCAGCTTGAGATTACGCAGCTTCTGGACAAATATCCATATGAGGTATCAGGAGGACAGAAACAGCGTGCGGCAGTTGCCAGAGCGCTGGTTACCAAACCACAGCTCCTTCTCGCGGACGAACCGACAGGAGCGCTGGACTCTCGGGCTTCCAAAGCACTGCTTGATCTCTTTACCGGTATCAATGAGGACGGACAGACGATCGTCATGGTTACACATAGTGTGCGTGCGGCAAGCACAGCGAAAAGAGTGCTTTTCATCAAGGACGGAGAGGTGTTTCATCAGTTATATCGTGGAAATCTGAGCGAAGATGAGATGTATCAGAAGATTTCAGACACCTTAAGCGTTCTTGCAACGGGAGGTGAGCACATTGGCTAGAAACATTTATGCAAAACTTGCCGTCACAAACCTGAAAAATAACCGGAAGACTTACATGCCATATATATTGACCTCTATGTTGATGGTTATGATGTTCTATATGTTTGATGCACTGACAAAAAGCAAAGACCTGCGAATGGAAACGCTGCGGCTCTGCCTGCAGTACGCAACAGGCGTGATGGTTATTTTTTTCTGTGATTTTTCTCTTTTATACAAACAGTTTCCTGATGAAACAGCGAAAAAATGAAATTGGTGTTTACAATGTTCTCGGAATGGGAAAACGGCATATTGCGAAAATGATGGCAGTAGAGACGGTGATTATTGCAGGAGTCAGCATGATCGGAGGATTGATCCTTGGAATTATATTCGGAAAAATGATGTATCTGATCCTGCTTAAAATCCTGCACAGCGGAGTGGAAATGAAGTTTGCGGTCAGCATGGCGGCAATAAAAGACTGTCTCGTTTTATTTCTGATCATTTTCATGCTTACGTTTATTTACAACCTTCTGCAGGTGCAGCTTGCGAATCCGATGGAACTTCTGCGTGGAAGCAGTCAGGGAGAGAAAGAGCCGAAGACGAGATGGCTGCTCGCCCTTGTCGGAGTCCTGGCACTGGGAAGCGGATACTATATCGCCCTGACTACAAAAGAGCCGTTAAAAGCTTTATTAACTTTTTTTCTGGCGGTGGTTCTTGTCATCATCGGTACTTATGCGCTGTTTACAGCAGGTAGTATTGCGCTTTTGAAGATTTTAAAGAAAAACAAAAAATATTATTACAGACAGGGACATTTTACAACCATATCAGGGATGATCTACCGGATGAAACAGAATGCAGTCGGGCTTGCAAATATCTGTATTTTAAGTACGATGGTGCTTGTAATGATATCTACAACAACATCACTGTATGCAGGAATGGAGGACGTTTTACATACACGTTTCCCGAAAGCAGTGGCAGTAACAAATTATCAGACTAGCAGAGAATCCAGAAATCAATTGCAGGAAGCCCTTGAAAAAGAATGTGATCGTCTGCATTTACAGAGACAATCACAGATTTCTTACCGATGCGGTCAGCTTATGGCATCACAGAAAGACGAACAGTTTGAAATAAATGCGGATGCATATAATTCATCAAAAATCTGCTATCTGACTTTGCTTCCGCTGGAAGATTATAATCACATGGAAGGAAAAACAGAAACATTAAATGAAAACGAAATTCTGTTGTACTGTCCGGATGGAAAATATAATTATTATGATCTGAAAATTGCAAAAGAGAATTTTCATGTGAAAAAACAGATCAGGAAATTGAAAGCAGAGGTGGAGAAAACACAGTCGGTATATGGTAATTATTATATTGTTTTCAAAAACACAGATGCGATTTTAAAAATTTTGCAGATGCAGAATTATTCTGGGCAGAATGTACCGGAAGCTTTTAAGAAAAATCAGCAGATGCTCCGCTATTATACAGCATTTGACCTGAATGGAAAGAATGCAGAAAATGCAAAGATACTGGGAAAATTACAAAAAGGGCTAAACAAAGTTCCTTATACAGAAATGGAAAGCAGAGAGACGAGCAGGGAGAGTTTCTATGGTCTCTATGGCGGATTGTTCTTCATTGGAATTTATTTGGGAATCCTGTTCCTGATCGCAACGGTGCTGATCATTTATTATAAACAGATATCCGAAGGCTTTGAAGACAGAAAACGATTTCAGATTATGCAGAATGTCGGAATGAGTAAGCGCGAAGTGCGTCATTCCATCGGAAGCCAGATCTTAAGTGTATTTTTCCTGCCGCTTTTTATGGCAATTCTGCATGTAATTGTGGCATTTCCGATCATGGTGAAACTTCTGCGAGTATTAAACTTAAATAACCGGTCCTTATTTGCCGGATGCACACTGGTAACGGTTGGTGTGTTTGCAGTTTTTTATGCAATCGTCTACAGTCTTACTGCAAAAGAATATTATCGAATCGTAAATTAGATTTTGAAGTGTACGAAAAGGCATAGTATTTTGAAAAAGTGGATTGACGGATTGCCACCACAGGTTGTATCTTGTTTTTATAGGACTCTGAAAAACTGTTTATCAGCAGAGGCAGAGTGAGTGGAAGAAGGAGGTAGAAAACAATGACAAGAGAAGGCGAAAGAGAGATCGTAAAAGTAGAAAAACCAAGTGGCGGTGAAGGATATATTCTGAAAGAGGCACTTCTTGGTGCAGAAGAGCTTGGTGCACATTGTAAGATGTTCAGCAAAGTGACATTGCCGCCACATTCGGAACTTGGACACCATGAGCATCACGGCGAGACAGAGACATATTATATATTGTCCGGTGAAGGGATTTACGAAGATAATGGCACGAAGATTCCGGCAAAGCCGGGAGATGTATTCTTCTGTAAGGACGGAGACGGACACGGGATCCGCAACGACGGGGAAGAAGATGTTGTATTTGCAGCATTAATTCTGAAAAAATAAGGGAGTTATTTCCCGGACGCTATAACAGCGATAAAACACGCTCCGCGAGTTTTATTCGCTGATTAGCTACCGTCAAATGCTGCCATGCAAGCAGGGCGCATTTTCCTTGTCGCCATAACAAATAAAAAAGTCAGCTTCCGGTTTGGGAAAGCTGACTTTTTTGTGTTGCCATAGCATCCAGAGGAAGCTGCCGATGGCAAGTTCTGCAGGTATACGATGAGCCAGGTACAGATTTATGCTTACACAATGAACAGCATTTATACGCCTGTAACATAGGAGATGACATGCAGACATTCGTCTTTTAACTTCGTATTGTCAAGATCCATATTCGCTCGTTTCTGCTCCAGCTTGTATTTGCAGTAGCTGACAATAATCTCATTTACCATATCCATATTATCTGCAGTCACCTTATCTGTTTCATTCAGGACAGTTTTGAGCAGGTTGCTGCTTCGTTCCTCAATATTCTTGCCGTAATACATGTTGTGGATATCGTCCGTATATTCGTTACGTTCTTCCGGATAGAGTTCATAATAATGGTTCATATAAGGCGTCAGGTCGTCGCTTCGCTTTCCGTAGAAGAAATTAAAGAACAGATTTGGCCACTTGAAAACCGTTGTCAGGAAATAATCCCAGATCTTAATGAAAGTCTCACCGGATGTAGTAGCTGTCTTGCTCAAAAGACTGAGAGAGTGACTGTATTTCTGAAAAAATTTCATGGAAGCGAGGAGCAGAAGTTCATCCAGGTCTTTAAAATAAAGATAAATGGTTGAGTTGTGGAATCCGGCTTTTTCTGCAATCTTTCGAATCGAAATATGTTCAATCCCTAATTCAGCGATCATCTCTGTCGCAGCATTGATGAAAGTGATGGTATTCTGTTTCTTCTGTAATTCCTTACTGTTATTCGCATTTAAAGACATCTGAAAATGCCTCCTTTCTGTGGTACATATAGAAAGTACTTAATCTACTATATCGGTAGTTTATTTGTATGTCAAGGTGAAAATACATAGAAACAATTTATAGAAAATCATAATAAATATAGACTTTTTATAGGAAAGGTGTTGGTGGCAATCGCGCTTATCACTGTTATTCTTGTAAGAAATAACAGAAAAATATTGTGTATGCAAGAAAAGCTGCTCCGGGTATTTTCTTTAGAAAATCTTTAGAAAGCTATCCGGCGGCTCTTAAGAAAAGATCTTTATACTTTGAATCATAAAATGTGATATGATACAAAGGTTAGAGAAAAAGAAACTGTATCCACACATTTTTTAAGATACCGAATAATGCGGAAGAATCCGCAGGTATCGGAGCCGGGTTTGCCCCGACATGATATTTAAGAGAGAAGCAGGGAGAAAGAAAATGGAAATGAATCACGTACTTGTAGTGGAAGATGATAAGGAGATCCGTCAGGGAATTGAGATCTATCTGAAAAGCCAGGGATACGAAGTGTACCAGGCAGAAGATGGAATCGAAGGTCTGGAGGTGATAGAAAAAGAAGAAATCCATCTCGCGATCGTAGATATTATGATGCCGCGCATGGATGGAATTACAATGACGGTAAAATTAAGAGAAAAATATGACTTCCCGGTTATCTTCTTATCCGCAAAATCAGAAGAAGTAGACAAGATCATGGGACTAAATATGGGAGCGGATGATTATGTGACAAAACCATTTACACCGATGGAACTGTTGGCTAGAGTTAATTCCCAGCTTCGCAGATACCGGAATTTTATGGGCAGATTAAAGGAAAAAGAAGAAAAGGAACATATTTATACAATCGGTGGACTGGAACTGAATGAGGACCGCAAAGCAGTGAGCGTAGACGGTGAAGACGTGAAAGTGACACCGACAGAGTATAAGATTCTTCTGTTGTTAATGAAACATCCAGGCAGAGTATTTTCCGCTGATGAAATCTATGAATGGGTATGGGAAGAAGAGGCGGTGAATACAGACACTATTATGGTGCATGTGAGAAATATTCGGGAGAAAATAGAAATTAACCCGAAAGAACCAAAATATTTGAAGGTGGTGTGGGGAGTTGGATACAAAATTGAAAAACAGGCATAAACTGGCGTGCATACTAATCTTTTTTACGATACTGATACCGGCTGCGATGGTTGTCGGAAGATATCAGCTCTATCAGAGAGAGGCCGCGGCAAACGTAGAAAAGGAAAAAAGAAGCCACGAGTCATCTGAAGATTTTATGATGCCATTCGTTCAGAATGGATATATTATGTATACAAATGAAAACGGAACGGAAAAAGAACGCACGAAGTTACGGGATATGCTAGATCAGGATGCATACTGGGAATGGCTTACAAATTACAAAATGCTCTATCCATATATTGATTACGAAATGGAAAATGAAAAAGGTGAGGTCATAGCAAGAAGTTCTGTCAGTACAGGTGAACAGGCGATGGAAGATGATATGACGAAATATGCATTTTCATTTACTATCCAGTATGATAAAAATGGAAAACCAATGGCGCAGATTTTATCCGGAAGTAACAAAAGCAAACAGCTTCTTGCGCTCAGGCGGGCATTGAACGATGTAAGTACACAGCCGGATGAGGCGTTTCTTTATGAAGATGATGAAGCAGATACGCAGACAGACGGAAAAACAAATACGATATTAAAGAATCCGGAGAATTGCACATTCCGTTATGGAATTACAGAGAAAAATCTGAAAGCTTATTTAAAAGACAGCACGGAAATGGATTTCAGTGAACAGGATGAAGTACCGGATTCAGCAGACAGGATGATCTATGCACTGCTTGCTGCAGTTGCGCTTCTTGCATGTGTTTATCCGTCAGTGAAGAGCTTTCAGACCGGAGAAGAACGGATTTTCCAGGCTCCTGTGGAAGTAGCTGTGCCTGCATTCATTGTGTTGCTTACGTGTGCGCCGTCGCTTGTCCGGGCACGTGTTACAGACGGTTTGCAGTCAGAAGGCATGGAAACGCTTTTGTGGGCGGCAGTATTTGCTGTGGATTACTGGATCGTGACGAATCTCAGACATATCTGGACCTGTGGAGTCAGAGGATATATAAAAGAATATTCACTGTGCTGCAGAAAAAGGAAGACGATAAAGAATATTTCCGGAAAAATCTGCGGCACCGTGAAAAGTGCTGGCAGAAAAATCCTCTATATGCTGGAAAAGATTGATTTTAGAGACAGAGGACAGCGTTATATGTTAAAGGTTGTTCTTATTAATTCCATATTATTAGTGCCTTGTTTTATAGTCGGACAAGGAGATATGTTGTGGTTTCTTCTGTGTGATGCAGTCCTTTTATTTGTTGTATTAAATATCTGGTATCGCAGAATGAGACGCAGATACATGCAGCTTTTGAATGCAGCAGAAGCAATCGCAGACGGCAATCTAGATGCAGAAATAGGTACGGATTTAAGGATGTTCCAGCCGATCGGTGACGCGCTAGGAACGATTCAGAGCGGATTTAAAAAGGCAGTGGATGAAGAAGTGAAGAGCCAGCGGATGAAGACAGAGCTGATCACCAATGTTTCGCATGATCTGAAGACACCGCTCACGGCGATCATTACTTATGTGGATCTTTTGAAAAATGAAAAAGATGAAGAAAAACAGAAAGAGTACATTGAGATTCTGGAACGAAAATCACTGCGACTGAAAGTACTGATCGAAGATTTGTTTGAAGTGAGCAAAGCGAACAGCCAGGCTGTCAAACTGAACCTGCTGGATCTGGATATGGTAAATCTGTTTAAGCAGGTAAAATTGGAACTGGATGAACAGATCCGGAAATCCGGTGTGGAGTTCCGTTGCGATTTTCCGGAAGAAAGGCTGATCGTACATCTGGACAGCCAGAAAACATACCGGATCTTTGAAAACCTGCTTGTTAATATTACAAAATACGCGATGCCGCATACGAGAGCCTATATTTCCATCCGTGAAGAAGATGGAGAAGCGGTTGTGCATATGAAGAATGTTTCCAGAGAAGAACTGCATGTAAAACCAGAAGAACTGACCGAACGGTTTGTGCGGGGAGATGAATCCCGAAAAACCGAAGGTTCCGGACTGGGACTTGCCATTGTAAGCAGTTTTACAGAATTGCAGAAAGGACATCTGGATATTGAGACAGAAGCAGATCTTTTCAAAATAACATTGAGATTTCCACTTGTCTCCCATTGACAAATGCCGATAATTCGCATATAGTATATTCTATATGAAAAGACGATGAACGAAAAGAGTAGCGATACTTGCAACTGTCAGAGAGAGACCGTCACCGGCTGAAAGCGGTCTTCAGAAAAGAGCATCGTGAAGTGCATTCGGGAGTTGATCCGGCGAGCGTAGTCTGATGCGTTCAGATAAGATGGGTAGCCGGGTACGGAATTACACACGTTACGTGTACTTAAGCAGAAGAAGATTTTCCTTAAGCGGGGGACATTTCAGCAGGAAGGTCTGATTCTGGAAGAAGAGTGGAACCGCGATATATACGCCTCTTGCGAAAGCAAGAGGCGTTTTTTATAATGAAGGAGCGATAGATATGGGAGTTATTTCTTACGTAAAAGAGGAGATTCAGGTTGTTCGTGAACGGGATCCTGCGATCAAATCCAATATGGAAGTTTTTTTATATTCCAGTTTCAAGGCAATTTTACATTACAGAATTGCACATAAATTATATTTAAAGAAACATTATTTTCTGGCAAGATGGGTGTCACAGCGTGCCGTGCGCAAAACCGGTATTGAGATCCATCCGGGAGCTACGATCGGCAAAGGACTTTTTATCGACCACGGAAGCGGTGTGATCATCGGAGAGACAGCAGAGCTTGGTGATAATATTACACTGTATCAGGGTGTCACCCTTGGTGGAACAGGTAAGGAACAGGGAAAGCGACATCCGACACTTAAAGATAATGTCATGGTAAGTGCCGGCGCAAAAGTACTTGGTTCCTTCACCATCGGAGAAAATTCCAAGATTGGCGCCGGAGCGGTTGTATTAAAAGAAGTACCGCCGAACTGTACAGTTGTCGGTGTGCCGGGAAGAATTGTGAAGATGGATGACCAGAAGATTCCGCGTATGGATCTAGATCAGGTACATTTACCAGATCCGATCAGCGCAGATATCCAGAACCTGCAGGAAGAAAATCTCCGCATGAGAGAAGAGATCCGTGCAATGGAGAAGAATATGAAATGCCTGCGTAAAGATAAGAAGGAACTGATCAAAGAAATAGAAAAAATGGAATTCATAGAAAGTTCCAGAGAAGAATAAGAAAAGAGAGGAAGAGACAAAGATGAAACTGTATAACACACTGTCAAAACAAAAAGAAGAATTTACCCCGCTGGAAGAAGGCAAAGTTAAGATGTATGTCTGCGGACCAACGGTTTATAATTTTATCCATATCGGAAATGCAAGACCGATGATTGTATTTGATACGGTCAGACGTTATTTTGAGTACAAAGGATACGATGTTAATTATGTATCCAACTTCACAGATGTAGATGATAAAATCATTAAGAAAGCTAATGAAGAAGGCGTTTCGTCCGATGAGATTTCCAAACGCTATATTGCAGAGTGTAAGAAAGATATGGATGGAATGAACATCGAGCCGGCAACAAAGAATCCGCTTGCAACAGAAGAAATCAGCGGAATGATCGAGATGATCCAGACACTGATTGACAAAGGCTATGCTTATGAGAAAAACGGAACGGTATATTACAGCACAAGAAAATTCAAAGACTATGGAAAGCTTTCCCATAAAAATCTGGATGATTTAAGATCCGGTGAGAGATCACTCCTTGTAAGCGGCGAAGATGAAAAAGAAGATCCGTTGGATTTCGTTCTCTGGAAACCGAAAAAAGAAGGAGAACCTTTCTGGAAAGCACCGTGGAGCGAGGGACGTCCGGGATGGCACATTGAGTGCTCAGAGATGTCTAAAAAATATCTGGGTGAGCAGATCGATATTCACGCCGGTGGAGAAGATCTTGTATTTCCACATCATGAGAATGAAATCGCACAGAGTGAAGCTGCCAACGGAAAAGAATTTGCTAAATACTGGATGCACAATGCATTTTTAAATATCGATAATCGCAAAATGAGCAAGTCATTAGGAAACTTCCGCACTGTCCGTGAGATCAGTAAACAGTATGATCTGCAGGTGCTTCGCTTCTTTATGTTAAGCGCACATTACAGAAATCCGCTGAACTTCAGCGCAGATCTTATGGAAGCATCCAAGAATGGTCTGGAGCGTATTGTCAATGCGGCAGATAATCTGAAATTCTTAAAGAAAAATGCTGCAAATGAAAAGATGACAGAGGAAGAGAACAAGTTATTTATACAGACAGATGCATTTGTTGCTGATTTTGAGAGAGCAATGGAAGATGATTTCAATACAGCAGATGCAATCGCAGCAGTATTTGACCTTGTTAAATTTGCAAACAGTAATACAGACAGTGAGAGCTCAGCAGAATACCTTGGCAAACTTTTTGATCTTCTGGTAAAATTAACAGATGTACTTGGACTGCTCGTTGACAAGAAGGAAGACATCTTGGATGAAGATATTGAAAAACTGATCGAAGAGCGTCAGGCAGCAAGAAAAGCCAAAGATTTCGCAAGAGCAGACGCAATCCGTGACGATTTATTAGAAAAAGGTATCGTTTTAAAAGATACAAGAGAAGGAGTACAATGGAAAAGAGCATAAACTGGGAGTTTGACTCCTGCATGCAGGAAACGTTCCGGTTAAAAGAGGTGGATATAAGAGAATATTCACCTCTTACTCTGGCGTATATCGGTGACAGTATTTACGATCTGATCATGAAGACGTTAGTTGTAAACCAGGGCAACAAACCGGTACAGAAACTGCACAAAGAAACCAGTACCTATGTGCAGGCAAAAGCACAGTCTAAAATGATGCGTGTTCTGCAGGAAGAACTGACAGAAGAAGAGCACAGCATTTACAAAAGGGGACGGAATTCCAAGAGTGTATCACCTGCGAAGAACCAGTCTGTGACCGATTACAGACGTGCGACCGGTTTTGAAGCAGTGATGGGATATCTGTATCTGAAAAAGGATTACGCAAGAATGATGGAACTGGTGAAAATGGGACTTAAGAGCCTTGAAGAGGAACAATAAGGAGTCGGACATGAGCGAAGATTATAATAAGAAAACAAACGAAAATAAAATCGAGGGAAGAAATGCGGTTCTGGAAGCATTTCGTTCCGGAAAACCGGTTGACAAATTATTTGTTCTGGACGGCTGCCAGGACGGACCGGTGCGCACGATCATAAGAGAAGCAAGGAAACACGACACGATCATTCAGTTTGTAGAAAAAGAGCGTCTGCATCAGCTTTCTGAGACGGGAAGACATCAGGGTGTGATTGCTTATACTGCATCGTATGAATACGCAGAAGTAGAGGATATGTTAGCGCTTGCAAAAGAGCGTGGAGAAGATCCTTTCCTTGTTCTTCTGGATGGAATTGAAGATCCGCACAATCTTGGCGCGATCATCCGTACGGCAAATCTTGCCGGTGCACACGGAGTGATCATCCCGAAGAGAAGAGCAGTCGGATTGACAGCAACCGTGGCAAAAACATCTGCCGGTGCACTGAACTATACACCGGTAGCAAAAGTTACAAATCTGGTAAAGACAATGGAAGAACTGAAAAAAGAAGGTCTTTGGTTTGTCTGTGCCGATATGGGCGGCGAGAAGATGTATGATCTTAATCTGAAAGGACCGATCGGACTGGTGATCGGAAACGAAGGCGAGGGAGTCAGCCGCCTCGTAAAAGAAACCTGCGATTATGTAGCAAGCATTCCGATGCACGGTGATATCGATTCACTGAACGCGTCTGTGGCAGCCGGTGTCCTTGCTTATGAGATCGTAAGACAGAGAATGTCATAAGAATCAAAAGGAATGGAAGCGCATGAAATATGAGAAGATGACAGATGAACTGCTGATTGAGAAGCTGCGTGGCGGTGAGAAAGAGATCATTGATTTTCTTATGGAAAAATACAAAAATCTTGTCCGCAAAGAAGCCAATGCAATGTATCTTCTCGGCGGTGAGACAGATGACCTGATTCAGGAAGGGATGATCGGTCTGTTTAAGGCTGTTCGTGACTATGCACCGGATCAGAATTCATCCTTTTACAGTTTCGCAAAATTATGTATTACAAGACAGTTGTATTCAGCAATAACGGCATCCAGGAGAAAAAAACACAGCCCGTTAAATTCGTACATTTCTCTGTATGAGACCGGTGCGGATGACCAGAATCCGTTGATTGAAACAGTAGAAGCGGAAGGTCAGAACAATCCGGAAGAGCTGCTTATCAGCCAGGAATATGCGACTCTTATTGAGAGCCGTCTGGAAGAAGCACTCAGTGATCTGGAAAGCAGAGTATTGTATCTGCACCTTCGGGGAACAGACTATAAGACGATTGCAAAGCTTCTGGATAAGAGCCCGAAAACGATTGATAATGCACTGCAGCGCATCAAAAATAAGACCGAAAAAATCTTAAAGAGTGACGAAAAATCATATTGACAAATATAGCGTATGTGTTGTATAGTATTAACGTTGCATAGCACATATGCGTGCTGCCTTGGCTCAGTCGGTAGAGCGTCGCCTTGGTAAGGCGGAGGTCGGCGGTTCGATTCCGCTAGGCAGCTTGTACAAAAGATAAAGACCTCTGGAAGTCATGACTTTCAGAGGTTTTCTTTTGTTTTAAACCTTGTTCGTCCATATGTTTTATGGTAAGATAAGGGGCAGAATAATCACTAGGAGGAAGAACATGGGAGAAGAGACAGTTTCTAAGAATTTTATAGAACAAGAGATAGATAAAGATCTGAAAGAGGGCGTTTACCAGGAAGTATGTACCCGTTTTCCACCGGAACCGAACGGATACCTTCACATCGGACACGCTAAATCCATCATTTTAAATTCCGGTCTGGCAAAGGAGTATGGAGGAACATTCCACCTTCGTTTTGACGATACGAACCCGATGAAAGAGGACATGGAATTTGTAGAGTCCATCAAAGAAGATGTAAAGTGGTTAGGTGCTGACTGGGGAGACCATCTCTATTTCGCATCCGATTATTTTGATACAATGTATGAATGCGCGATCAAGCTGATTAAAAAAGGCAAAGCATATGTCTGCGACCTGAGTGCGGAAGAGATCCGTGAATACCGTGGAACGCTGACAGAACCGGGAAAGAATAGCCCGTACAGAGATCGCTCCGTAGAAGAGAACTTACAGTTATTTGAAGAGATGCGTGCAGGTAAGATTGAAGACGGAAAACGTGTTCTCCGTGCGAAGATCGATATGACATCACCGAATATCAACATGCGTGATCCGGTTATTTACCGTGTGGCACATATGACACACCACAATACAGGAGATAAGTGGTGCATTTATCCGATGTATGATTTTGCACACCCGATCGAAGATGCGATTGAGAAGATCACACACTCTATCTGCACACTGGAGTTTGAAGATCACAGACCGTTATATGACTGGGTTGTAAAGGAATGTGAATTTGATCCGGCACCGAGACAGATCGAATTTTCCAAATTATACCTGACAAATGTTGTAACGGGAAAACGTTACATCAAGAAGCTTGTTATGGATGGAATCGTAGATGGATGGGATGACCCGAGACTTGTTTCTATTGCAGCTTTGCGCAGACGTGGATTTACCCCGGAATCTATCCGTAAGTTTGTAGAATTATGTGGCGTTTCCAAATCCCAGAGCTCTGTAGATTATGCAATGCTTGAGTACTGCATCCGTGAAGATCTGAAGATGAAGAAACCACGTATGATGGCAGTGTTAGATCCAATCAAATTAGTAATCGACAACTATCCGGAAGGAGAAGTAGAATATCTGGATGTTGAGAATAATCTGGAGAATCCGGAGCTTGGCATGCGTAAAGCTCCATTCGGAAGAGAATTATATATTGAGCGTAACGATTTTATGATCGAGCCGCCGAAGAAATATTTCCGTTTGTTCCCTGGCAATGAAGTACGTCTGATGCATGCATATTTTGTGACTTGTACAAGTTATGAGACAGATGAGGATGGC
>OLPL01001148.1_pt1 | contig 17241 bp, 13 predicted proteins | sample 1673211 | NCBI WGS metagenome assembly OLPL01 (sample SAMEA3136766, study PRJEB25190) | human gut metagenome | reverse complement strand
GAAGGGAAACCGCAGGTGTCCCTTCCTTTTTGCCCCCGCGGCGGGTGCCGCAACGTTCCCGCCGCAGCGGCGGCGAATCCCCCGCTGAGGTTCAGCGAAAAACCTCCCGCCCGTTAGGGGCGAACCCGCCTGCGGCAGTTCGCGTGCCCCACTCAGCCGGTGCAGAAAAATCCGTGCCGAATTGATAAATCAATCTCATCTAATTAAAGCATATCCTAAAAAAACAGCACTGTCAACGCAATAAAAATTACAAAATGTAAACAATTTGTATATGTCAGCGCACTTTGCGGGAATTTGTGAAATAAGGATTGACAATCATCTTCTACTATTGTAGAATATAAGCAATAAAAGGTGTTTTACATTTGTAGAATAAAAGGAGGGTTAGACTATGCGAAACGACAAGCGATTGCCCGATGCGGAGCTGGAGGTCATGCAGACCATCTGGTCTCTGGGCACACAGGTCACGGCGGCCGAGGTGCAGCAGCACGCGGATAAGGACTGGAAAATGACCAGCGTGCTCACGTTCCTGTCCCGCTTGTGCGACAAGGGATTTCTTTCCTGCACGAAGGAGGGACGGCAAAACCTGTACACGCCGCTCGTCAGCGAGAAGGACTACCGTCAGCGTGAGAGCGTCGGCTTTCTGCGCCGGCTGTGCGGCGGCTCGGTGAAGAATCTGGTCGCGAGCCTGTCGGATGCGGGCGCGCTGACCGAGCAGGACATCGACGAGCTGCGCGCGTTCCTCGACAGGCAGACGCACTAAGGAGGGGATCTTATGCTGCAATTCTCGGAAAAACTGCTCAACAACCTGATGCAGATCGGTCTGACCGTATCGCTGGCGGCGCTCGTGCCGCTCATTCTGCGGCGGCTGATGAAAAAGCGTTATCCGGCCCGTATGGTATGTGTGGTGTGGGCGATTCTCGCGCTGCGGCTGCTCATTCCGGTGCAGTTGACACTGCCGCAGGCGCCGGTGCAGGTCATGCCGCGCACTAGCTATGTGGTGCAGAGCGACCAGACGGCGTTTCGGCAGGCCGGACTTCCGGTTGGGCAGAACCCAACCCGATGGGTGACGGGCACGCAGGCGCAAACGCTCAGCGCGGCAGACACCGGCACGGTCAAGACCGTGGATATTACCGACATTCTGCTGACGCTGTGGCTGGCAGGCGTGATTGCCTGCGTACTCTGGCAGGGGATTGGCTATTACCGGCTGATACACAGCCTGAAAGGTACGTCCCGTTCGGTCGAACGCGCGGATCTGCACACGATTTTGCAGGAGCAGTGCGCCGACCTGGTTATTGACCGGGAAATCCCGTTGCGGGTATCCTCGGCGGCGGACTGCCCGATGCTGGCCGGATTTATCCATCCGACGCTGTATTTGCCGGATGAGCGCATTTCCCGGACGGATGCGGCGTTCATTTTCCGCCACGAGCTGACGCATTACAAGCATGGCGATCTGTGGCTCAAGCTGCTGCTTCTGGCGGCACGCTGCCTGCACTGGTTCAATCCGCTGGTGCATCTGATCGAGCGATTCGCGCAGGAGGATATTGAGGCGGCGTGCGACGACGCGGTTGTTCGCGGACACGACGGCGCGTACCGCAGAGCCTATGGCGAGACCATCCTGCGGTCGGCTATTGCGCAGGTGCAAAAGAGAAAGGCTTTGGTGTCCTGCTTCGGCGATGACAAAAAGACGCTCATGCGTCGGTTTGAGGGACTGTTTGACAAGTCGGTCAAAAAACGCGGTGTCGCGCTCGTTGTGATGATCGCGCTGCTGGTCGGCTCGCTTAGCTGCACGATCGCGGTCGGTGATAACGATAAGGGTTTAACGAAAGAGCTGCGTATACAGCTGGCACAAAAACAGGCGAATGAGGCGGAAAACCTCGGCTATACGGTCAAACTGGATGGGAAAGACACCTATTTGATCACGGATAGAGAGTTCAGCGATAATCCGGGCGAAACCATTCCCGGACGTGTGGTACAAAAGCTGACCTTTGCAAAACAGGATGGAGAGTGGGCCGTATCGAACAGCGAAATTGTGCCGGAAAACGGCCGCGTGACTTCTCTGGATGAATTTAAGCTGTTGTATGAGAATGACCTCGGTCTGCCGGATTTTCTCTCGGACAGCAACCAGTGGAAAATCACAAACGGCTACAATATCAGCGACCCGACCGAGGCGGCAGAAGTGCTGCTCGGCATTGCTCCGGCGGTCAGTCAGGTGGAAGGCAGCAACCAAGATGCCGCACCGTACAACGACATCCGCAAGGTGACATTCACGTTTAAGGATAACAGCAAGGTTGTTGTCACCATGATAAACCAGTTCGGTCAGGGCTGGCTGCCGCAGGACTGGACGGACGGCAGCGGCGTTCGTTCCCGCACGGCGGCGGATCTCGCGCAGCAGTACGCACGCGGCGTGCTGCACAAGAGCGCACAGTATATCTTCCCGATCTTGACGCCGGACGGTCAGAAAGACCTTATCGCGCAGCAGATGGCTATGACCGGCGGCGAGCAATGGACGTGGAAATACGGTCCGTCCTCGCCGTCTGCAACGGATTTCGTACTTGTACCCACCGATGACGAAAGCAGCTACTGCGTTGTATTCCGTCTGTCTGGCAGCGGCGTGAATGATGCGCGCTCGGCGTACATCGTGCAGACCATCCGCGAGAACAAAAACAGCTCGGTGATTGGCGATATCCGCGAACTCAGTACGGACAGCATGACGCAGAGCGAATTGTTCCGGACGTACTATGCGACCGGTCTGTCGTGGCCGGATTTGCCTGATGAAGTCGGTAATTTCAGTGGCAAAGACCGCTTGAACGCGGAAGAAGCCGCTAAGGACGCGTTCTACTACTTCGGCAGCAATCTGGAGCAGGACATGAGCGACTGGGAAACCCCGTGGATCAGCAGCACGGAACTCGACTGGCAGGTCACCTCTACGGACGGCTATCAGAGCAAAATCGTGCAGCTGAACTTTGCTGACGGCAGTGAACCGGTCAAAATCCAGATGGTGCAGAATGATTCTGGTTACTGGAAACCGATCGGCATGGTGGATTCTGTTACCGCCAAGAGCAGAGAACAGGAACTGGGCGTCGGTGTGGATGCGCGTTCTGCGATGGCACGCGGAAAAATGCCGAATCTGGCTGTCGGTGATAAAATCACCTTCACATTTGAGACCGAGCCTGTCGGCGGTGTGCAGCTCACCAATCGGCTGGTGAACTGGGAGGGCGGCTCGAAGTTCGGTGTGATCGACGAGCAGATCACGCTGCAGAAATCCGGCGATGGCTGGGTCTATACCGTGCCGACAAGTCTTGGCGAAATGCTCTCGAGTACCATCAGCTATCCGTTCTACCATGCTGTCACGCTGGAATACACGGACGCAAGCCATATTCAGCATAAGGCAACCGCGGTGTATACAAGCGGGAGCGACAGTGCGGACGAGAACGAGGACAGCGATATTACCTCAACGGATTACTACAACGATTCGCTGAATTACAGCCTCAAGCTGCCGCAGTCCTTCGTTGATAACGGCTACGCCAAGCGCAATCCGGAGGACAACAGTATCCTGTTCGGCATGAAGAATGCCATGGGCGATGACAGCCGCGACCCGACCGAGGACGGTGTAATTATGACATTACGTGCGGATGCGACTGCCGTTTTGCACAGCGCATACGGCGAAAACTGGACGAAAAACTATCCGTCTCCGGTCAAGCAGCTTGCCGAAAAGGACGGTTTGACCTATTATCTGGCGTATGTGTCCGATGTGCAGTATGACCCGGCCAATCAGGAGATTGCTGCCAAGTACAAGGAAATGTTCACTGCCGCGCAGAATATCACTGCGGATGATTTTGTACTCGACGACCTGACGGATAAGGACGGTACCGTTCGCCGTGCGCAGCTGCTGACAAGTCTTGGTGCACATTATGCGGTCCTGCATATGGGCGCACAGCACGATCAGCCGTATCAGGTTGCCGTTAATACGGATAATAATTCCTGTGAGGTCTATGTCAGCCGTATGGTTTTCCCGGTGAACGTAAAAGAATACGCCGTGGATCGTGTAACCTTCGAGGATATAACAAACACAGAGCCGACAAAGGTAGAGCATCTGGCGGATTCGACCGATGGCGCCACCGCGGAGCAGTTTGATTTGCTGTACGGTAAACTCGACCTTCCGGTGTATACCGATGAGGAGCTGAAAAATCTGCAAAACGACTGGAAGGACCATCCGGAGACCCTCGGCAATCCGCACTGGTGTGCATCGACGATACTTGCACTGGGCGGCATGTACAGTAAACCGGATGAGAAATCCGAGTATTATTTCGGCGATAATAATGAGTATGCTGCGCTTTTGTACCGGTTTACCGACCCGAATACCGGTAAAGAAAACGGCAAATACGTCAAGCTGACCATGCACAAGGCAACAGCTGACAGCAGCCTGCCCGCACTGTGGATTCCGTATAGCTACGAGTTATTCACGGCTTAATCCAACGGTGCCGTGCACAATAACGTGCAAACGAGTTGCGCGACACGGGTATCCCCCAGGGGACCTTCTCTTGCCCTTCGGGCAATTCACCTTGTGTCGCGCCTGCGTAGACTAAACCGTATGTGTAGCAGTAGAGTATCTGACACTGCGTAGAGGTAGAGAAAGGGGCGGACACATTGGTCGCCCCTACGGAAGATAAACAATATGGCCGTTTCTCTGGCGAGTCTCAGTTCTATGACAGGCAGACGCTAAGAGGAAGCGGGGAGATTCACAAGAGGGGTGGAAACCATAGGTGTCCACCCCTCTTGTGCCCCTCGCCGTGGGTACGGCGCACCTGTCGGGCAGGCAAGTTAGGTTCGCTTCTCAAGCAGCAACCTCCTGTTCAACAAAAATTGAAAACCCATGATTTTGTTCACACAACGAACAAACACCGGCGGTATACTTGCGGTATTATAAGAATGTAAGGTGGAATTATATTGTCTACTATTTTAATCGCAGACGATGAGGCGCGTATCCGTCGTCTGGTCAGCGACTTTCTCAAGCGGGACGGTCATACCATCGTCGAAGCCGCCGATGGAAAGGAAGCGCTGAATATTCTAGAGAACCGCCGTCCGGGACTGGATATGGCCATTCTGGACGTGATGATGCCGGGGATGGACGGCTTTGAAGTCTTGCGGGAGCTGCGCGAGCAGGAGCACGGCGAAACCCACCTGCCGGTTATGCTGCTCACCGCCCGTGCCGAGGACGCGGATCAGGTGCGCGGCCTGGAAGGCGGTGCGGACGATTACGTCACCAAGCCGTTTTCGCCGATTGTGCTGGCGGCCCGCGTGCGCACACTGCTCAAACGAGAAGGCCGCGTCGGTGCACCGCTCGAACAGCTTGGCAAGCTGTCGGTCAATGAGCTGCGCCGTGAGGTCATGGTGGAGAACAAGCCGATCGACCTGACCCCCAAGGAGTACGAGCTGCTCATTTACTTCAAAAATAACCGCGCGATTGCGCTGTCGCGCGAGAGCATCCTCAATGCTGTCTGGGGTTACGACTACTTCGGCGATCTGCGTACCGTGGATACGCATGTCAAAAAGCTGCGCGCCAAGCTCGGGGAGTGCGGCACCATGATCGAAACCGTGCGCGGCTACGGTTACCGCTTTGAGGTATGAAGCTGAAGCATCGGTCAATCCGGTTTAAGTTTTTTGCCGCGATCAGCATTATCGCGCTGGTGTTTATCGGTATTCTGGTGCTGCTCAATGTGTTTTTCTATCAGGATTACTATATGATGACACGCCGAAGCGAGCTGCGCGATGCCTACGGCAGCATCTGCACCAGCTACGCGAGTGATTCCTCAGATGTTGCCGCGCTGCTGGACAGCTATGAGAGCCGCAGTGCCATTCGTCTGGCGGTGGTGACCGATAACGGCGATGTGATGACCTCGTCTGCCATGCAGGAGGGCGACGTAGGGTTTGATTTTGGGCACATGGAGCAAAAGTTCCGCAGCTTTGCGGTGCTGGCGTCCGTGGTCCAGAATCGTGACTGGGTAGATTTGGGTAAAAACGAATACCGCTTTATGACGATCAGTCTGCGCGATAATGACCAGTATCTGTGTCTGATCGGCGTGCTGAATGCGGAACACGGTGAATATCTGATCGCATATATGCCCTATGCGTATATCGAACAGAATTCTTCGCTGAATCTGGTGTTTCTGCTGATTGCCGGCGGCTGTGCGCTGCTGATTTGTCTGGGGTGCGGCTATGTTATCTCGCGTCAGTTTACGCGCCCGCTTATTCAAATGGCGGGACTGGCCGACCGAATGAGTGAGCTGGATTTCTCTATGCAGTACACCGGCAAGGAGGACGGCGATGAGATTGACCAGCTGGGACAGTCGCTCAACCGTCTGTCTGCGTATTTGGAGCAGGCGATCGGTGAGCTGAAGGAGTCCAATGATCAGCTGGCGCAGGAGATCGAGGAGAAGGAGCGTATCGACAATATGCGGCAGGAGTTTATCGTCAACGTGTCGCATGAGCTGAAAACGCCGATTGCGCTCATTCAGGGCTATGCCGAGGGCCTGACGGCTGGCGTGGCCGATGACCCCGAGGACCGCAAGTTCTACTGCGACACCATCGCCGATGAGGCCGACCACATGAACAAACTGGTCATGCAGCTGCTCAGTCTTTCACGGCTGGAGCTGGGTGCAGAGCAGACGTTCGACGAGGATATTGATCTGCATGCACTTTGTGCGGAAGCGGTGCGCAAAACCGCTGTTTTGTGTGAAAACCGAGGTTTGACCGTGGAATATGAGAACACGCATATTACGGTCCGCACGGACGGTGATCTGCTCGATCAGGTGCTGATGAATTACCTGTCCAACGCCATCCGCTACACGCCCGAGGGCAAGCACATTGAGATTTCGGCGGCAAGAACCGGAAACAGCGTGCGCCTGTCCGTGTTCAATGAAGGTGAAGGTCTGCCGGAGGAGGAGCTGCCGAAGATCTGGGAGAAATTCTACCGCACCGATCGCGCCCGCACCCGAGAGGCCGGCGGCACCGGCATCGGTCTGTCGCTTGTCCGCGCCATCGCGGATACCCTGCACGGCGCCTGCGGCGCGGAGAACGTCGAAGGCGGTATCTGCTTCTGGTTTGAACTGCCGGATCTGCTGCCCGCAGAGGACAGCGAGATAAAAGACTGAATTTGTCGAATAGAAAATTGAAAATCATGCTTGACAACTGCTCTATCCTATGGTATAGTATATAAGCACTCTGAGAGAGAGTTGCGATAAAATCTATATCGCGGGGTAGAGCAGTTGGTAGCTCGTCGGGCTCATAACCCGGAGGCCGCAGGTTCAAGTCCTGTCCCCGCAACCATGTTTAACCGCTGATTTCGTTGAAATCAGCGGTTTTTTTTGTATTTTTTCGAGCACTTAGAAAACCTCCGGGTAGGCGACCCCGGAAATGGAAAGTCGTATGGAAAGACAGTGGTATCAAAAAAATGCACGACGTGAAGGTGCTTTTTTTGATACCTGAAATCAAAATTCTGAGTATACTTCGAGCAGCAGGCGAAAAAGTCAAGGAGATATAAAAGCAATGCTATTAAGCGGGGAATGCATCAACACCTACATAACTTTCGATTTCAATGGCAGCAGTGAGGTAACGTCAAAGACCATGACGGTCATCTACGGCGAGTGCTTGCTCTGAATCTATGCCGACACGGTGAGGTAGCGTCTGTCGGTTGATGATGCCAGTGATGGTGACAGCAATGGCAAAAGCACTAGCGATTATTGACAGGCGGAGAACTGGACCCTGTATGCATAGGTGGCGCGAATGCGATTATGGCAGCAGCACTGCTCGATTGCGCACGGCACAGCAGGTCCAGCGGATGCAGGCTGGGCAGCCCAGAAGAAAACGCCTCCGTAAAGCCCTGGCTCAAATGCAGGAACTTTTCAGAGGCGTCAAGGCCCGGGTGCAAGGCGCACCGCCTGGCAGAGCTTATCAAAGAGATACACGAACAGCAGATACGGAAGGTTGAGGATGAGAATCTTCTTCAAGTCAACCGTCATAATTCCACACCCCGGTCTTTGGTCTTGACCTTCTCCCGCTGGCGGTGCTGGGCTTTGGCCTGCTGCTTCGCCTGCTCCAGCTCCTTGCGGATAGAGGGCTTTTTCTCTTTCTCCAGGTTAATTGCGGAGAACTCCCGGAAGGCCGCCGTGATGACGTCGGCATCCCGGCCCTTAAAGAACACCAGATAGCGGGGGATCTCTCCGCTGGTGTCCTTTTTCAGCGCGAAGTCAATGCCGTACTTCTTGGCGGTGGCGGAAAAGGCCCGGATGTTCTGGTCGGTGATTTCGATGTTGGAAACGCCGGTGTTGTGCTTCATCAGCTACCGTAGGGTCTGCTTTCCGTGGTGCAGCTTGGTCTTGTGGCCGGTCACTGCTTTCTGCATCTCGTCCAGCACCTTTTTCATGGCCTGTTGCAGCATCCCGGCGGAGAGCCTGGTGGCCTCCACACAGAGGGCAATGGTGCGCTGGGTGACTTCTTCCTGCATGGTCTGTCATCTCCTTTCTCCGCCGCCGTACAGGTCGTGGTTCACCAGGGACGCATAGTAGCTGTCGATGCTAGCCGGGGCGTTATACAGGGCAGCCAGCAGATATTTCTTGATGTTGCGGACATAGGTGGTGTTCTCCCGCATACGGTCCAGCACATACTCGATGTGGGAACTGTTCAGCTTCAGGAACCGGGATTTGACCACCTCCGCCGGATAATCGTCCCCGGCAATGCGGATCGTCTCCCTGTGGGAACAGATGGTATCCAACATAAGCTCCACCAGTTCGTCCAAGCGGTCATGGTCCATGCGCTCGTTTTGTACTAGAATGTCATACTCGATATTCTCCAAAATCAGTTCCCGATAGCTCTCGCGCTCCCGCATCCAGTCCCGTCCGGTCCGTTTGGCCTCTGCGGGGGTTTGGGGGCTTGATTGGATAGGATTTGATCCTTCCGTACTTTGTGAATCAGTATTTTGTTCTTCAGGATTTCTTTTCTCTTTATTTAATTGCGGCCGGTTTTCCAGACATGGGTTATCCATATCCGGGTTTTCCGTATCTGGACAAGCCGCATCCGGCTCGCCCTCACACGGCTGGCCCGTGTTCGGGGGATGGGGTGTCTCGTAGATGACATACTCCACATCCACGATCTTGCCTTTGCTGTCCCGGAGTCGATTGCGGACTATGTACCCGGCCCGTTCCAGCTCCTTCAGGGCTGATCCGATACTGTCCGTACCCTCCTTGCAGATTTTAGCCAGTCCTCTGGTGGTGTAGTTCCAGTTCTCCGGCAAGGACAGCATCATGGAGAGCAGCCCTTTGGATTTCAGCGACAGCCTCGCATTCCGCAGATGGTGGTTGGACATTACCGTGTAGTCGCGGGTTTTCTCAATGCGAAATACCGCCATGGTATCACCTCCTTTCGGCGGTCTGGAAAAGTGTTCGTTTTTGGAAAAAAGGTGGCCTCTATGCCGCCCGGACACTCTGGAGGAGAAAACCTATGGGCGGCGGCCTTTCGACTGATTGTGGAAGAAAAAACATGGGATTTTCTACTCCTTTCGGTGCAGTTTTGGGTATAAAAAACACCACAGGGATCGAGCCCTATGGCCTGTTGAAAGTATGAAATCCTTTGTTGCTGCAATAGATAGGAGATGGTATAATCAAATTAGATAATTTTGTAGATGCTGAACTAGATAAATCGATACATAAACACCAAATAAATTAGCGAAAGGGGCTTACAATGGACAACCTACTTATTTTTGTGAAATTAAATTCTTCTTCTGAAGCAGTCCGGCCTGCAATAGAATATGTAAAAGATAGTTATCTCCATCATCGAGGAAGGTTTTATTATACTAGCAATTTAGACACAACAACGATTTCCGATTTGCTTGAAACTAGAGGAATACAGCAACTTACAGGGTGCCATATAGTATTCATTGAGTATAGGAAAGTACCTGAAATATTTATAAAGAAGCTATATATAGGAAATATAACTCGCCTCGAGCAAGAAGGAAATAGTTATCAAATATATTATCTCGTAAAAAACGAAGTTACATCTGCATTAGTCATAGATAACTTCATGAAATATTCTACCTTAAGTATTGAACGAGATTTTGAAGAAGATAATCATATTAGTATTGAGGATTCTGCTCCCCTAATGAGGCAGCTATCGTACGCTGTTAATCGTCCACAAAATATTACCGGAGAAGCAGTCGCATATACTCCTCTACCAAGCGAAGGACAGCTTTCAGAATTTGCTCAAAGAAATGAATATTGCCATAGGTGCTACAATATTTTTCTCCCATCCGAAACTCGTGGTGAATTTCAGAGAGATTATGATCGCATAGTCCACAGCAAGGCATTCCGGAGAATGGTTGATAAAGCCCAAATTTTTACATCAAGCAAGGGGGATCATTACAGAACTCGCATGACACACACTCTCTGCGTCTCACAAATAGCTAGAAGCATTGCAACAAGACTAAACATGAATGTTCCACTTACAGAAGCAATTGCACTCGGGCATGATTTAGGGCACACTCCATTTGGTCATCAAGGAGAACGAACGCTTAATAGAATGGCCAATATATATGCGGACATTGGATTCAAACACAATTTTCAGTCTTTAAATGTTGCTTCTGTATTAGAAGAAGAATATGTCGAATGTTTTGGCTTAGATTTAAGCCTTCAGACTTTGGAGGGAATGTGGAAGCATACCAAGATAAGGAAACATGCTGGTGATCCGCTTATTTGTAATTTAAAAGATTTTTTACCATATGATATTCCCGATACAGCCATACATGAATTATACATTGATGATGATTTTTGCTCTACCATTGAAGGGCAAATTGTGTTTATTGCAGATGAAATAGCACAGAGAAGCCACGATCTAGATGATGCGCTTTCTGCCGGTCTTTTGAATATTGAAAGTTTACTGGATATATTGTCCCTAAAAAAGCTACATACTTTAAAGCAGCAGATTGAGAACTTAAAGCAAAGCATGATATCCGCAAAAGAGAGACAACATACTTTTGTTTCTGAAGATGAGTTGTTAATCAGTCGCATAGCATCTCAGGTTATAAACTACTTTATTAACGATATTGTAAACTGTTTTCAAAAATTTCTTGAAGATAACGTCCATGAAGTTGATAATCTTCGTAGATATTTTTCTGTCAATTTCAGAGTCAATCGACAATTAATAGGTTTTTCTTCAGAAGGCAATGTGTTAAATGATTACTTGGAGACCATTGTAAAAAAACAGGTTATTAACAGTTCAGAGGTTGCGGCATTTGACGATAAAGCAGAGCGTATTGTATCAAAGTTGTTTGAACTATACTATGATAATCCCCGCTTGCTACATGATGGCACACTCAAACGCATATTTATTGAGATGCGAAAAAGAACTGATAATGTCATTCACTTTCAGGATGGAGATATCGACTTAGTGAATGATGAATGGTCTAGAATCAAGAAACCAGAACAATCTGCTCGCTTTCGAGATATTAGAGAAGTCTTTCCTGAAACAAACTTTGATGAGTATAAAGATTTTTCGGAAGTATTAGATGCTTTAGATCCAAACAGTCACGAGTACATGGAAATTAAGCAATATTGCGAGAAATGCATCAATGAATACACAGAAAAAAAGAAAATCTTAGTTCGTGCAATTTGCGATTTTATCTCTGGAATGACAGATACCTATGCAATAAATGAGTATCGAAAGCTAATTTGTTAAACAGTATATTTCCGCTTACATCGTGATAATAATATTTCTACTTAATAAATTGGAAGTGCCGTACATTAATTTGACGGCACTTCCACAAATTCATTCGATTTCTTTCGCTGATTCTTCCATCTTCAGCCAGTTCTCAAAGAACTTCCTAGAGATACGAATCATGTTTCCGATGCGGATCGTCTTGAACGCTTCGGAGTTGGCGAGCTTATAGGCCGTAGCGCGGCCGATACCGAGAATGGCTGCGATGTCATTCTCGGTGTAGTTCTGCTTTGGGGTGTCCCTTTTTCGTTGGTGCTCATAAAATGATCCTCCCTTGCTAATAGCATTTTGAAATGGCCCCTGGAAGCCCTCTGTCACAAGGGGTTCCTGCTAATACCTTGCTAATACGACATTTGAAAAGCCGTTGTAAGGCAGCATATTTCAGGGGAATTTGTGCAAATTGACCTGCCTCCAGGCAGCACAATTTGCGAAGAAACAACACAGGAAGATATGATATGAACAATTTACGAAATGGTACGCCGTACTCCCGGAGCACAGTTTGTTGAGTCTGTGCTCCGGGATTGTTTTGCTGCAAAGCGGTTCGGAGTTAATCGTTTTTGGATATATGCAAAGGCAGAACAGGAGTAGAACAAAGTGGAACAAAGGTAGAACAACTTGGAATCAAACGGTGATTGTCAAGAGAATCTTTCGGGTGTATAATAGTACTATCGAAAAGTGGGTAAAGTAGCTCTGCTGTCGCAAAAAGATGCGATAGTGGAGCTTTTTGTATATCAAAAAAGTCAATAGTAAGACCAATAAGAGAATGGCTTATTGGTCTTTTTTTATACCCTTTTTCGAGAGTATATACACGAAAAGAGTGAGAATCGTGGGGAGAAAGCGAAAGAATTCGCCTAATGTGCAGGTGTATGGAGTGCCATTCCGTGTGACAGAAATGGAGATGACAGCTAAAGGGCAGGATAGATGCTACATCAGTATGAGGCAGCCAGATGGGAGTATACTGCACGGGGAAGGCGTAAGCAAACTAGTCACAGCAAAGAGTGTGAAGGCTGAGGTTGTCATAAAAGCTGCAGAAAACATTATATGTAAGCATAGCAACATGGTACTTGAGTGGCTACGATCGGGGCAGTTAAAAGAAGCGACACCGGAGCTGCTGCTTCTGGTGCTGCCGGAAGAATGCGTAACAAGTATATATGGTAAGAGCGATGAAAGGCGTAGAGAACTGGTGCGGTGTGCAGCGAAATTGCTCCCGCCACTGCCTGAGTTACAGGAAAAGATGGAAGCTGTAACTTTTCATGCTGTAGAAAAAGTAGCAGTTAACAGAGGGGAAGGCGATGCGTTAAAGCGAGCGCTGAACCGGCTGTATGATGAATCGGTTGCACAAGGAATCTTACAAGAAAATAGTGTTAAAAAACTGCTCGTAACCGTGCGCAGCGAGGGAGAAAAAGCAGATAAAAATATGAATCAGCGTATCCTTACCCTTGGGCAGATGCGAATGTTGACGGCTTTGTGTATAGAGGGGATGCATACCGATATACGGTATGCATCTGTGCTGCTTCATTTGACCACAGGAGTAAAGACGGGAGAACTATGTGGATTAAATATTGACAATTTAATGCGGTATAAAGATGTGGTCTATATCGCAATTGGCGCAAAATCCGCACAAAAACGAGGTAAAGCGGCGGTGTGGAAGCCATACGATCGCGAAAGCGGAAAGCTACGGCGCATACCGTGTACCTCTTTAGCGCAGGCGGCGCTAAGTGTGCTTTTGAAGCCGCGGTTAGCAGCGGGTGCAAAGGTGGATGCCCCGTTGATTGTAGGTGAGGACGGCCGCCGATGGGATGTCTTGAAGCTGCGCGCTTTTGAAAAAGAATTGCTGCAAAAAGTAGTACCGGAATACGCGAAAATATCACGAACTGACGTAATTCGTACAAGTTTTGAGCATTACTGCCGCGTTATATGTGGTATGTCAGATGGATCGGCGCAGAAACTCTTAGGTTGCAAAGCAGCTCAAACATATGAGGAATGGTATTGTGATTACAGTAGTAAAGTTGCGCTGATGACACTGGAGGCACAACTTCGGCGGTGTCATAAAAGCTTAATATGTGACGAGGGAAAATGGCATATAGCGGCACACCTGCATTTGAGGATGAAGCGAGGAGCAAGTGTCCAAATTCAAACGGAGCATGGTGTCAAAATTGAAAAAATATAGTAATATGTGAGCCGAGAGGCTCTTTTTTTATGCCTGCAGATAAGGACCTATTGTATCTTGCAATAGGTCCTTATGTTGCATAATAAAATTTGAGTTAATTATATTGACGTTTATTTACTAAAATGTCATTATATAAATATAAAGCAGCAGAATAAGGAGTGAAATAAATGGCATTTTTCACAACTCAGCGCAAAGAAACCGGTAGCTATAATGACAAGCGAACTAAGCCATGCCGTAGCAGACGCAAAGGCAAAATATATAATGAGAAAACGAAAAATGGCAAACTAACCGTTTGGGGTGCTTACGAGCGGGTAATTTTGGCTATACAGAATGCGCGCAAATGGGCTGACAGCACATGCAGGGCATATGATAGTGTTTTCTACCATTACATTGCTGAGATTTATAATGACATTGAGTATGCTTCGCTGACAGAAGAAACGGCGGAGCAGATTTGGTCGTCTAAAATTGACATTTTTGAAGGCAGTGATGCCCAGGATCAAAGAGCACGGAGTATTTTCGTGAGCTTTGTAGAGCAGGCGTGTCGAGCGGGACTGTCTCTGATGCGGTTCAGAGACACGGTCCCATTTGTGATTCCGGAAGATCTTAGTCAGCTGACTACGGAGCAGCTGTTGGAGGTACGTAGAGCTGCTGATCGTTGCCAGTGGCGGCCGAAGTCGCTGACAATTGAAGCGGAAATTAAAATTTATAACGAGTTGATAAAGCGAGCATCGACACAGGGCGAGTGCATTGCTTTGCTGGTCATGCTTCTGCTGGGCTGCCGTACATCAGAAGCAGCGGGTTTGTCATTTGGAAATATTCGCAAAATGGCGGATGGTTTGTACTCTATAGAGCGACGGGAAGTGGAAGAGCAAAGCTCGAGGACCGTCAAAACCGGCAGTAAAACCGCAAGCGGTTATAGACTTTTGCCGCTGCTGCCGCAGTTTTATGAGCTGCTGGAAGAGCGCAAGCGTATGGTGCAGGAGTACATGGAGAAAAACGGCTATACCGACTTAGATATTAATGACATGCCGCTTGCTTGTCAGGGTACGAATTTGCTGACACGGTGTACAGCAAAGGAAATGAACCGTATTTTTAAGGATATTTGCATTGATGCAGGTGTCGAAGAAGGCTTTTTCTTTGAAGCTGAGGCAATGATGGCTATTGATAAAGAGGCAGGAGCAGAGTACGAGAATGTGGTAGTAGCCTATATTCTGCGGCATCAAGCTGCAACGGAGCTGGTAGCGACTGATGCTTCTCGGGCTGCAATTTCTGTGCTGATGGGTCATAAAATTGAAGACCCTAATGTAAAAGCATTTGACTATGCCAATGCAGATGGTCAGCGTGAACTGCTGCATATTTTAATGCAGCGTCCGTTATATCGGTACATTTGTGGTGCGACAGATATGGAGCAGATTACTCTTGAAAAAGGGCAATCGGCAGTATGCGGAGGATCGGCTCGTCTGGTCGCACAAGAGGACGAGGAGTTCGATCTTTATATTGACACGCTGGAACCGTATGACACAATGCAGATTCAGCTTGAGGGCGATATCCGGTTAATGAAGAAGGATGCAAGAAAGACAACCGCATTGCCGTATCAAAAACCGAGCGGGCTTAGTATGGTGAATGCAGTGACTCAGGTTGTGACAGAGGCCGAAGAGAATGTAAGAGCTGGAAAGCTGGCGGATAAGCCAGTTATGATCGCGCAGTGTGATGATCCTCTGAGCGAATTGATGACCATTGACGATCTGCATATCGATTGGAAGCCCCAAATCACCAATGGGGATGGAGATCCGATTGCAGATTCTTCGGAAGAAGTGAAAATGGCGGTTTGCGAAGATACATTGATTGCAGTTTTGCCAGGCGGTGCCTTAAAAGAAGTGCCGAAAAAGGAGTTCGTTTATAACTGGACAAAGAGGGCACGCCGTGATGAGAAGATTTTTGCGGATAAGACCATAGACCGCGTTAAAACGATATTGCCGTTTTCACAATCTGCGGATAAAATTGTAATTAGCAGAGAAGGAACGGCATGGTATTTGCTAGCCGAGGTCAGTGCAGAAGAATTTTTACAGGCAGATGCGTGGGAAGAATGCCGCAGAGCGTTGGCAGCGGGCGGTATCATGATTCCATGTGAAAAGGATGCAGATTCGCTGATTTGTGGAGCGAAAAATGGCGATATAGTACGCTTACCAGCAGACAAACTGTGTGCATGGCAGGGCCAGCGGCAGGTCGTACGTATAGGCGAGGCACCTCTGGCAGCAGCTTGCTTCTGTAAGGCTACTGATGATATTCTGCTGATTAGCGAAAAGGGACAGGCACTACGTACGCATGTTTCGGATTTGTACAAGCGCGTAGACATTGGCGGTGGACTGACCAAAGGTATGCGTATGAAAACAGGTACAGACGATAGATTATGCTGCTGTTTGGTTTATCAGCCAAAGCGTAGTTTAACAGTTGTTTCTCAGCAGAGGAAGCTGCTTGTGCTGCGTGTGGACAGTGAGGAAAAGGCGCAGCTTAGAGCGCAAGGACATGTCGGTGAGGGCGTTTGCCTGGTGCGTGTAGAAGGTTCGGATCGCTTGGCGGAGGTGTTGTATACAGATCAGGCAGTGTTACTGTTGTCAGACTCCGGATATGCGCAGTGTCGTGACGTTAGTGTGCTGAGAGAGAAGGGACGCGGTGCAAAAGGCATTGAGGGCATGAAGCGTGGTCAGATTATAAGAGCGGTATGTGCGAAAGTTAAATAATAGGGAAGGCGCAGCTTTTGAGCAGGTATCTCAAAAGCTGCGCCTTTAGGCTTGAATGAATGTAGTTAGACTTGCTATTTTAAAGGAGATATAAAAATAAAGCGAAGAAAAAGTTTATAAAAACCTTTTCTTCGTTTTTAATACCCTGCTGACGCAGGGAGAAATTGATGTGGAGACAACTGTTTAGGATCAGCATAAGGATCACCCCCGCTTACGCGGGGAAAATAAGTTGTCTACACTCCCCGATACTTACGATAAATGCATTGTGAAAATAACAACTTATCGCTGCCGGGTCACCCCCGCTTATGCGGGGAACATATTTATTAATGATAGTATAGCAGAAATTTTATATCTTTGCAACTTTAAATTGCAAAGATATAAATTAGATTCTGGATTTAATAATTAATGTTATGGTAACCAGGGAGTGATAAGTCATTTTAGATGAAATTCCAGACGCTTTTCAGGTTTCGTGATTTTTCGGATTGTTCCAAGCGGATCAACTTCACATTTATATTGTAGAGGGCATCACCGAGTGGCTGCCGATCAGCAGTACCGGACACATGATTC
>OLPL01001135.1_pt1 | contig 17382 bp, 19 predicted proteins | sample 1673211 | NCBI WGS metagenome assembly OLPL01 (sample SAMEA3136766, study PRJEB25190) | human gut metagenome | reverse complement strand
GCGCCGCCTGGTTCAACGGCCAGCGCATTGATAACCCCAACACCCACGGCACCGGCTGCACCCTGTCCAGCGCCATTGCCTCCAACCTGGCCAAGGGGTACGACCTGGATACCTCGGTAGAGCGTGCCAAAGCCTATATCTCTGGCGCACTGGCCGCCATGCTGGACTTAGGAAAAGGCTCCGGCCCCATGGACCACATGTTTGAGCTGAAAGGGGAGTTCGTGCAGTGAAAAAGACTTCTACCTTTCAGAACGGTTTGATCTGGTTCGGCGCGGGCGTGTCCCTGGCCGAAATTCTGACCGGCACCTCGTTTGCGCCGCTTGGCATGGCCAAGGGCTTTGCCGCCATTCTTATCGGCCACATCATCGGCTGTGCCATGATGCTGCTGGCGGGCCTTATCGGCGGGCGTACCGGCCGCAGCGCCATGGAGACCGTCAAGATGAGCTTTGGCCAGAAGGGCGGCCTGCTGTTTGCCTTTTTAAACGTGCTGCAGCTGGTGGGCTGGACGGCCATTATGATTTACGATGGTGCACTGGCTGTGGGCGGCATTTTCGACATTGGCCGCTGGGTGTGGTGCCTGGTCATCGGCGCACTGATTATTCTGTGGATCGCCGTGGGCATCACCGACCTGGGCTGGATCAACAAAATCACGATGGCCGCGCTGTTTATCCTCACGCTGGTGCTGTGTAAGGTCATCTTCTTTTCCGGCAATGTGATGCCCGCTGTGGACGGTGAGAGCCTGACCTTTGGCGCAGCGGTGGAGCTGGCCGTGGCAATGCCCCTGTCCTGGCTGCCGCTGATCAGCGACTATACCCGCGATGCCGAGAAGCCCACCCAGGCCACCTGGGTCAGCGTCATCGTCTACGGGCTGGTGTCCTGCTGGATGTACGTCATCGGCATGGGCGCGGCGATTTTCACCGGCGAGTATGACATTGCCGTCATCATGGTCAAGGCCGGGCTGGGCATTGCCGCGCTGGTGATTCTGGTGTTCTCCACCGTGACCACCACGTTTCTGGACGCCTGGTCGGCGGGCATCTCGGCCGAGAGCCTGACCCCCAAACTGAACGGCAAAAAGACCGCCATCGTGGTGACGGTCATCGGCGTGGCCGGGGCCATCCTCTTCCCGATGGACGACATCACCGGCTTCTTGTACCTGATCGGCTCGGTCTTTGCGCCGATGATCGCGGTGCAGATCGCTGACCACTTTATCTTAAAGCGCGACCGCTTTGCCGTAGCGGCCGATGCACGCAACCTGGTCATCTGGCTGGTGGGCTTCATCGCCTACCGCCTGCTGATGGGCGTGGACACGCCGGTAGGCTACACCCTGCCGGACATGGTGCTGACCGTGGTACTCTGCCTGATTGCCGAGAAGGTCCGCCCCACCAAAGAATAAGGCTGATAAGCCCATAAGCAAATAAAAAAGCGCCTTGCCGTAACTGGCAGGGCGCATATTTTTTGCGGTGCAGTGTTTGCAGGGGGTGTATTCGCCCCTTTATATAACTGCAAAACTAGATAAACAGTTATATAAATTACATATCTAAGTTATATTTAACTGTTTTTATAACTGTAAAAACAGTTATAAGCAGTTAAAAACACTGGGGTGTTTTTCTAGTTTTATAGTATATAAGGGGCCAAAAAGTAGTTTTTTGGCAGTGCAAAATAGGTGCGGTGGATGCAAAGGCTCCCCTAGAGGGGAGCTGTCACCGAAGGTGACTGAGGGGAGGTCCTGAGGTAGTTGTTCGCTAAAGTAGCCACCCCTCACCGCCTGACGGCGGAGCTCCCCTCCAGGGGGAGCCTTTATCACTTATTTTGCCGCCTGCTTATCCTCTTTGCGCAGCATCCGCGTTACCATAAACGCGCAGTAGCACAGCGCCCCCGCCTTTGCGGCGTTGGTCAGCATGGGCGAAGCGCCGAAAGCGTCTATTTTGCTCGGCAGGGGCAGAACTCTGGTCAGTATGGGAAATGTAGCTGTGGGCGCCGTGACGAACATTGTGCTGGATGCGCTATTCATAAACGGTTTCCATATGGGTGTTCAGGGCGCGACCCTGGCGACCATCCTCTCGCAGGGTGTGTCCGCCGGTTTTGTCATCCGCTATCTCTGCACAGGCAAAGGCGTTCTGCGGCTTCGCCTGCGGAATATTCGCTTTCATGGGAAGCTCCTCTGGCCGTGTATTCTGCTGGGAACACCCCCTGCGCTGATGCTCATGTACGGTAGAGAAGCACAAAGCAAAACAAAGACAGCCAGCCCTGCCACTATTCCGAAGTCAGGGGAACGCAATAGAAAAATTCATAGCTGTATGCTATACTTAATTAGCATTTGAACATATCAAGCTGACACAGCAATCTCTTTGCTTGCCGTTAATGCGCGTCTACCAATAGTCCGCAGAAAGCAAGAGTAGCGTAAAGGTATAAAAATTTCAAACTTCTTTGTAACGAAATTCCGATTTCTCCGTCTAACCTATGAAGCTGAAGGAGGTGATGACAAGTATGGACTATGAAAAGCTCTATAAAGCCTACTATTTACAGGTATACTCGTATACTATTTCTCTTGCCAAAAATCGTGAGATAGCAGAGGAAATCACGCAGAACACATTCTATAAGGCTGTTTCTACAACATCACAATTCAAAGGTAAGTCAGATGAATTGACATGGCTCTGCTCCATAGCAAAAAATCTTTACCATGATGAAATGCGAAGCCGTCAGCGAGTAGCTGATGTGAGTGAAATCAATGACTTGCCATCAAATGAAAATGTTGAGAACTCAGTTGCAGATTCTGACATGGCGTTCCGCATACACCTCGTTCTTCACCGTTTGGAAGAACCATACAAAGAAGTCTTTCAGCTTCGCGTATTCGGGGAACTATCTTTTTCACAAATCGCTGCAATTTTTGGAAAAACAGAATCATGGGCGAGAGTTACTTATCATCGTGCAAAGCTAAAAATTCAAGAAAGGATGGATGAAAAGCATGAGTAAACAATGCGATATTGTTCGAGATATTCTTCCGCTGTATGTTGACGGTGCTTGCAGCGAAGCAAGCGCAGAGATGGTAAAAGAGCATTTGAACGCCTGTGCTGACTGTAACGCAATTTATCAGAAATTGCTTTCTCACACGAGCGAAGATGTTCTTCACGAAGAAAGCGAAAGCGTTATTATGCGCCATGAGGCAAAAGAAAAGCAGAGAGGCAGAAAAAAGATAACGATTGCTGTTCTCGTTTCCATCGCTCTTTGTATCATTGCAATTTTTACAGCTCTCTTTCTGTTACCTATAAACATTGCTTATGAGCCTGTCAAAATCGACTTCCCATTTGAGGTTGAAGATGTCGAAAACGTTGAAATGTACCACTATGACGGAGTGCCTGCATCAGCAGAAAAGAAAGTAGTTGTTGCTGAAAATGATATAAAGACCCTGTATGATAAGTTCAAGGGCTTATCCCTAAAAGACAAAACGACTGAGGAAACTGCCGGAGCAGATGTGACCAGCTTTAGATTTAACCTCTCAGATGGAACAAGCTACGATTTGATTTACGCCTGCTATGGGGTTAAAAACGGCGAATTGAAGTCAGCAGCAGGCGGTTTTAAGTATTTCACAAGTGCGGATATCGGCTCTTATTGGAACAATTTGAATACGGAACTTGAGGCAATTCCTATCAATGAGAGTGAATTGCCGTGAGCAGATAGCAAACCCAGCCGAGCCTGTCAACGGTCAAGATGAACGGCGCAAATGCGCCGCCGTTGACAGCCCCGCCCGTCTTTGCTGTTCGGTAATCAAGAGGGCGACAGCACAAGATGCTGCCGCCCTCTGCCATTATTCAGAAAGGGGGATTTTCCATGACCGAACACGAAAAGTATCAAGAACATATCCGGCATACACACGATGCCTTTTGCAAGACTGTTATTCGCCACGCTGCCATAGACGCAGCCCGGAGCATACGGAGCCGCCGCAAGCGGGAAATCTCGCTTGAATATCTGATAGAAGAAAAACACTATCCATTCAGTACCACAGATAAATACTTTGCGGAGCAATCCGGCATGACCAGCTATCCGCTTTTCGTCTGTGGTCAGATGGTGCTTTTGGAAAGTCCAGAGCTTGCCGCAGCCCTGTCCGCACTATCACAGATGGAACAGGAAATCATTTTCTTGTACTACTTCCAACGATTGACGCATAGGGAGATTGGACGGAGATATGGACGGGCTGGCAACACAACCGGGCGGCGTATTCAGATGATTTTACGGCGGCTACGGGCAGAGTTGGAGGGTTTGTCCTATGAGCCAGCTACTTCCCTATGAGACAATCGTTAAGGCAAGCGAGGGCGACCCGGAAGCTGTTGCCGCCGTCCTATCCCATTATGCGGGATATATCCGCTCTTGTGCGAAAATGGACGGACAGATTAACACGGATATGCAGGAGCATATCGTCAGGCAACTGATAGAAAGCCTGTTGAAGTTCCGCTTTGACCGCTAAACAGAAAAGTTGTATAATTAGAGCCTGACAAATTAAACTTCAATGAGGGTAGAGCAAATGGAACAGATTATCAATTATAGAGACATACCCACAGATAAAAGGATTGACATATTAAATGCTCTTGAGCGAATAGGTTTTTTTCCGGCATACGGCGGCGTGAGAACAATGCAGCAAATTATGGAAAAGTCAGTTCCAGGTTCAGGCCCACAATTCTATTTCGTTTTCCGTGAAAATGAGTTGATAGGGTACAATTTTCTCATTGGGGACACTAAGAAATATAAAGCGTTCCCATGGCTTGCTATTAGCAATATGGATGAGCAGAAGTTGACTGTTTGTGAAGAACTGATGAAAATACAAATTGCCTTTTTTGAAGAACTCGGAATGCAAAAGATAGCAGATCATTGCGTTAGGATTATGGAAGATTACAGAAAAGGAATTGGAAAGCAGAAAGAAAGCGATTGCAGATAAATTCCATTTGAAAAACGGCTGACAATTTAATACCGCCACCCATCACAGCGGCAGATAAGCAGTAAATCTTGAAAAGGTTTACTGCTTTTTTTGCGCCCATTTTCAAAAATCTTTGGCAAACCACACCGCCGGATTGTTGTAGGGAGCAGACAGGGAAAACAAAAAAATTTCCGCTGCGTTTGCCAAAACGCCCCCTTTTCACCGTTGTAGTGGTGAACAGCGGGCAGAACACGCCGCCGCAATCGCTATATTGGTGGAGCAAGCCAGTATATCCGCAAACCAGAGCCGCCGAGGAAAGCGGTAGTTTTTTAGAGCAAGATTCTACCACGGTGCCAAAATCCGCATATCTGCGGTTTTGCCCCCTTTGGTAAATCTTGTTGGGGAGTGCCTTCCCCAAACCCTGCTCATGCGCCCTGTCGGGCGAGAAAGGAGGTCAACGCTTGAAGAAAAAATACAACACGCCCCACCGCTGCCATGTGGTCAAAACCCGCATGACCGAGGAAGAATACGCCGACTTTACCGAGCGGCTGAAACACTATGACATGAGCCAAGCCGAATTTATCCGGCAAGCCATTACACGGGCGACCATTCGCCCCATCGTTACCGTTTCCCCGGTCAATGATGAACTGTTGTCCGCCGTTGGCAGGCTGACCGCCGAATACGGAAAAATCGGTGGCAACCTCAATCAGATTGCCCGCGCCCTCAACGAGTACGGCACACCATACAACGCCCTGTCCGTTGAAGTCCGCGCCGCCATTTCTGACCTTGCTGCCTTGAAGTTTGAAGTCCTGCGAAAGGTAGGTGACGCTGTTGGCAACATTCAAACATATCAGCTCTAAAAATGCGGACTATGGCGCAGCCGAGCAGTACCTCACCTTTGAACATGACGAGTTTACCATGAAGCCCACCCTTGATGAAAACGGGCGGCTCATGCTCAGGGAGGACTATCGAATAGCCACGCTGAACTGCGGCGACGAGGATTTTGCCGTTGCCTGTATGCGCTCCAATCTCCGCTATGGGAAGAACCAGAAGCGGGAAGATGTAAAAAGCCACCACTACATTATCAGCTTTGACCCACGGGACGCGGTGGACAACGGTTTGACCGTAGACCGGGCGCAGGCGTTGGGCGAGGAATTTTGCCGGAAGCAGTTTCCCGGACACCAAGCCATTGTCTGCACCCACCCGGACGGACACAACCACAGCGGCAATATCCATGTGCATATCGTTATCAATTCTCTGCGGATAGAGGAAGTTCCGTTCCTGCCTTACATGGACAGACCGGCAGACACCCGCGCCGGGTGCAAACACCGCTGCACAGACGCGGCGATGGAATACTTCAAAGCCGAAGTCATGGAGCTGTGCCACCGGGAAAATCTCTATCAAATCGACCTTTTGCATGGCAGCAAAAACCGCATTACCGAGCGTGAGTATTGGGCGCAGCGGAAAGGGCAGGCAAAGCTGGACAAGGAAGTTGCCGCCTTGCCAGCCGAGGAGCAGCCAGCCAAGCCCACGAAGTTTGAAACAGACAAGGAAAAATTGCGGCAGGCCATACGCACCGCGCTGTCCTCTGCCGCAAGCTATGGCGAGTTCGCCGCCGTTCTCTTGCAACAGGGCGTGACTGTCAAGGAGAGCCGAGGGCGGCTATCCTACCTCACGCCGGACAGGACAAAGCCCATTACCGCCCGCAAGCTGGGAGATGATTTTGACCGCGCTGCCGTTCTTGCCCTTTTGGAACAGAACGCCCACAGAGCCGCCGAGCAGACCGCAACCGTACCCGAATACCCCCGCAACATAAGGGAGCGTTTGCAGGGCAAAAAAGCTGTCCAAACCACCCCGGAAAAGGACGGTATTCAGCGCATGGTTGACCGGGCAGCGAAGCGAGCGGAGGGAAAGGGCGCGGGCTATGATTGCTGGGCGGCAGTCCACAATCTGAAACAAATGGCGGCTACCGTTGCCGCCTACGGGCAGTACGGCTATTCGCCGGAGGAGCTGGACGCAGCCCTTGTATCCGCCAATGCGGATTTACAGGACAGCACCGCCAAGCTGAAAGCCCTGGACGCTGCTATCCGGGAGAAAAAGGAGCTTCAGACACAGGTGCTTGCCTATGCCAAGACCAAGCCTGCCCGTGACGGTCTGAAAGCGCAGAAAACGGAAAAAGCCCGCAGCGCCTACCGGGAACGGCACGAAAGCGATTTTATCATAGCGGACGCAGCCACCCGTTATTTCCGGGCGCATGGCGTTTCCAAGCTGCCAAGCCATAAAGCCCTGCAAGCGGAAATCGAGCAGCTTACCGCCGAAAAGAACGCCCATTACAACGAATACCGGGAGAAAAAAGCCCGTGTCAAGGAGCTGCATACCGTGAAAAGCAATCTTTCTCAAATCCTGCAAGGCGAGAAAGACAGAGAGAAAAAGCACGAACATGAGCGTTAAAAACCGCCCCGAAACGATACCAAAACGGGGATATGCCCTGCACCCTATCCGCAATACTGCCCACCTTTGAAACGGGGCGCACAGCGCAGGAAATCCCCGAAAATGACACCGAGAAACTACATTTTTACCGACCTATCCGCTTATACCAGCGGAAACGGCAGAAAGGAGCGAGAAATGCCACGTATGAGCAAAAAGCGGCGGTTGGAATGGAGCTTTTTCCTCAACCACCGAAACCGTATTACCTACAATGACCTTTGCCGGGGCTGCACACACGGCTGCAAGCAGAGCTTCCGGGCGATTATCGTCCTCTGCCCCCGGTATTTCTCTAAGAGATGGAAACACAGGGAGGACACCGCCAATGGCAGATAACCGCAAATATTACTACCTCAAACTGAAAGAAAACTTCTTCGACAGCGATTCCATTGTGCTGTTGGAGGACATGAAAGACGGGATTTTGTATTCCAATATCCTCTTGAAGCTGTACTTAAAATCGCTGAAAAATGGCGGCAGATTGCAGCTTGACGAGCATATCCCCTATACCGCCCAGATGATAGCCACGCTGACCCGTCACCAAATCGGGACGGTGGAACGGGCATTAGCCATCTTCCAGCAGTTAGGGCTTGTGGAGCAGCTTGACTGCGGGCTGCTTTATATGACCGACATCGAGCTGATGATCGGTCAATCCTCTACCGAAGCGGAACGGAAACGCGCCGCAAGGCTTGAAAATAAGGCACTTTTGCCGCCGCGGACAAATGGCGGACATTTGTCCGACATTCGTCCACCAGAGATAGAGATAAAGAAAGAGATAGATATAGAGTTAGAAAAAGAGGGAGAGTTAAAGGGACAAGCCCTCGCCCGCAGCTATGGCAGATATGAGAATGTATTTCTGACTGATACGGAGCTTTCCGAACTGCAAGCGGAGCTGCCCGAAAAATGGGCGTACTACATTGAGCGGCTTTCCGGCTATATCGCGTCCACGGGCAAGAAATATAAAAACCACGCCGCCACTATCCGCAGATGGGCGGCAGACGATACCGCAAAGGCTGCCCCGAAACAGGGCATACCCGAATACACCTGCAAGGAGGGCGAGAGCTTATGAGTAATCTGTTTACAGAACGAGTTTTGAATATGACGGCTGTTACCCCACAGCCGGAGGACTACATGGGCGAGGACGGACTGCTTTACTGCGGCAAGTGTCACACTCCGAAAGAAGCCTACTTCCCGGAAAAGCAAGCCGCCCTGTTTGGGCGTGACCGCCACCCGGCAGAATGTGACTGCCAGAAAGCCCAGCGTTTGGAGCGTGAAGCCGCCGAACAGCGCAGAAAGCACCTTGACACCGTGGAGGACTTGAAACGCCGGGGATTTACCAATCCTACCATGCAGGAATGGACTTTCGCCAACGACAACGGGAAATGCCCGCAAATGGAGATTGCACACTTCTATGTGGAGCATTGGGAAATCATGCGCGAGGAAAATATCGGCTATCTGCTATGGGGCAAGGTCGGCACAGGAAAAAGCTATTTTGCCGGGTGTATCGCTAATGCCCTCATGGAGCAGGAAGTCGCTGTCCGCATGACGAACTTCTCTGCGATTTTGAATGACCTGACCGCCAGCTTTGAGGGGCGCAACGAGTATATCGAGCGTCTTTGCCGTTTTCCTCTGCTTATCATTGATGATTTTGGAATGGAGCGCGGCACAGAGTACGGTTTAGAACAGGTCTACAATGTGATTGACAGCCGCTACCGCAGCCGCAAGCCCTTAATCGTTACCACCAATCTGACATTGGACAGCCTGCAAAATCCGCTGGACACCGCCCATGCCCGGATTTATGACCGCCTTTTGGAAATGTGCGCCCCTATCCTCTTTACGGGAGAGAACTTCCGCCGTGAAACGGCGCAAGCCAAGCTGAACAGACTAAAAGAATTGATGAAATGAAAGGAGTTGCCTATGGCAGAGAACAAGCAGAACACCACCCCGGAACGCCGCCCGGACTGCGTGACAGAGATCCGCATGGGCAACACCGTCCTTGTCGTTTCCGGCTTTTTCAAAAAAGATACCACCGACACCGCAGCCGATAAGATGATGAAAGTGCTGGAGGCGGAAGCCGCCGCAGGACACAAAGCCCAGCTTTCGCCCTAACGCTACAAGCCGCACAGAAAAATCGTCATTTTACCGGGCGGTAAAGAAGCAGAAGCCGCTATACAGACAGCCGCCCCATGTGGTATAATCGAAATACGGAATAGTGGGGCTGGCTGTCGGAAACGGAGGATTTTATGTTAAGACAGACCACCCAGAAAATCACTGCCCTTTATCCAAGACTATCCCATGAGGACGAGCTGCAAGGCGAAAGCAATTCCATTTCCAACCAGAAGCGTATTCTTGAAACCTACGCAAAGCAGAACGGTTTTTCCAATCTGCGCTGGTACACGGACGATGGTTATTCTGGTGCGAACTTCCAAAGACCGGGCTTTCAATCCATGCTTGCGGATATTGAAGCCGGGAAAGTGGCTACTGTTATCGTAAAGGATATGTCACGGTTAGGGCGAAACTACCTGCAGGTGGGAATGTATACCGAGATGATTTTCCCACAAAAAGGCGTCCGCTTTATCGCCATAAACGATGGAGTGGACAGCGCACAGGGCGACAATGATTTTGCCCCTCTGCGGAACATTTTCAACGAATGGCTGGTGAGAGATACGAGTAAGAAAATCAAAGCTGTAAAACGGTCAAAAGGCATGAGCGGCAAGCCTGTTACGAGCAAACCCGTGTACGGCTACCTCATGGACGAGGACGAAAATTTCATCATTGACGAGGAAGCCGCACCCGTAGTCAAGCAGATATACCGTCTGTGCCTTGCCGGGAACGGTCCGACCAAGATAGCCCGTATGCTGACCGAGCAGGAAATCCCAACGCCGGGAACGCTGGAATACCGCAGGACGGGCAGCACACGCCGCTATCACCCCGGCTATGAGTGCAAATGGGCGACAAATACCGTGGTGCATATCCTTGAAAACCGGGAGTACATGGGCTGTTTGGTGAACTTCAAGACGGAGAAACCGTCCTACAAGACCAAGCACAGCATAGAAAATCCCATTGAGAAACAGGCAATTTTCGAGAACCACCATGAGCCTATCATCGACACCCAGACATGGGAGCGTGTGCAGGAATTACGCAAACAGCGCAAGCGTCCGAACCGCTATGATGAAGTGGGCTTGTTCTCTGGTATGCTCTTTTGCGCGGACTGCGGCAGCGTCATGTATCAGCAGCGTTACCAGACCGATAAGCGGAAACAGGACTGCTATATCTGCGGGAACTACAAGAAGCGCACCCATGACTGCACCGCACATTTTATCCGCACCGACCTTTTGACTGCGGGCGTTCTCTCCAATCTACGGAAAGTGACGAGCTATGCGGCAAAGCATGAAGCCCGGTTTATGAAGCTGCTGATCGAGCAGAACGAGGACGGCGGCAAACGCCGGAACGCCGCCAAGAAAAAGGAACTGGAAGCTGCCGAAAAGCGTATCGGTGAACTTTCCGCTATTTTCAAGCGGCTGTATGAGGACAGCGTAAGCGGTCGCATTTCTGACGAGCGTTTCACGGAGCTTTCGGCAGACTATGAAGCCGAACAGCAGGAATTGAAAGAGCGTGTTGCCAGAATACAGGCGGAGCTTTCCAAAGCACAGGAAGCTACCGTAAACGCAGAAAAGTTTATGAACATTGTCCGCAAGCACATGAACTTTGAAGAACTGACCCACACCCTCTTGCGTGAGTTTGTAGAGAAAATCGTTGTGCATGAGTGCAGCTACGATGAAAACGGCACACGCAGACAGGATATTGAGATTTACTATTCTTTCGTCGGCAAGGTGGACTTGCCCGAATGACCGCCCGCCCTATCCGATACCAAAGACAAGTATCGGATAGGAAAGGCAAAATTTTTTACACTTCTATTACTTCTTTATCACACATAAGCAAAGAGTCAGGGTATGAAGCAGCTCATGGCTGGCGGTGGTGTCGCCCTGATCGGCATTACCCTGATCCCCCTGCTGAGCGGTCTGTTCGGCTAAAAACTGCGGGCGGCATCTGCCGCCCATACATATTGCTCCAACTCACCGTGGCTAACGGTTTTTGTACTTGTGGAGCGAATTTTCAAGCCATACGTTCTATCAAAAAGGAGATGTTTCTATGAATTTTTTGACGAACCTCATCTTTGTTCTCAACCTGCTCAAGACCCTCATCAACCATTTCTTTTAAGGTGGTGGCGCTGAGTGGAAACTGTTCTCAAAGCGATTTCAGATTGGATCAAGTCGCTGCTGACTGCGGCCATCATGTCCAATCTGTCCGGCCTGTTTGATGATGTCAATACACAGGTGGGCAGCATCGCACAGCAGGTCGGCACAAAGCCATCCAATTTTGAACCGCGCGTTTTCGCCATGATCGAGGCTCTGTCCCGCAATGTGGTGCTGCCGATTGCAGGCGTGATTTTGACCTTCATTGCCTGTTATGAGCTGATCGAGATGATCACCCAGCATAACAACATGGCACAATTTGAACCTGCGCTGCTGATGAAATGGATCTTCAAAACTGCCATTTCGGTCTGGATGATCTCCAACACCTTCGACATCATCATGGCGGTGTTCGATGTGACGCAGCAGGTGGTGGCAAATTCCAGCGGCATCATCAGCGGCAACACAAGGGTCAACGACATTGGTCTTTCCATGCTGCAATCCAGCATGATGCAGATGGACATAGGCCCCCTGTTCGGGCTGTTCTTGCAGTCCTTTTTCATCGGCATTACCATGCGCATCCTGTCCATCGTGATTTTCGTCATCGTCTACGGAAGAATGATTGAGATCTACATGATGGTCAGCCTTGCCCCGGTGCCCATGGCAACATGGGGCAACCACGAGCAATCCCATGTGGGACAGAACTATCTTCGTTCTCTGTTCGCGCTGGGATTTCAGGGTTTCCTGATTCTGATCTGCGTGGCGATCTACGCTGTTCTGCTCCAGAATGTTGCAATATCCGGGGATGCCATCAACTCGATCTGGAGCATCGTGGGGTACACGGTGCTGCTGTGCTTTACGCTGTTCAAGACTGGTTCTGTTGCCCGGAGCATTCTGGGTGCACATTGATTGGAGGTGAAATTTTGGCAGCTTATATTTCCGTGCCGCGCGATTTCAGCAAGGTGAAGTCCAAAGTAGCCTTCAACCTGACCGCCCGGCAGCTTATCTGTTTTGGGGCAGCGGCAGTCGTAGGAGTGCCACTGTTCTTTGTTCTGCGGGACACCGCAGGCAATTCCGGTGCTACCCTCGGCATGATGGCGGTCATGCTGCCCATGTTTTTTCTGGCGATGTACCAGAAAAACGGACAGCCCGCCGAAAAGATCCTGCGGTACTACCTTCAGGCACGTTTTGTTCGCCCGAAGGTGCGTCCGTACAAGACCCGCAACTACTATGCACTGCTTATGAAGGGAGATGACACCCATGATTCCATTTCTGAAAAAGAATAAGGACAGCAAAAAGCCGCCCAAGTCCACGGTGCCCCGCACGGCACAGCAGTCCATTCCGTTCCAGCGGATGTTTGAGGACGGCACCTGCCGGGTGCGCCCCGGCTACTACACCCGTACCATCCAGTATCAGGACATCAACTACCAGCTCGCCCAGCAGGAGGACAAGACTGCGATTTTTGAGGAATGGTGTTCGTTCCTCAACTTTTTTGATTCGAGCATCCACTTTGAACTTTCCTTTGTTAACACTGCCACGGACAGCGCAGACTTTGAAAAGTCCATCCGCATCCCTTACCAAAAGGACGGCTTTGATGATGTTCGCGCGGAATATTCGCAGATGCTCCGCCAGCAGCTTTCCAAGGGCAACAACGGCCTGACCAAAACGAAGTTTCTGACCTACGGCATCGAGGGCGAAAGCATGGCGCAGGTCAAACCTCGGCTGGAGCACATCCAGAACGACCTGATGAACAACTTCCATCGGCTGGGCGTGATTGCCAAGCCGATGGATGGAAGGGAGCGTCTGAAACTGATGCACGGGATGCTGAACATGGACGGCTCCAGCAAGTTTCACTTTGACTGGAAAGACCTTGTGCCCAGTGGTCTGTCCGTAAAGGATGCCATTGCACCCACTGCGCTGGCGTTTAAGAACAGCCGTACCTTTCAGATGGGCGGCATCTTCGGGGCGGTCAGCTTTCTGAGCATCACGGCTTCTGATTTGAGCGACCAGTTGCTGAAGGACTTTCTGGACATGGACTCCAGCCAGATCGTTACCATGCACATCCAGTCCGTTGACCAGAACAAGGCCATCAAAACCATCAAGCATACGATTACTGAACTTGATAGATCAAAGATCGAGGAGCAGAAAAAAGCCGTCCGCGCCGGATACGACATGGACGTGTTGCCGTCCGATTTAGCGACTTACGGGCGGGATGCAAAAGCCCTGCTGAAAGAATTACAGTCGCAAAACGAGCGGATGTTCCTTGTCACTTTTCTGGTGCTGAACACCGGCAAGACCGAGCAGGAACTGGAAACCAACGTGTTTCAGGCGGTCAGCATTGCCCAGAAGCACAACTGCGAACTGTGTCGGCTGGATTTTCAGCAGGAGCAGGGGCTTATGTCCTCGCTGCCGCTGGCAGACTGCCAGATCGAAATTCAGCGGGGACTGACCACCAGCAGCACGGCAATTTTTGTGCCGTTTACTACGCAGGAGCTGTTCGACAACGGTAAGGAAAGCCTGTACTACGGTTTGAACGCCCTGTCCAATAACCTGATTATGGTGGACCGCAAAAAGCTGAAAAACCCCAACGGTCTGATTCTGGGCACTCCCGGCTCTGGCAAGTCGTTCAGCGCAAAGCGAGAAATTTGCAATGCTTTTCTCGTCACGGATGACGATATTCTTGTGTGCGATCCTGAGTCGGAGTATGCTCCACTGGTGGAACGTCTGCATGGGCAGGTCATCCATATCAGCCCTTCCAGCACCCAGTATATCAACCCCATGGACATCAACACAAACTATTCCGAGGAAGATAATCCGCTGGCTTTGAAAGCCGATTTTATTCTTTCCCTTTGCGAACTTGTAGTCGGCGGCAAAGAGGGGTTGAAGCCTGTGGAGAAAACGGTCATTGACCGCTGCGTCCACAAAATCTATGCTCCTTACTTTGAGCACCCCTGTCCCGAAACCGTGCCGATGCTGGAAGATCTCTACAATGCTCTGCTGACGCAGGATGAGCCGGAAGCCCATCATGTTGCAGCTGCTCTGGAAATCTACGTCAAGGGCAGTCTGAATATCTTCAACCACCGCACCAACGTGGATATCGACAACCGCATCGTCTGCTATGACATCAAGCAGTTGGGAAAGCAGCTGAAAAAGCTGGGTATGCTCATCGTGCAGGATCAGGTCTGGGGCCGTGTGACCGCCAATCGCTCCGTTGGCAAATCGACCCGATACTACGCCGATGAGTTCCACCTTTTGCTGAAAGACGAGCAGACAGCCGCCTATTCCGTGGAGATCTGGAAGCGTTTCCGTAAGTGGGGCGGCATCCCGACAGCCTTAACACAGAATGTGAAGGATCTGTTGGCAAGTCCCGAAGTATCGAATATTTTTGAAAATTCGGACTTCGTTTATATGCTGAATCAGGCCAACGGCGACCGGCAGATTCTTGCGAAACAGCTTAATATTTCGCCCCATCAGCTTTCCTATGTGACCCACTCCGGCGAGGGCGAAGGGCTGCTGTTTTTCGGCAACGTGATCCTGCCCTTCGTTGACCACTTTCCGAAAGACCTTGAACTCTACCGCATCCTGACCACCCGCCTGTCGGAAGTTGTGGAGGCAAAGCATGAATAAGAAACAGCCGAAGCTGAAATTTGAGGAGGACAAGGAACGCACTGCAACACGCTCCCCTCCGAAAAAGGAAAAGGTGGAGCAGACGCAGCCCCGAAAGAAACTGAAACTGGATGCCGACAAAGCTGCCGAAAAAGCACAACATCTACGCTTTGGCAAAGCCGAGATCACCCCGGACGAAGCATCCCGCATGACAAAAGCCCAGAAACGAGAGATGTACGCTTCGGCCATTGCCCGGTCTGCGGCTCACCGGGAAGTTGACCAGTATGAGGATGATAATGTCGGCACGCAGGCTCTCAACGAGGGACTGAAAACAGAAGAATCTGCTGCGGATTTTTCCAAAAGCCGCTATTCTCGTAAGCTCAAGAAGAAAGCCAAGCTCCAAGCAAAAAAGAAGCTCAGAGCTACGAAATCTTCTGCCCATGAGCCGGACAAGGTACAAAATGCAGGAGAGGCCAACGTCATTCATAGTGACAGCGGCGAGGGTGGTTCCAACTGGCTTTCCCGGTGGCGGCAGAAACAGGACGTTCGCAAAAGCTACTATGCTGCTGCCCGGTCGGGCGGCACCGCAGCACAGACCGCTGGCGGGCAAAAGATCACATCCAGCGGTGCATCTGCCACTAAGTCCGGTGTAGAGCAGGTCATTGATAAGGGCAAGTCGGCTGTCAGCACTGCCGTCAACGGCATTGCCAATTTTGCAAAGAGCAACGCACACGTTTTGGTGATCGTGGGCGTTTTTCTTTTGCTCCTGATGCTGGTCATGTCGGCATTTTCGTCCTGTTCCATTCTGTTCTCCGGCACCACGCAGGTATCCGGGCAGACCATGTACTCTGCCGAGGATCGGGACATCCGGGGCGCAGAACAGGACTACAAAAAGCTGGAAAAGGAACTGGACAAAAAGATCAAGCACACTCCCACCGACCACCCCGGCTACAACGAGTACCAGTATCACCTTGACCCCATCGAGCACGATCCGTGGCAGTTGACCTCATTTCTCACGACTCTGTACGACGATTACACCCGGTCAGAGGTGCAGGGCAAACTGAAGGAAACCTTCAAAAAGCAGTACAAGCTGACCACATGGGTGGAGGTGCAGATACGGTATAAGACCGTGTGGGTCATCAGCCCGGCAGGAATCCCAATTCCTACGCAGGTGCCCTATGAGTACCGCATCTTCCACACCAAGCTGGTGAACCGTGGCTTGGAGGTAGTCATCCGGGAGGAACTGGACAACGACCAGTGGAAACGGTACGAGATCTTTCAGGATACCTTGGGTGGCAGACCCTACCTGTTCAACGGCGGTCTGCCGCCCGGTGGCTCCGATGGCTCCGGCGCACCGGGCATCGACTATCAGGTGCCGGCAGAAGCACTGACCGACAGCGAATTTGCCGCCATCTACAAGGAAGCCCAAAAGTATGTGGGTACGCCCTATGTGTGGGGCGGCTCCACCCCGGAAACCGGCTTCGATTGCAGCGGCTACGTCTGTTGGGTTTACAACCAGAACGGCTACAATGTCGGGCGCACCACGGCCAACGGTCTTTGGAATAAATGCCAGCACATCTCCGAAGCAGAAGCAAAGCCCGGAGATCTGGTCTTTTTCAAAGGCACCTACGACACCCCCGGCATGAGCCATACTGGAATATATCTCGGAAACGGTATGATGGTCAGTGCCGGAGACCCCATCAAGTACGCCAATATCCACTCGTCCTACTGGCAGAAATACCTGTCAGGATTCGGGCGGCTATCCAAATAACAGGAGGACAATATGAGCGAAAAGCTCGATAAACTGCGCGCTTCACTGGAAAAAGAGAAGGAACGGCGCATCAAGATCAACAATCGCATCGAAAGTCTGGAGCGGCGGATTCAGGAGGCCGAAGCCGCCGAGGTCAACGAGATGGTTCGGACGGCAAAGGTCACGCCGGAACAGCTTGCCGCCCTGCTGCGGCAGTCCGCAACTTCCACCCCGAACCCGGCTGCGCTGTCCGCAGTCGGAGCTACCATTGATAAGGAGGACCCCGATAATGAAGATGATGAATAAGGTATGTGCGCTGGTGCTGTCGGTGGCACTGTGCGCTGGCATGGCAGCTCCTGCTTTTGCCTATGACGGCGAGCCTGTGGAGGAAGTGGAACAGCCTGTCCTGACTGCTGCCACCGAAGAGGAAGAGGCTGTCACCG
>OLPL01001119.1_pt1 | contig 17599 bp, 15 predicted proteins | sample 1673211 | NCBI WGS metagenome assembly OLPL01 (sample SAMEA3136766, study PRJEB25190) | human gut metagenome | reverse complement strand
TTACAAGAGCTATCACATGCTTGTATCGGTTCCGATTTTCCTGTCAGACAGTGTTGTAGATACAAAGGTAGAGATCCAGATCCGGACGATCGCGATGGATTTCTGGGCAAGTCTGGAGCATAAGATTTATTACAAATTTGAGGGAAATGCGCCGGAATATATCAGCCGGGATCTCAGAGAGTGTGCAGATATGGTGTCAACACTGGATGAGAAGATGCTGTCGTTAAATGAGGCGATCCAGGCGTATGTAGAAGAACAGGAAGAATTAAAAGGACGGAAGAAAAGTGAAGTATCCTAATATTTATCCGGGCAGTTTTATAGACAGACCGAACCGGTTTATTGCTTATGTGGAATGTGCCGGTCGTACAGAGACTGTCCATGTGAAAAATACAGGACGCTGTGCGGAACTTTTGCAGCCGGAGGTACCGGTGTATATACAGAAAAGCGATAACCCTGAGCGTAAGACAGGATGGGATCTTATCGCAGTAGAGAAAGGCGACAGACTTATCAATATGGATTCCCAGGCGCCGAATAAGGCAGCGCAGGAATGGATCTGCGCCGGTGGACTGGTGCCGGATCCGGTACTTGTAAAGCCGGAGTACACATACGAGAATTCCAGATTTGATTTCTATGTGGAGACGAAGAATCAGAAGATTCTGGTGGAAGTTAAAGGAGTTACATTGGAAGAAGACGGTGTAGTCCGGTTTCCGGATGCGCCAAGTGAACGTGCCGTAAAGCATGTACAGGAATTAAAGAAAGCAAGAAAAGCGGGGTACGAAGCGTACGTCTTGTTTGTGATACAGATGAAAGGTGTACGTTATTTCACGCCAAACAGGCAGACACATCCGGAATTTGCGGAAGCCTTACAGGAAGCCGCGGATGCAGGAGTAAAGATCCTGGCAAGAGACTGTGTAGTGACGACAGACAGCATGACGCTTGCGGATGAAGTCCCGGTTGTGCTTGGACAGCCTGAGCTTCATGAGATGGCAGAACCATTAACCGGATGGTATAGGAAATACCACCGTGACCTTCCGTGGAGACATCACCCGGATCCGTACAGAATATGGATATCAGAGATTATGCTGCAGCAGACAAGGGTAGAAGCGGTGAAGGGATATTATGATCGCTTTTTACAAGCGTTGCCGACAGTGAAGGATCTGGCAGAGGCGCCGGAAGACAAGCTGCTCAAATTGTGGGAAGGTTTAGGGTATTACAACCGGGTACGCAACATGCAGAAAGCAGCAATCCAGATCATGGAAGAGTATGGCGGTGAATTTCCGGCAGATTATGAGAAAATCCTTGAACTGAAAGGGATTGGAAGCTATACGGCAGGAGCAATCAGTTCATTTGCGTTTGGAATTCCGAAACCGGCAGTAGACGGCAATGTGTTGCGTGTAGTAACGAGAGTTCTGGCAGATGATGCAGATATTATGAAGCAGAGCACGAAGAAGAGGCTGGAGAAAGCGATCGAAGAAGTCATTCCGGCAGATGCGGCCAGTGATTTTAATCAGGGACTGATCGAGCTGGGAGCGATTGTCTGTGTGCCAAATGGCGAACCAAAATGCGGGGAATGTCCGCTTAAGAATATATGCCGTGCAGAAAAAGAGGGGATGACAGGTAAGTTACCGGTGAAGAAAAAGGCAAAAGCAAGGCGGATTGAGAAAAAGACTGTTTTTCTGTTTGAAGATCTGCAGGAGATTGCTATCCGTAAAAGACCGGCAAAAGGATTGCTTGCCGGACTTTATGAACTGCCGAATGTAGAAGGGCATCTGACAAGAAAAGAGGCAGAAAACTATTGTCGTTCTATTGGACTTATGCCGGTAAGAATTAAAAAATTACCGGATGCAAAGCACATTTTCAGCCATGTGGAGTGGCAGATGAAAGGTTATCAGATTCAGGTGGATGAATTGGAGAAGACAAACGAGAAAGGATTTTTGTTCATACATCCGGGAGAGATCCGGGAGAAGTATTCCATCCCATCTGCATTTGCAGCATATACGAAGGACATTATATGATACCAGAATACCAAGTTCGGCACGGAACAATACGCGGGTATCAGAAAAAGAAGAGGAGTGTGATTAGAAGATTACACTCCACGAAAATAAAAAAGAATCGCAATTGACAGATTGGTTTATAGAGATCAGTCAACTGCGATCCTTTTTATTTTAATATTATATTTTATCCTAGATCGGCTGCTGTGACAGCTTCGGTGCCCGCTTTGTCTGTGTTACATAGATCAGCGGGTAAATCATAAAGGTAAGTGCCACTGCTGCGATCACATCCGTTACAGAGTGCTGCTTTAAGAACATGGTAGACAGAACAATCAGTCCGGCAAGTCCGTAAGAAACAAACTGGATACCGCGGTGTTTTTTCAGTGCCTGGCTGTGTCCGATGGCGATAGCAGCGCCAAGTGAATTATATACATGAATACTTGGCAGTACATTCGTCGGTGTATCGGTGCTGTAAAGCTGTTGTACCAGTCTTGTAAAAACAGTATCGTTCGCAAATGTGTGCGGACGCAGGTTTAATTCATTTGGAAATACTGTGCAGATGATCAGGAAGATCGTCATTCCGGTGAATAAAAATGCTGTAAGCTGGTAATATCCTTTCTTATCCGTAAAGAAGAAATATGCGATCGTTACAGCAATAAATAAAAACCATAACAGATACGGAACAATAAAATATTCTACAAACGGGATATAATCGTCAAGTGGTGAGTGGATTAGATAGTAATGGCTGAATCTGTGCTTCTCCAGATAACAGAACCAAGGCATGTAGATAAAGCTATATAATAAAACCCATGCATGACGATACCGCAGGATAAATTGTTTGATTTTCGTAATGGATTGCATAATTACGCCCCTTTATATAACAAGTCTTATCTAAAGATTAGCTAAGTTTCTCAACGGATTATAACATGAAAAGATAGAATCAACAACAATGTTCATCTATTCTTAATAATTTTCACCATGTTTTTCGAAAATCTGCATATCATAACAGCGTTTGCCTTCCAGCAATGCCTCAGGTGTACGAAGTGTCCAGACAGCTGTAGGTGTTCCAAAGAATTTCCGTAAGAAAGAAACAGTAAATTTAGGAAGGTTTTTCAGTTTATAAGAAATAAAATCCGGTCTGCCAAGAAAATTAAGAAGCAGGTTTTCGGCAAGAAAACGTAAAAACCAGAGTTCTTTCAGAGGATCCTTCGTAAGTCTGGAAGAAAGCTGTCCACGCAGAACTTCCGGAGCATGCCTGCGATACCAGAAAAGTCCCATCGTATTAAAAGACTGAATCATATAATTTCCATGATAACAGGAAAGGGCCTTATGAACATGCTGACAGATAGCGGTGGAACGACCGGGAATTTTCAATTCGATCAGAAGAGGTACCTGTCCGTTTACCAGTGACAGAACATCTTCAAACAGAGGAATCTGTTCTTCCGTCTCCTGAAGACGGCATGTTTTCAGCTCCGGAATTGTCAAATCTTCGATCGTGCCGGATTTTTTACAGACACGGTTCAGAGTATCATCGTGGAAAACAACCAGTCTGCCATCTTTGGTGAGATGAACATCCAGCTCAATGCCATAACCGTGGGAAAGCGCCTGCCGGAACGCGGGCATAGAATTTTCTGGAATTCCATTTTCAATACTGTGATATCCACGATGAGCAAAACAGGTTCCACGATACAATTTTAAAAGTTCCTGCCGTTTGCCTGTCCGGGGGAAAAGTAAAAAGAGAACAAATAAACACAGACAAACAATAAAAATGAGTATTCCGTGATACATAAAATACATCTCCTTAACTTAAAATCAGACGAATTTTCTCAGGTTCCAGAGAACAGGTAATTTCTCGTTTTAAATATACCGGTTCTCCGTCTGTATGGACCGCAAGTGGTTTCGGGCTGGTAAAAGTTGCTTTTTTACATTGATATGTATGGATTCCTTTGAAAAATACATGCCATCCTTTAAAAGCGGTTGGCAAAAGCATAAGAATGACAGCTTTCGGGAATCCTTCTACTACAATAACATCCAGAATATCATCAGAAGGATCTGCTTTTGGACAGAAACGGAATCCACCGCCCTCTGTGAGCTGATTCATAGCCGCAGCGAAATAAACTTTGTGAAAAAGTATTTCTTCTGTATCACCGGACAGATCCGTAAGCCGAATGTGCATATCACAGGGTGTCATGGTGAAAATCTGAGAAAGTGCAACGCCAACGTAGGATAGTTTTCCAAGATGCAGCTTATTAAGAAATCGTTTCAGCGGAGAGACGATTACCTGATGGCAGACAGCGGCATCAAATCCAAGACCGGAACTGACAGCAAAACGGCGCCGGCAATAAGGCTTGCTGTCTGTTTCATATTCTGTCACTCCGATATTTAAGTATGCAAAACGGGAAGGCTTAAGGATATGTTTAAGTGCTGTGAGTGGATCCCGGGAAAGTCCCATGCTCCTTGCAAAATCATTGCTGGACCCAATCGGAATGTATCCAAGTGTGATGCCGGACAGATCGCTGATGCCGTCAATGACTTCATTTAAAGTGCCGTCACCGCCAAGAACAATCAGTGTTTCCAAAGATGGATCGGCACACAAATGAGCGGCAAGCTTCGAGGCATGCCGCTGATATTTAGTGAAAAAGACCTGATAAGAGATCTCGTTCTCTTTCAGATATTGTTCCAGTGTGTTCCAGACAGTCTGACCGAGGCCGCTTCTGGAACCGGGATTTACAAGAAAAGTGTACATGATTTAAAATGCTCCGTTCAGATAAGTCTCCAGACTTCGCTTCATATTTCCTTCAAAATCCGCATGTCCTTCTTTCAGACACCATTCAAAAACGTTACCGATCACGATCATACGGATATCGGTTGTAAGAGCTTCCAGATCTCCGGATATCTGTAAAATTCCGGCATCCATGCATTTCTGCAGATAATTGTGGACCGTAACGATCGGATAAGGACGCTCCGTACGGATGAGCGGGTTCAGAGACTGGTTCTTTGGTGTATAGTAATTCGACATAAATTCTACGCCCAGATCCTGGCAGTAATGTACATAATTCAGATAGACGTAGATGATCGCTTCTTTAGCTTCAGCCGGAGAAGCCGGAAGATCAAGAAAATCCGGATTGATGCTCGGCTGCTCTTCTATATAATAAGAAAGAAGATCGTCTTTTGTTTTGAAATGATGATAAAAACTTCCGTTGGAAACCCCAGCTTCGTCACAGATATTTTTAATCGACAATGCTTCATATCCGTCTTTTTGTAAAATATTTTTGGCAGCGGCGAAAATCCGAGCTTTCGTTTCCATAGACTTCTGCTGCTGCTTGGACAATGGTTTTGTTTGTACTGTCTGATTCATGATGATCAAGAATCTCCTTTTTCTTTTATGATAACCTTAAGTATAACATAATAAATAGCTATTTTCAATAAAACAGAGTGAACTCTGTATTTACTGTTCCATTGCAAGAAAGAGACATTTTCGTTATAATAAGAAAGATTGTGGAAAGCCACAGAAAGTAACATTCAGAAAGGATATAATTATGGATATCAATCAGAAGATTACAGAAGAATTAGGCGTAAAAAAGTGGCAGGTAGAAGCGGCTGTAAAATTGATCGATGAAGGTAATACAATTCCATTTATCGCCAGATACAGAAAAGAAGCAACTGGTACACTGGACGACGAACAACTTCGTAAATTATATGAAAGACTGACCTATTTACGGAATCTAGAGGAGAAGAAAGAACAGGTACTGGCAAGTATAGAAGAACAGGGAAAACTGACAGAAGAGCTGAAAGCAAAGATCGTTGCGGCACAGACACTGGTCGTGGTCGAAGATCTCTACCGTCCGTATCGCCCGAAACGAAGAACCCGTGCGACGATTGCGAAGGAAAAGGGACTGGAGCCACTGGCAGCACTGATTACTTTACAGAAAGCAAAAGAGTCGCTGGAGAAGCTGGCAGAAGACTATGTTAATAAAGAAAAAGGTGTAGAGACAGTCAAAGATGCGCTGGACGGCGCGAAGGATATTCTCGCAGAAGCAGTGTCCGATGAAGCGGCATACAGAAGCTGGATCCGTAAGAGAACCATGCAGAAAGGAACTCTTATTTCCACTGCAAAGGATGAAAAACAGGAGTCGGTTTATGAGATGTATTACGAATTTGAAGAAGCACTCAGCAAGCTGGCGGGACACCGCATCCTTGCGCTGAACCGTGGAGAGAAAGAGAAATTCCTGACTGTAAAAGTAGAAGCACCGCAGGATGATATCTTACGATATCTGGAAAAACAGATCATCCGCACAGATAATCCGTATACAACTCCGGTACTTCAAGAAGTAGCAGAGGACAGTTATAAACGTCTGATCGCACCGGCAATCGAGCGGGAGATCCGGAGTGAACTGACGGAAAAAGCAGAGGATGGAGCAATCGAAGTGTTCGGAAAGAACTTAGAGCAGCTTCTCATGCAGCCTCCAATCACAGGAAGAACCGTGCTTGGCTGGGATCCGGCATTCCGAACCGGATGTAAACTTGCAGTTGTAGATCCGACCGGAAAAGTTATCGGTACAACAGTCATCTATCCTACTGCACCGACAACACCGAAGAAGATCCAGGCGTCCAAAGATTTATTAAAGAAGATCATTCCGAAGTATCACGTATCACTGATCTCAGTAGGAAATGGAACTGCATCCAGAGAATCTGAGCAGTTTATCGTAGAGTTATTAAAAGAGATTCCGGAAAAAGTAGAGTATATCATTGTAAATGAAGCAGGAGCTTCTGTATATTCGGCAAGTAAACTTGCTTCAGAAGAGTTCCCGAATTTTGATGTCGGGCAGAGAAGTGCAGCGTCCATTGCAAGACGACTGCAGGATCCGCTTGCTGAGCTTGTGAAGATCGATCCGAAATCGATCGGAGTCGGACAGTATCAGCATGACATGAACCAGAAGAAATTAAGCGAAGCACTTTCCGGTGTTGTAGAAGGTTGCGTAAATAAAGTCGGTGTCGATCTGAATACAGCATCTGCACCGTTGCTTTCCTATATCTCCGGTATTTCTTCTGCGATTGCCAAAAATATCGTTGTATATCGTGAAGAAAATGGTAAATTTACAAACCGGAAACAATTATTAAAAGTAGCAAAGCTGGGACCGAAAGCATTTGAACAGTGTGCAGGTTTTATGCGTATCCAGGACGGAGATAATCCGTTAGATGCTACCAGCGTGCATCCGGAGTCCTATGCGGCAGCGGAAGAACTGTTGAAGAAGCAGGGATTTTCCGTAGATGATATCAAAGGAGGAAAACTGACAGGATTATCACTTACGATCCGTGATAAAAAACGTCTGGCAGAAGAGCTTGGAATCGGTGAGATCACACTGGAAGATATTGTAAAAGAATTGGAGAAACCGGGAAGAGATCCGCGAGATGAGATGCCAAAACCGATCCTCCGCACGGATGTTCTGGAAATGAAAGACCTGACAGAAGGCATGGTATTAAAAGGAACAGTGAGAAATGTCATTGATTTTGGAGCCTTTGTTGACATCGGTGTCCATCAGGACGGACTGGTACACATTTCAGAATTAAGCGATAAGAAATTTGTAAAACATCCACTGGAAGTAGTAAGCGTTGGTGATATCGTGGATGTCAAAGTTTTAAGTGTGGATCTTAAGAAAAAGAGAATCCAGCTGACAATGAAAGGTATTCAATAAAATAATTTTACAAAAGTAATTTAATAAAAAATACAAAAAAGCGAGAGGTGTTTAGTATGCAGAAAAATTGGGGAAAAACATTGTTCACACTTGCCGGAGTATTATTGGGGAACATCATTCTGGCATTTGCAGTTGCAGCATTTATCGTACCAACAGGTATTGTCATGGGAGGCGCAACCGGTATTGCACTTACGATCACACATTATGTGCCGATATCCCTGTCGGTTGTATTATTAGGTGTAAACGTCATATTGTTCCTGTCAGGAGCTTTTATACTCGGAAAAAAATTTGCAGTTACAACGATTGTAAGTACATTTTTATATCCGCTTTGCCTGTCAGTTGTCCAGAAGATACCGGGAATTACAACGCTGACAGATAATCAGCTGCTGTCCGCAATTTATGCGGGAGTGCTTATGGGAATTGGAATTGGTATCATTGTAAGAGTTGGTGCTTCTACAGGCGGAACCGACATCATAGCACTGATCCTGAACAAAGTGGCACATATTCCACTGGCACCGCTTATGTATGTGGTTGATTTTATTGTGCTTTCTTCACAGATTCTCTTTTCTAATTCAGAACAGGTGATGTACGGTATTTTGAATCTGGTGCTGACAACGGTACTACTAAATAAGGTGATGCTGCTTGGAACTTCACAGATACAGTTGTTTATCATATCTGAGAAATACGAAGAGATCCGGGAAGATTTATTATCCAAGCTCGATCTTGGAACAACGATGATCTATATTGAAAACGGTTATCGTCATGAAAAACAGAAAGGTGTTATGTGCATCATTCCGAACCGGAAACTGTATTCCACAAAAGAAATGATCCACAGCATCGATCCGTACGCATTTATTACGATCACACAGATCAATGAAGTGCGAGGTCAGGGATTTACTTTCGAACGTATCCGTTATCAGGAACTTCCGGAAGACCGGAAGTCGGCAGGTGACAGACAGTCTTAGATTTTTGAAAGTCAGACATGATGGATGTTTGTGTGAGATAATACTTCGGAAAAGTTTCACTTGCAATTTAAGAAGTACAGCACTATAATAAAAAACAAAGAGAAAGATTCTTCGGGGTCGGGTGAAAGTCCCAACCGGCGGTATAGTCCGCGACCCGGTATGATACGTACCGGCTGAATCGGTGTAATTCCGATACCGACAGTAAAGTCTGGATGAGAGAAGAGTTATGCATAGAAAAAGCAATATTATTACCCCGGTATTTTGTTTGATACCGGGGTTTTATTGTTGCAATAGGAAATTGATTTTCTTACTATATAAAAACTTCAGCAAGATGTAATGCATAGTTCCGGAAGTTTTCTTTCTAAATATAAGTATTTTAAAGGAGACCAACATATGAGTACAAGTACAAAAACAATGGCAGCAGCACAGACAAAGAACAGGACAAAGATCCGTGTAATGGCACAGGTCGGAATGTTATCCGCAATCGCATTAGTATTAATGCTTTTCGAGATTCCGCTTCCGTTTGCACCATCTTTTTACGAGATCGATTTCAGTGAAGTTCCGGTATTAGTCGGATGTTTTGCAATGGGACCACTGGCAGGAGCAACGATTGAATTCATCAAGATCATTCTGAACTTTGCGGTAAATGGAACCATGACAGCAGGGGTAGGCGAGATTGCTAACTTCCTGATCGGATGCGCATTTGTGGTACCGGCAGGTCTGATCTACAAGAAAAAGCATAACCGTACAGGCGCTATCGTTGGTATGATCAGCGGAACATTATTTATGACAATCCTTGGATGTTTCCTTAATGCATACGTATTATTACCGGCTTATGCAAAAGCGTTCCAGATGCCGATGGATGCACTGGTTGGCATGGGAACAGCAGTGAACAGCCACATTACAAGCGTTACAACGCTTGTCATCTTTGCAATCGTGCCATTTAACCTGTTAAAAGGTGTGCTGGTATCGCTGATCGTATTTTTGATCTATAAGAAGATCAGCCCGATATTCCATATGGGAAGATAGAAGAAAATATTAGATAATGATGAAAAAAAGAAGGACACCGGGATTGCCGGTGTCCTTTTAACTTCTATTAAAATCAATTGTTTTCTGAGATAAGTGTTGCCAGAATTATTATGAGGAAGCAGCATTTCCCTGATCTTTAATCTTCTGATAGAGAGACAAATATTCCTTTAATAAAAGACGTTCTTTATTGTCAGCATCTTTGAAAAGTTCCAGACAGATCTGCGGGATATACTCTTGTTCTTCGTCAGAAAAATCCCGTACCAGATAATCCAGGCTGACATCAAATAAATCAGCGACATAGATAAGCTTTTCAAGTGAAAGGGAAGATAAGCCGCGTTCGACACTGCTGCAATGCTTAACTGTAATAGAAAGCTTTTCAGCTAATTGTTCCTGTGTCATGGAGTTTTCTTTTCGTAATGTAGCAATTTTCTTTCCGATTCTTTTGTGCAGTTCTAACAAAGCATATCTCTCCTTTAATTTCCAATATTATCCATATTATAGATGGTAATAGAAAAATTAATAACAAGTTAATAGGTGTTGCAAAAATAAACCTAGCAGGTGTATAATTATAAGCATAAAAAATGAATATATGATGAGTAAATATTAATGGTTATATAAAAAAACGAAGCTTACATCAAGACAACAGTACTATGAAAAATGAAGGCAGGAATAATGACAAGATAAGAAGTGGCTACAGAAATAAGTAAAGTATGCCATTTCTTTTTTTGTTAGAAAAAATTTAAAAAATATAAAACCAAAGTGGAGAGTTATTCGTCATATAAATATGACAAATAAATAAAGAAGTAGGAGGTATAAGAAAATGATGAGATTTTGTGCAAAATGTGGGGCTCAAATACAAGAAAATGTAAAATTCTGCCCAAAGTGTGGTGCGAAAATTCCGGAACGAAAGAAGGAGGTTGCATATGCAGATAAACAGAGAGTTTCTGTAAAAAGAAAGAAATCTAAAATAGGAGTACTAGCTGTGGTTGCATTAATTATAATCCTTGGTGTTGGAGCAGTTGTTATAAAAACCAAACCTTTCAGTGGTGGGATACCAGAGTATGAACAGCCGATTAAAGAGTATGTGGAGGCAGTGAATAATGATGATGAAAAATTATTGGAAGATGCAATAGTGGATGGCTATTGGATGAATTATCAGCCTAATTTCTATGAGTATGGAAAGGAAAATCTGCAATATTCTGTAAAAAGTGTAGAAAATATTGATTTGGATGAATATGAGGATGAGGCATACTATTTCCGGAATAATGAGATTACTGATGGAAAATTGCTGACTATAGATTTTAAGGATTCAGATGGAGATTTAGGTGAGTGGAAAGTATGCGTTTTTAAAAAAAACGGAAAATGGTATTTAAATGAGCCAATAAGATGTTAGGTTAAAGATTGCTGGTAAAACAATTAATACGTAGAAGGCTATGAAAGATGAAACTAAAAATTGACTAAGAAGAAAGAGAGGAAACACAGATGAGAGTATTAACAAGAAATGGAGCTTATGAAATTTTTAATGCACGTTTATATTCAAGGTCAAAATCATTAATGAAAGGTGAAGAACTGATATGGCAAGTTAGATTTAGAGACAGATGGCAGGAATTGAGTGTCCAGGTTACGAACCGAGAAGAAGGATATGATCTCATAGAAGAGGTATATGAAAGTGGGTATTGTGATTTGACACAGTTTAAAAATGTCCGTATATATGATTTTGAAATGGATGAATGGTTTGCAGAATAAAACATCAGGAGTTAGAGGTAAAAAATATGAAAACTAATGAAAATTATAAAATTGCTGCAGAGAGAGTTAAAAGGGCTAATAAAAAAATATCAGATGCTCAGATTGAAACTATATGTGAAAGTGATTGTTTAGAAAATGCAGAAAGATACGTTTATAAATCACAGATGTTAGAGGAAATTGAAAAAGAAAAAGAATATATACAAGGTGTATTTTTGAAAATTAAAGAAAAAATGTTAGCTTTTAATTTGCCTATAAAATATATAGGAGACAATCAGGATATTACAAATTTAACAATAAATTCTGAAATGGAAAATAATGATATATATAAGTATGTGAGCAGACATAAACAGTTAAAAGAAATTTCTGCAGAACTTAAGAGTGCTATAGAGAAAGAAGCAGGGCAGACAGCAAAAGAAACAGTAGCAGAAGAAGCGGCAAAAGCAGCAAGAAAAGCAGGTGGAAAACATATTGCTAAAAAAATAATTTCAGGTATTGTTGCAGTGTCGTTGGTGGGTACAGGATCTTATGTAGCATCAAAGAAATATCATAAAAAACAGGAGACTATTAAAGTAACAGGTACAAAAGATACAGGAACGAAAAGTGATAAAAAGGGAAAAGAAACCAATAAGGCAGAAAAAAAAGAAAATGAATTAAGAGAATTAAAGCAAAAAGTAGATTATGATTATCTGGAAAGATTATGTTCATATTTTCCATCTGATACACCGTACCAAGATATGACAGATGATGATTGGAAAAGATTTTATACAACAATTATGCAGACTGCTTATGAAGATTATTATTGTCCACATGAATATGGCGAGCATTTGGATAAGAGATTTAGAGCAAAAGACGTAGACATAATTCCGGAAGAAGAATTTGTCACTCATGATAAGAAAAATGGAGCGAGCTTTAAAAAAGATACATTAGATAAAGTGCAACAGATTTCAGGAAGTAAAGTCGATCCGCGTACAATGACAGATTCAAATGACTATTTATCATATACCAAGGATAGATATAAATTGTCAGGTGAGTTATTGGATACAATGGAGAAATGTACAGTTACAGGAAAGAATATAAATTATGATGAAAAGGCAATAATGGTAGACATAGAAAAATCTGTTATAAAAACTAATACGGATGAAGATTCTTATACAGATTATAAAATGGGCTATCAGTATTATACAGTGGTATTAAAAGCAGCAAATAACAATTATGGATATAAGATTGCAGAAATCAGGAACGATTATGATACTGTCGAAAACGATCCGGATACAATTGTGGAAAATGTGAAAGAGAAACCAGAAACTGTTTTAAATCTTGCTAAGATTTTAGGCACGTATGATGTAGAAAATGCAACGTCTTCAACAGATAAAGAACAAGATCTTATGAAAAAAATATTGCACAATGCAGGAAACGCATCTTTAGTTGAGGAAGATCAGGGATATGACGAAGATGATTATCTGGATGGTGAATACTATAAGTCTAAAGATGGAGCAAGAGCATGTGAATTAGCAGGTATTTCACAGGATGTAATTAATAATTTCAGTGGTGATGACGATGACCTGGAATTTAATAGTATTGTGTACAAAATAAAAACAAGAAGTGATGCAGATTATTATAATAAGGAAAGTTTTTTCCTGAGAGCAGAGAGCGATACGAAAAAAAATCTAGTTACCTGTTATTGCTTACTACATGATAATAGTAAAGAAAATGGTAAGTTTGAAAGAGAAACTATTGTGTTAGAACCTTATTGGAATTCACTGGGATACAGAATTAAGAAAATAACAAAGCAAGACTGGGAAAATGATACATATAAAGATGAAATTCAGAATGTGCTTAAAGACGAAAAAGAAGTAGAAAAAGGTTTTGACAGTGCAATTGCATCGGAAGTAGCGGAGACGGCATCCCAACGTTCAGAACTTTGGAAGGCAAAAGCGACGTTGTTAATTCAGGACATTTGCGATAAATATCCAAAACAAAAGAAACAGATTGAAGAAGCGGATAAAAATTATTGGTCTTCGCTTGATGAAAAAGTTGAGCAAGTTAATGAAAATCCGTTTTTAGAAGGAAATGGAGCCCTGGGTGCAGAAAATGGAAATACAGATAAAATGCAAATATATTATCAGGGAGCAAAAGCAAGAGTATATTTCCTGATTGGAAATGTATTAATGGATAAAAATATTAATGCGCTGTATGAGTAGCCGTAAGAATACAAAAGGAGAGCAAGAAAAATGAAGTGCGAAAAATGTGGAACAGAGATAAGACAGAAAGCAAAGTTTTGCCCAAGCTGCGGAAATCCTATCGATTGGAAAGAAAAACCTAAGAAAAAAATGTCAAAAAAAATGAAAGCTTTAATAGTGCTTGTTTTCGTACTGGTAATCGGGGGCATTGTATATACAAAGCTTCCGAAGACAGTAGACTTACATGATTATACAACAACATGTAAAGTGAAAGGATATAATGGATTTGGAACAGTCAGTATAGACTGTAAATGGGATAAATTTACTATTGATTTAGCAAAGTATCTTAAGCAAAAGAATAAAGATATGTCAGAGTCAGAAGTGCAGAGCCTTGTGGATAGAACCGATTGGAATATTTCTGCCAGCAAAGAAAAAGGATTATCCAATGGTGATGTTGTTAAAGTAAAATATGATTTTGATAAAAATTATTTGAAGGAGTATGGAATTGTATTTAAAGGAGCAACGCAGAAAATCAATGTTAAAAATCTTAAGAAAGTAAAAAAGGTAGATATTTTTGATGGATTAGAATTGAAGTATAGCGGCGAAGGTCCGACAATTCAAACGGATGATTATATTACGATAAAGAAAAACGGACAAAAATTTGAGTGTTCGGTTACGCCATCCAGCGATTTGCAGGTTGGGGATGAAGTGACAGTAAAGTATGAAGGAGATAAGCCGGTTAAAGGAATATATCCAAAATGCGTTAATGTTACTAAATTATCCTGATGTGTTATCTGTTAGTGTATTTGCAAAATATGAAGGAACTGTAAATGGTAAAAAACAATATTCTTTACATTATGTTCAATTTTATGGTTGGCATCCTTATTCTTATCAAAAATAATCAATTAAAACTCTATCTAAGTTAAGTTTTTAACTTAGATGGAGTTCTTCAATGAAAGACAATATTTTAGAAAGAAGTTTTTTATTATGAGAGAAAAAACAAAAAAAGTAATTTTTACAATGATAATGTTTTCATTGATTTTTACAATGAAAACAGTACCATCTTATGCGTTAACGACAACTAAAAATATGTCGCCAACAAATTTTAAAACAAATGTAAGTCAAAAAACAATTGGAGTAAAAGGTAAATATAAAGTTTATTTAAAAAGTATAGTACCGAAAAATGCAGACAAATCTGTTATTTATCAATCAAAAAATAATAAAATTGCAACGGTTAGCAGTAGTGGTATCATAACCGGAAAGAAACCAGGCAAAACAAAGATTGTAGTAACAGCAACGCGAAATAAAAGACTGAAAAAAATTGTCACGATCGAAGTGAAAAATTTGAAACCAACAAAACTTACACTGAATACTAGAGGTGTAAAAGTAAAGTATGGCGATAAATATCAGCTTATCGTAAAAGTAAATCCACGGACGATGCGGTGTCCGGTGATATTTTCTTCGGATAATAAAAAAGTTGCAACCATAGATAAACACGGCGTGATAAGAGGAAAGAAAGCCGGAACAGCGACGATCATCGTCCGTACAAAATACAAAAACAAAAAAGATAAATATTTATATCAAAAATGCAAAGTAAAGGTTTCGCATAATTATAAGCTGATAAAATCAGTAAAACCAACTTGTGAAAAAGATGGTTATAAAAAATATAAATGCGGCTGCTGCAACAAAACATCCACAACGAAATACAAAAAGTTAGGACACAAGTGGAAAACGCTTGAAGAAACAAAGCCGACTTGTGAAAACACCGGGCAAAAGAAAGAAGAGTGCGTTAATTGCCATAAAGTTAGAACGACGTATTTAAAAGCAACAGGTCACGATTATGCTACGATCATCGAACAGAAAAAGCCGACTTGTCAAGAAAAAGGTTATACAGTATATGAATGCAAAAATTGTGACAAAGTCAAAAAAGTAGAAGTTCCGGTTGTAGATCATAAGTATTCCATTACGGTAGAAAAGAAAGAAGCTACGGAAGAGGAAGACGGCTATCTTATCACACAATGCCAATATTGCGGGAAAACAAAAAGACAAACACTTACAGTAGACAGGACTTACACCATAGACCTCGGTGACGGAAAGACAACAACTGTTGTTGGACATTACGAAAGAGAAATGGAAGAAGAAATGTTTAATGCTGTAAATCAATATAGAAGAGAAAATAATATACCAGAATTAAAAAAAGGTAGTGATAAATTAAAAACTGCTGCTGATATTCGTGGATATGAAATTAGTTATTATTTTGCACACTATCGACCAAATGGTAAAAGAGCACTTGTATCTTTCGCACATACAACACATTGTTGTGGTGAAAATATTGCAAGAGGACAAATTTCTGTTAAAAAAGCGATGTATGATTTTAAAAATTCTCCAGCACACAATGATTTAATGTTATCAACATATCCAGAAGTTTTATCAATTAGTGTATTTGCAAAATATGAAGGAACTGTAAATGGTAAAAAACAATATTCTTTACATTATGTTCAATTTTATGGAAGATATCTTTATTCTTGGCAAAAATAATCAATCATACACATTTCGTGAAATTATTTCACGAAATGTGTATTTCTTTTTTGAAAAAATATCCAAAAAAACTAGAACCAGGCTTCAAAAAATCTGTGAATCTCTTGAAATATTCCCGTAACCGTGTATAATAAACTTTGTTCGGTAATTTTGAACATAAAGTATAGTAATAGAAAACTTCAGGACGAAAATATATCCCGGAGGTGATAGGGTGGATATCGGAAAAAAATTGAAAGAACTGCGTTTGCAAAATGACCTGACGCTGAATGATCTGGCATCCAGAAGCGAGCTGTCAAAAGGCTTTCTGTCCCAGGTGGAGAGGAATCTGACAACGCCGAGTATCGCAACGCTGGAAGATATTCTGGAAGCGCTTGGAAGTAATCTGTCAGACTTTTTCCATGAGGAAGAAGAGCATCAGATTGTATTCGGACAGCAGGATTTTTTCGTGGATGAACAGGAAGGTTTTCAGATTGAGTGGATTGTGCCTAATGCACAAAAGAACCAGATGGAGCCTATTATTTTAACATTGGCGCCACATCAGAAAAGCCGGGAAGTGTCGGCGTTTCAGGGAGAAGAATTTGGCTATGTATTAAAAGGCAGCATAACAATTGTGCGTGGCAAGAAGAAATATAAAGTAAAGGCGAAGGAAACGTTTTATATGGATGGTTCCAGAAGCCATTATTTATATAATCATGGGAGCGGGGAAGCAAAAGTATTGTGGATTACCAACCCGCCGATGTTTTAAACAGACGAGAACGATAAAAGGCTGAGATATTATAGCTGACAGATTATAGAAGGGAGACGTGAGATGGAAGAGAATAAGATCATTGAATTCCGCAACATTGTCAAAAGTTTTGACAGCCAGGTTGTGTTAAAAGGAATCAATCTTGACATTTATGAAAATGAATTTGTAACACTGCTCGGGCCAAGTGGCTGCGGTAAGACAACACTTCTTCGGATTCTGGGAGGATTCCTGGAAGCAGACGAAGGAAGTGTGATTTTTGATGGCGAGGAGATCAGTAATAAGCCGCCGTATGAGCGGGAACTGAACACGGTGTTTCAGAAATACGCACTCTTTCCACATCTGAGTGTTTATGAAAATATTGCATTTGGGCTTAAGATAAAAAAAGTCGGAAAAGACATCATTGACCAGAAAGTCATGAAGATGTTAAAGCTTATCGGACTGGAAGGATTTGAAAACAAGAATACAACACTGCTCTCAGGAGGCCAGCAGCAGCGTGTTGCAATTGCAAGAGCGCTTGTCAATGAGCCGAAAGTGCTGCTTCTTGATGAGCCGCTTGCTGCGCTTGACCTGAAACTCAGAAAAGAGATGCAGTATGAGTTGAAACGGATCCAGCAGGAGGTCGGTATCACCTTTATTTTCGTAACACATGATCAAGAAGAGGCACTTACGATGTCGGATAAGATCGTTGTTATGAAAAATGGTGAGATCC
>OLPL01001112.1_pt1 | contig 17698 bp, 16 predicted proteins | sample 1673211 | NCBI WGS metagenome assembly OLPL01 (sample SAMEA3136766, study PRJEB25190) | human gut metagenome | reverse complement strand
CGCATTCGGCGAGATGCGTTTGCGAAAGTGGTCAATTTTAGATTAGCGCTAACACCTTCCTGCGTCCGGTGGGCGTCCTCTCGTCGAAGGCGAGCCCGTGCCTGAGCAGGAACTTGGAGAGCCGCTGCTTCGAGCGCGAGAGGTCGTCCCTCGCGTCCTCGAGCGCCCTGGTCAGGTCGCGGGCGGCCTCGCACTCGTCGTCGGGGACCCACACCTCGACGACGTTGCCGACCGACAGCATGCGGGCGAGGAACTCGGCGTCGTTGCGGTCGTTCTTCCTGCGCCTGTCCGCGCTGGGCTTGATCATCTTCGAGACGGCGCCGACCACGTAGTCGACCCCGAGGCCGGAGAGCCTCTTCTGCAGGTCGAACCCCGTGACCCCGGACTCGTACACGCACCTGGCCCTGGGGTCCACGGAACGGACCCACTCCGCGACGGCGCCGGCGTCGTAGCCGAAGGTCGCGCAGCGCACCTCCCCGGTCATGACGTCGAGGGAGACGGCCTTTATCGAGCGGGCGTGGACGTCGAGGCCGACGAAGGTGGTAGTATCGAGCATGGGAGCCCCTTCCATGAATGCGGCGTGGCCGCCACGGCTGAATTAGACACTCACCATTGTCGGCCTAATCCGCGGTCTTTCATGCAGCAGGGGCTCTCAATGTTTTTATGTCCTGCTCATATCGTCTCTGCCGGCAGTTGGGGACATTCCTTGTGCTAGCGTTGCATCGAGTGCTTGGGAAGATGCGACCCGGTTTTTGGCCGAATAGTGGGTCGCATTTTCCGGATGGGGTGGGTTGCGGAAAGTGCGACCCGGAATATTGCTCTGAAACGGGATGCGGTTTCCCTGATGTGCCTCAAACGGAAAGCGCATCCCATTCCGGAGCTCCAAAACGGGATGCGCTTTCCGCGCGGAAGAATTGTCGCAGCTGCGTTAAGCAGTGTCGCTCGTTACTCGCCCAGGATCAGCGCTGCGAGCTCGTCCTGGGTGTCCACCACGTAGTCGGCGCCGGCGGCTTCCAGCTCTGCGCGGCCGCGGAAACCCCAGCTGACGCCCGCACTCTTAAGGCCGGCGTTGTGACCGGTCAGGATATCGACATTGGAATCGCCCACATAGAGCGTGGTCGACGGATCGGCGCCTAGCTCTTTCATCACATGCAGTGTAACAGGCGCCTCGGGCTTGGGCGGAAACGCATCGACGTGGCCCTGCACCAGCGCAAATCGCTCGGAACCAAAATACTTCTCGATAAGCGGAGCCGCCGAGACGTGGTCCTTGTTAGTGAGCACGGCAAGTTGCACACCCGCGGCGCGCAAGCGGTCGAGCATCTCGATCGTGCCGGCATAGGGGGCGGTGTGGTCCTCCTTGTGCTCGCCGTAGTAAGCCCTAAACTCGGCAAGCGTCTGCTCAAACATGCGGCCGTCGCCCGCATACTCGGCGGGCATAAAGCGCTCAACCAGCTTGAGCATGCCGTTTCCCACCTTGTAGCGGTACTCGTCAACGGCAAACGTGGGCCAGCCGTGCGCCTCGCAGGTATGGTTGCCGGCGGCCGCCAGGTCCTCGAGCGTGTTGAGAATGGTGCCGTCCAGGTCAAAGATCACATGGGAAAAAGCTGCTGCCATGGGTGCTCCTGCCGCTTGAGTTGTAAAACGCACCCCATGATACTGGGCATGCGTGCCGGGCATGTTTGGAATCTGAATATCTTTAATAGCCCTGAGCCTTTGTCGTTAGCAAATTCTCGGCAGCTGCTCTCCTACGAGCATGTCGAGGATGCGGGTCGAGCCCCAGCCGGTGCGCACGCGCACGGCGGGATGGGCGCCCTCGGCAAGTGGCAGCACGCGGCCGATGATGGCGGCATTCTCGCCGTAGCGGGCGGCGCGCATGGCGCTCAGCGCGGCATCGGCTTGCTCGGCCGGCACGACGGCAACCATCTTGCCCTCGTTTGCCACCTGCAGCACATCGTAGCCGAGCATCTCGCAGGCGGCCTGCACGTCGGGACGCACGGGCACGGCATCCTCGTCGATCTCCATGGCAACGCCGCTGGCCTGCGCAAACTCGTTGAGCGTCGAGGCCAGGCCACCGCGCGTGGGGTCGCGGAAGCAGCGTGTGTCGGGTGCTGCGGAAAGCACATCGGCAATCAGGTGGTTGAGCGGCGCGGCGTCGCTTTCGATGGTGCTCGAAAACGCCAGACCCTCGCGTTGGCTCATGATAGCGATGCCGTGGTCGCCCAGTGTACCCGAGACCAGGATGACATCGCCGGGCTGGCAGTTTGCGCCGCTGAGCGCCACGCCCGCAGGCACCTCGCCCACGCCGGCGGTATTGATATAGACGCCGTCGGCCCCGCCGCGCTCGACCACCTTGGTGTCGCCCGTGATTATGGACACGCCCGCCTCGTGCGCCGTCTCGGCCATCGTCTGCACAATCTGGCGGAGCCTATCCATGGGATAGCCCTCTTCGAGGATAAAGCCGCACGACAAGTAGCGCACGTTGGCGCCCGAGGTCGCGACGTCGTTGACGGTTCCGCACACGGCGAGGCGGCCGATGTTGCCACCGGGGAAGAACTGCGGCGAGACTACAAAGCTGTCGGTCGACATGGCGATGCGCCCGCTCGCGGGCAGCGCGGCGACGCCGGCATCGTTGCCTTCGAGCAGCTCGGGCGACCCAAAGGCATCCAAAAAGACCTCATCGATGATGCGTTTCATCATCTGGCCGCCGGAGCCGTGGCCCAGCAGGACGGTGCTATCGGTAACGCTATGGGACATATCGAAAACTCCAATCGTGGGTGGTGCCGGTGTGCGGGTGTGCCCGGGCTAGTCGCGGTAGCGGTAGTACGCCGCGCAGCTGCCTTCGGAACTCACCATGCACGGGCCGACGGGGTGCTCGGGCGTGCAGGTGCGGCCAAAGAGCGGGCAGCTGCTCGGCGTAATGGCTCCGCGCAGCACGTCGCCGCAGCGGCATCCGCGCGGCTCAACCGTCGGCTCAACGGGCACGTCAAAGCGAACGCGGGCATCAAAGCGCGAGAACTCGGGGCGGATGGAAAGGCCCGAGTTGGCAATCGGCCCCAGCCCGCGCCACGTGGTGTCGCATGGCTCAAACACCTGCTCGACCAGCTGGCGCGCCACGGGGTTGCCGTCTGCGTTGACGCCACGGCGGTAGGCGTTGTCAATCGCCGGCCTGTCCTCGACAACCATCTGGACCAGCATGCAGATGCCCTGCAGGATATCGACCGGTTCAAATCCCGTGACCACGCCCGGGGTATTGAATTCGTCGACCAAAAAGCTAAAGGGCGCCAAGCCCGTGATGGTGGCGACGTGTCCCGGCAGGATAAAGCCGTCGATGGCGGTCTCGGGATCGTTAGCGATGGCGCGCAACGCCGGCGGCGTGGTCTTGTGGGCGCAATAGACCGAGAAGTTCAAAAGCCCGCGCGCTTCGGCCTCCAAGATGGCGGCGGCGATGGTGGGCGTTGTGGTCTCAAAGCCCACGCCCATAAAAATGACCGGGCGATCAGGGTTTTGCTCGGCGATATCGAGTGCATCGAGCGGGGAGTAGACGATGCGAATATCGCGCCCCGCCGCCTTTTGCGCAGCGAGCGAGGTGGATGATCCGGGCACGCGCATCATGTCGCCAAAGGTGGTGATGATGGCGCCGTCTATGTTGGCGAGCGCGATTGCGTGGTCGATGTCGCGGTTGGCGGTGACGCAGACAGGGCATCCCGGGCCGCTCAGCAGCTTGAGTCCCGTCGGCGTAATGGAGCGAAAGCCATAGCGGCCGATGCTCACGGTGTGCGTGCCGCAGACTTCCATAAGGTTGATGGTGCGGTCGCCGACAAGCTCATGAATGCGCTCGATGAGCTCGCGAGCCAGCTTGGGATCGCGGAATGCCGAGAAATCGATACCGGAGCGCGCCGGCTGCTCGGGCGCCACTAGTAAGCCTCCGCCGGGTTGGTGGTCAGCTGGTCTTCTTCGACCAGCTCGGACATGGCATTAACAAGCTCGAGCGTTTCCTGTGCTTCCTGCTCGTCGACAATCTGGATGCCAAAGCCGGCGTGTACGAGAATATAGTCGCCAACCTGCGCCGTCGGCACGAGTCGCAGCGACACGGGGCGCTCGATGCCCATCATGTCGACGGTGGCCTTGAGGTCGTCGTCGCGTTTGACTACTTTACCGGGAACGGCAAGGCACATATTGTTCCCCTTTTATACGCTTTGCGCTGGACGGGCGCTCAATAATCCATCAGTTGATGGTAGCGCTCGCGGGCGCTGCGGGCAAACGCGCTACACCTGTGAGACGGCGGCTTGCGGGCTGGCCGAACAGCCTACTGCGATGCAACCTGCGCAAGACGAGCGCTTGCGACTGCCGCCTGACCGTAGGCGATGCAGCCGTCATTGACGGGTACGGTGTGGGGGACAAGGACAGTAAGGCCTGCGCTTTTGAGCTCGCGGGCGAGGAGCTGAAGCAGAAGTCGGTTCATGAAGACGCCGCCCGAGAGCGCGACGGTGTCGATGCCCTCGTGCACGCAGATATCGCTGGCGATGCGCGCCGAGGAGCGCGCGACGGAGACATGGAAATCGAGTGCGAGCCTGTCGGCGGGCGCTCCGGCTTCAATTCCTCCCAAAAGTGCCTCAAAGAGTGCTTTCTGGTCCAGAACATAGGGGCCGTCCAGCCACGATGGGCCAGATGCGAAATAGCCGGCGTTGTTGTCGGGAAAATGGGCGATTTCGTTGTCGAGCGCGCGCCAGGCGGCAGCCTCAAGCTCGATGGCGGGTTCGCCCTCGTAGGTTGCCTTGTCGCAGATGCCCAGAATTGCTGCCGCGGCATCAAAGAGACGCCCCATGCTGCTGGTACGCGGGCTGTTGATGCCGCGCTCGATCATGGTGGCTGTCACGCTGCGCGTTTGCTCGTCGAGGCTGTCCAAAAGCCGAGCGGCACCTGGGTGCTCGAGCAGACCGAGCTCACTGAGCAGGGCAAAGGCGTTGCGGCGGGCGTCGCGCACGGAGGCCGCCCCGCCGGGGAGCGCCCAGGTGCGCAAATGCGCGGCGCGTTCAAAGCCGCCAAGGCTGGCAACAAGAAACTCGCCGCCCCAAATGGTCCCATCGGTGCCGGCGCCGGTGCCGTCAAAGGCGATGCCAAGGACGCGCGCGTCGGTTGTAAGCTGGCCCGCGGCGATGGCCTCGGCCATTACGCTCGCGATATGCGCATGATGGTGCTGCACCTCGACGAGCGGCAGATTGCATTTTCGCGCCTGCTCGCGCGCCCACTGGCCCGATAGATAGCTGGGGTGTACATCGCAGGCCAAGGCGGCGGGCGCCAAATCAAAGAGATCTTCCAAGCGCGTGCGCGCGGCGTTCCAGGCATCGAAGGTCCCGCCGTTTTCAACATCGCCGATATGCTGCGACACAAAACAGGGCGCCTCGCCGTTCGTCCCTTCACGTGTGAGCGCAATCGTGGCCTTTTGTTGTGGCCCGCAGGCGAGCACGCAGGACGGAGCGCCGTCGAGCGCCGGCAACGGCAGCGGCTGGGGTGCATATCCCCGAGCGCGGCGCACGGGCATAACGGCGCCGTCGACCACGCGCACCACGGAATCGTCATAGCGCGAGAGAATCGCTCGATCGTTGCCGAGCAGCGCGTCGGCAATGCCGGCGGCAACGAGGCGCTCCCAGGCAAGATCGTCATCGGTCTCGATGGGCTCTTCGCTCAGGTTGCCGCTGGTCATGACGAGCGCGTGCATACCGTGTGACGCGGCAGCTGCAAGCAGAAGATGCTGAAGCGGGGTGTAGGGGAGCATAACGCCAAGCTCGGGCAGGTCGCGCGCGACGGACGGTGCGAGTACGAGGGCGTCGGAAGAATCGCCATCGTTCCCGCAAACAGCCCGCCGGCGCAGCAGCACGATGGGGCGGATACTGCCGGCGAGCAGATCGCGTTCAGCATCATCGATATGACACAGGCGCTCGGTATCAGCAAGACTACGTACCATGACGGCAAGTGGTTTGTTGCTGCGGCGTTTGCGACGGCGCAACTCGGCCACCGCCTGCTCGTTGGCAGCGTCACAGGCTAGATGGAATCCGCCCAGGCCCTTGATGGCGACGATGCCACCGCTGGCCAGCAGCTCAACGCAGCGCTCGATGATAGCGTCGCTGGCCTCGCGTGTGGTGCCGACGGCCGGTGTCGCGGACGAATTCCCGCACGCATTGCCGTTTACAGCCTCGCGCCACGTAATATGCGGCCCGCAATCAAAGCAGGCATCGGGCTGCGCGTGAAAACGCCGGTCGAGTGGGTCGACATACTCCGCAGCGCACTTGGGACACATGGGAAAACAATCCATCGACGTGGCCGCTCGGTCATAAGGCAGCGATCGGATGATGGTAAAGCGTGGGCCGCAGTTAGTGCAGTTGATAAAGGGGTAGTGATAGCGTCGGTCGGCGGGATCGAACAACTCGCGCAGGCAATCGTCACAGGTGGCGATATCGGGCGAGACGAGCGTCGTGTGCGCGGTCTGGTCCTGCGACGCCACAATGTGAAAGCCCTGCTCATCGGCAGCGCTCCAGCCGCCAGGCTCCAAATCCGCAATATCGACTCGCTCAACGCGAGCTGCCGCAGGCGCATGCTCAGAAAGCGCGGCAACAAAAGCATCGAGCGCATCGGCCAAAGCGTGCGCCTCGATATGCACGCCGTCGCCCGCATTGAGCACCCATCCACAAATGCCATGTGCCATGGCCTCGCGATACACAAACGGTCGCATGCCAACGCCCTGCACAATGCCCGTCACATGAATATGCGCATGCCGCATGCGACCCTCCTTCGTTGAAATGTGTGCTGTTACAGCCCCAGGCTCTGCTTGGTGGCGGCGCACGTGAGCTCGCCGTGCTTAACGCCGCGCAGGCCCAGCAGGCGGTCGGCTAGTTCGTAGACGCGCTCGCCACGACCCTTGAGCGCCAGAATCTCCAAACAGTTGTGGTGATCCAGATGCACGTGCATGGTCGATACGATCTCGTCGGTGTAGTCGTGCTGCACTTCGTCCAGGCGGCGCGTCAGATCGCCGGTGTGATGGTCGTAGATCATGGTGAGCGACCCGATAACGTGCTCATTGGGCGTGCGCATCTGCTCTTTGGCGATCGAGGCGCGAATCAAATCGCGCACGGCCTCGGAGCGGTTGGCCACGTCGCCGCGGCGCGCGATCTGCTCGTCAAAACGGCGCAGCAGGTCGTCGGGTGCGGTAACCGAAAAACGGACCAGCTCGGAGCCGGAGCCACTACAGTGGCAGCCCGCGTCACCGTCCGCCCCGTGCGGATGCTCGTGCTCGTACTCGCAGCAGTGCTCGTGTTCGGCCACCTTACACCAGCTTCACGGAGCCGACGGAGTTGTGGTCGGCCTCGATGGCTTCCTCGTAGCCCTCGAGCGCGTCATGCGCCTCGTGGAGCGCGGCCATGGCGGCCTCGAGCTTGGCGCCGATGCGCTCCATGTCAAAATTCTCGGTCGCATGCAGCAGCTGATGGCTCCACTCGTGAGCGAGCTCGATGGTGTCGTCGACCTGCTTGACGCTCATGGCAAGCTGGCTCATGTTCATTCCAACATCATGCATGGGAAATCTCCTTTTGTATGGGGCAGTTCAGTGGTTCAGATTTTACTACGCCCGCTCTGCGCGCAGCTGCATAAGAAAACGGGTACGAGTCTGTGCGACCCGCACCCGTTCACTGGGGGCTGTTTGTGACTACCATACTATCCGTGGTTGCACTCGGTGCATTCAGAAGTCCGGCGAGCGGCGTAAAAGCGCTCATGGACGGCAGGCAGACGGCAACATGTAACAAGCGTATTACAGATGCTTCTCCAGCAGCGCCTGCAGCCTCGCCTTGGGCAGAGCGCCAACCGAGCGGTCAATCTCCTCGCCGTTCTTAAACACAATCAGCGTGGGGATGCTCATGACGCCATACTTCATGGCCAGGTCCTGGTTGTCGTCGACGTTGCATTTGGCAACGGCAAGCTTGCCCGCCAGCTCATCGGCAACCTCGTCAACGATGGGCGAGAGGGATCGACAGGGCCCGCACCACGGTGCCCAAAAATCGACCAGCACGGGCAGGCTGTCGTTAACGATGGAATCGAAGTTCTCGGGGGTAATCTGATTAATGTCAGCCATGGTGACCTCCATAATGCGACGCGGCTCGGCCGCGTAAAACTCAGTACGACCGTGCTTATACCCAGCCGCCCGCAAAGCAACCACTCGCGGGCGGCTCTTTTATATAATGGTGGGCACGCAAACGATTGGAGAGCGCATGCCCACGTCACAAAGCCAGAAAAAAGAAGCCATCGCCCAGGCGACCGAGCAGGAGCTCGCATCGCTCGCGGGTCGTGGCGTGCGTATCGCGGGCAACGCGTGCTCGCCGATCGTGCTGGTCAAAGGCGATCTGGACGAGGCCGAGCGTTCGGGTGGCGAGCTTGCCGCCGGCCCGGATGGCGCGGCGTTGCGCAAGGCGCTTGGGGCCATCGGCTACGCGCCCGAGGATTTTTGCGTGCTGGCAAGCGTCGCCGGCGTGGGTGATGGGACGGTCGCGGTGGGCGAGACTCTGCCGTGCGAGCTGTTCCGTGAGGCGCTTGAGGCCTTGGACCCCGAGGCGGTCTTGCTGCTGGACGATCGCGCGGCCGATACCATGCGCGAGACCTATGCCGACATGCTTGTGGCAATCGACGACTTCGATACCGCTATGCTCAAGCCCGGCTTGGTCGCCCATGTGCAGGGCCGCCGCGTGCTCGCGCTCGACGGCTTTGAGGCGGCACTCACTGACAAAGCCGCCAAGCAGCGCATGTGGGCATACATCAAGCAGCTGACCCCGGCAGCCGCTCCGCTGTAGCGAGGCTGGCGGCAGCCCCTACATCACAGCGCGCAGCTCAAACCGATCGCCGTTAATGCGGAACTGACAGTTGCCGTTCATGCGTTCGACGGCAAGTTTGATGCTCCTGGTGCCAAAGCCGTGGCCCGCATGCCGGGTCACGGGCATGCCATCGACCATGCGCGGCGCGCGGTCAAACGTGTTGGAAACTAACAGCAGCAGCTGGCCGTCCTCTAATCGCAGGTCAAAGTCGACGAATCGCTTTCCTTGGGGTGCGGCGCTTGCGGCGGTGATAGCGTTTTCCAAGGCATTTGAGAGCACGCTAAACAGGTCGGCGTCACCTACGTGGATGGTTTCGGGTACGGCGGCGCGCAGGTTGGCGGTAATGCCGTTTCTATTGATATCCGAGTTAAATGACGAAAGCGCGATGTTTACGGTCTCGTTGGCGCAGAAGCGGCGTACGGCGGTGCGATCGCCGGCTTCGCAGAGTTCATCGATGCGTTTGAGCGCCTCGTCGGTGTGGCCCTCCTCAATTAAAGCGGCCAGGCCGCGTAGGAAGTGGCGCATATCGTGGCGAAGAATCGACAGCTCGCGCCCAGATTGACGCCAAGCCTCGAGCTCTTTGATGGCGGCGTTGTCGCGGGTTTCGAGCATCCAGCGCTCTCGCTCGGCGGTTTCCTTTTCTTCGTATTCGCGCAGGTAAACGGCAAGAAACATAAGATAGAAGGCACAGAGCGCAAAGGCCAAAAACTCAACCGTCACCACCGAGCCCGAGTGGAACAGCGTGGTGTAGACGTTGGTGGCATAGTCAAAGACGTAATAGACGAGCGGCAGGATTAAAAGGATGCCCAGCTCGGTGGTGCTTTTAATCGCCAAGCGTGGACCGATGTCGCCGGCCCAATGCAGCAGGACGGCAAAGACGGCGAGTGTGGTCGCGATGCGCGCCAGATAGTACGCGATCTGAGAATCGGTTGCGGCAAATGCGGCGATGCCCATCCAATTGCTGAACTGGCAGCTCAGATAGGCACTCGTAATGCCGAGCACGGCAAGCAGCGGGCTCAGGCGGTAGCGCGCGCACAAATAGATGACGAGCGGCAGATGCACGACGAGCGGATATACCTGGCGGGCAAAAAGCTCGCCGCCGACGGCATTGGCGAGGCCAAATGCGCATCCGGTTACGGCACCGACCAACACCAGTTCAAGCGCATGACGCCGGTTGATCTCGACACCGCACAGTGCCGCCGAGGCAAAGACGCCAAAGAGCAGCGTCGTGGCGTGGTGGATTGCCCAAAGGACCATTTCGACCGAGGAGACCATCAGTGTCTCCCACCCTCAAAGCGCGCCGCAAAGTAGGCGTCTTGGAATCCCTGCTTGCTGCTGCGCGACAGTGGAATGCACGCGCCGGAGCGCATGACGATGTCCGTGCGATCGAAGTGGTCGATGTTGCGCAAGTTGACCTGGTAGCTACGGTGGCATTTAAAGAAGGTGGCATTTTGCGCCAAACGGTCTTCGACGCTGCGGAACGACTCAAGTGCCTCGATATCGCGTCCGTCGCGCAGGTGGAAGACCACGTGCTTGTTGCGCGCCTCGGCATATTCGATGTCGGACAGGCGCAGGGCGTGGTAGCCAAAGGAAGTTTTGATCACGAGCTCGTCGGTTGCCGCCGGGCGCATGCTCGAAAGCTCGTCGAGCAACTGCGCTAGGCGTTCGTAAGCCACGGGCTTGAGCAGATAATCGAAGGCGCGGACCTCGTAGGACTCCAGTGCAAACTCGGGCGATGAGGTGAGAAACACCAGACGCACGGCGGTATCGGCCTGGCGCAATTCGCGCGCGGTGTCCATGCCGTTGACGAGCGGCATGATCATATCGAGCAAGATGATGTCGGCGCGCGATGCGGCATGGCGGGCCAGCAGGTCCTCGCCGCGCGTGACGAGCGCAACATCGACCGCCGTGCCCGTCTCGCTCGACCAACGGTCGATCATCCGGTGCAGTCTATCTAGAAAAGCGACGTCGTCGTCGCAGGCAATAATCTTGAGCATTCTGAGCCCCCTTAGTAGTTCGATTTTGCCACATTGGGTGCGGACCGCTCGCGGAGGCGTGTCCCATTTGCGCCCCACGTCGCGCAACTCGCGCCGAGCGGTATTGCGGTGGCGAAAGATGCCTCCTGCGCTATCGAGAGCTCGGCTATCCTCAGCTTGCCAGTTCGAAAATGGACCTGCCGCATGATTGAATCTTTATTTCAACTTTACACCTAGGTTTACAGCTGTCTTGTCAGCTGTAAACCTAGGTGTCATACTAAAGCCCCAAGATTCGCCAAAAGAGAGGGGCCTTGATGGCACAGAGCGCGAACATGGATGCGTCGGAGCTTGCACGCGATATCGCGGCCGGCCTAGCATCGGCAACGACGGCAACGGAGCGCGCGGCACTGGTGCCCGCAGAGCTTGTCGAGGCCATTCAACAACTAAAAACCCAACGTGACGCGGTGATCCTAGCGCACTATTACGTGGCGCCCGAGGTACAGGCCGTGGCTGATTACGTCGGCGACAGCTTTTACCTGGCAAAGCTTGCCAAGAGCCTGCCGCAGCAGACCATCGTGCTGTGCGGCGTGGAGTTTATGGGCGAGAGTGCCAAGCTGCTCAGCCCCACCAAGACCGTGCTGCTGCCCGAGCCGGGCGCGGACTGCCCCATGGCGCACATGGTCAAGCGTGAGACGGTCGACGCGGCGCGCGCCGAGTACGGTGACGACCTTGCCGTGGTCTGCTACGTCAACTCCACGGTCGAGATCAAGAGCTGGAGCGACGTGTGCGTCACCAGTTCCAACGCCGTTAAGATCGTGTCCGAGCTGCCGCAGCAGCATATCCTGTTCATTCCCGACCAAAACCTGGGACGCTTCGTAGCCGAGCAGGTGCCGCAAAAGCACGTCATCCTCAACAACGGCTACTGCCCACGCCATCACATCATCACCGTCGAGCAGATCGTCGACGCGACGGAGGCCCACCCCGACGCGCTCGTGCTGGCGCACCCCGAGTGCAAGGCCGACGTTCTGGCCGAGGCCGACTACATCGGCTCCACCGCCGGCATCATCAGGTATGCCGAGGAGTCCGACGCGAGCGAGTTCATTATCGTGACGGTCCGCGGCGTGCTCTACGAGCTCGAGCGCCGCTGCCGGGGCACCGGCAAGAAGTTCTACTTCCCCGCGGTGCAGCCCACCTGCGTCAACATGGATCTCATCACGCTCGAAAAGCTCGTGCGCTGCCTGGAGACGGGCGAGGGCGAGGTGCAGATCGGCGTGTCGGACGAGGCTGCCGACCAGGCCAAACTCACGCTCGACCGCATGCTCGAGTACGCAGCGCGCTAGAACAATGTGACAAAGGGACAGTCCCTTTGTCACATTCAAGGGAAAGGATTCCTGTGGAAACCAAGCAATACCCCGATATGGAGTGCGACGTCGTCATTGCCGGCTGCGGCGTGGCAGGCCTGTACGCGGCCCTCAATCTGCCGACGAGCACGCGTGTGATCATGCTCTCCAAGGGCGCTGTCGACGAGTGCGATTCGATGCTCGCGCAGGGCGGCATCTGCGTGCTGCCTGAGGGATCGGACTACGATGCCTTCTTTGAGGACACCATGCACGCCGGTCATTACGAGAATCGCCGTGAGAGCGTCGACATCATGATCCGCTCGAGCCGTTCGGTCATCAACGACCTGCTAGCGCTGGGCGTGGATTTTGAGCGCAAGGCCGACGGCAGCCTCGACTTTACCCGCGAGGGCGCGCACAGCCGTCCGCGCATTGCCTTCCATGCCGATATCACCGGCAAGGAGATTACGACCAAGCTGCTCCAGGCCGTTCGCAAGCTGGATAACGTGCAGATTTTGGAGCACGTGGCCATGACCGATATCCTGACGGGCGAGCGTGACGGCGCCACGGTGTGTGCCGGTGTCGTCGCCGTTTCCGTGGACGAGGACAACTCGGTTCGTCCTGCCGACGAGCTGGCAAATGCTGCCGAGGGCGTGCATGCCGGCGAGCCGTTTAAGATCCATGCCCGCCACACGCTGTGGGCGACGGGCGGCATCGGTGGCGTATACGACCACTCGACCAACTATCCGCAGCTCACGGGCGATGCCTGCTACATCGCTCAGGAGCATGGCATTAAGATGGAGCACCTGGACTACGTGCAGATCCACCCCACGGGACTGTTCTCGCCGCAGCCGGGCCGCACCTTCCTGATCAGCGAGAGCTGCCGCGGCGAGGGCGCGATTTTGCTCAACGCCGCCGGCGAGCGCTTTACCGACGAGCTTCAGCCGCGTGATGTGGTCGCCGCCGCTATTCGCGAGCAGATGAAGCAGGACGGTACCGAGCACGAGTGGCTGAGCTTCGCCCCCGTCGAACGCGATGTGGTGACCGGGCATTTTGCCAACATTCGCGCGCGCTGCCTTGAGGACGGCCGCGACATCCTGGACGAGCCCATCCCCGTTACGCCCACGCAGCACTACTTTATGGGTGGCGTATGGGTCGATAAGGACGGCCGCACCTCGATGCCCGAGCTCTACGCCGCGGGCGAGACGGCCTGCAACGGCGTTCACGGCAAGAATCGCCTTGCATCAAACAGCCTGCTCGAAGCGCTGGTCTGGGGTCGTCGCGCCGCGTGGTATATGCGTACCGGCGAGTCACTGGCCGTGGAGCAGGCGGGCGATCCCGCGCTCGATGGCCGTCATCGCGCCCTGAGCGCCGACATCCTGGCAATCGATGATTTGGCCCGTGCCGCCGGCACGCAGGCCGTGGAGGAGTAGACCATGAATCCCATTACCATGAAGCTCGTCGTCGATGATCTGATTTTGCAGGCTCTGCGCGAGGACATCACGTTTGAGGACGTGAGCACGGCGAGCGTGTGCCCCACGGCGCGTCCCGCTACCGTTGAGCTTATCGCCAAGGCCGACGGCATCATCGCCGGCTTGGATGTGTTCGCCCGCACCTTTGAGCTGTTGGATTCGCAGAGCTCGGTGCTGTTCGACGTTGCCGGCGGTGACGAGGTGCACGCCGGCGACCATGTGGGTCAGGTGCGCGGCGATGCGCGCGTGCTGCTTTCGGGCGAGCGCGTGGCGCTCAACTACCTGCAGCGCATGAGCGGCATCGCTACCTACACGCACAGCATGGCCGCGGCGCTCGAGGGCACCAAGACCGTGCTCGTCGACACGCGCAAGACCACGCCGGGCATGCGCGTGTTTGAGAAGGCGGCGGTCGAGATCGGCGGCGGCAGCAACCACCGCTACAACCTGTCGACGGCCGTCATGCTCAAGGACAACCACATCGATGCCGCCGGTGGCGTGACGCGTGCGATCGAGATGGCGCGCGCCCATGCATCGTTTACCACGACGGTCGAGATCGAGTGCGAGAACCTGGACATGGTGCGCGAGGCTGTGGAGGCCGGCGCCGATATCATCATGTTCGACAACATGACCCATGACGACATGGCCGCCGCCATAGAGCTTATCGCCGGTCGCGCCAAGACCGAGTGCTCGGGCAATGTGGATGCCAGCAATATCCGCGCCCTGGCTGATCTGGGCGTCGACTACATTAGCTCGGGGGCATTGACGCACTCTGCGCCGATTCTCGACCTCTCGCTTAAGCACCTGCGTCTGCTGGACGGTAAATAATGGACGCCCGCGAGCGTCGCCGTGCCATCATGGCCGTGCTCGAGGGAGCCAAGGGGCCAGTTTCGGGCAGCGCGCTTGCCCGCGAGGTGGGTGTGAGCCGCCAGGTCGTGGTGCAGGACATCGCCCTGCTGCGCGCCGATGGGCACGATATCGTGGCGACCAACCGCGGCTACGTGCTGCAGGAGGCCCCCAGCAGCCCCGCCGTGCCCACGCGCTTGGTCAAGGTTCGCCACAGCGTGGAGCAGGCAGGCGATGAGCTCACGAGTATCGTCGACGCCGGAGGCGCCGTGCTCAACGTGATCGTCAATCACCGCGTGTACGGTAAGATCACGGCCGACCTGGACATCCGCAATCGTCGCGATGTTGAGCGCTATCTGCGCGATATCGAGAGCGGCAAGAGCTTCCCGCTGCTGACGGTGACCAGCGGCTACCACTTCCATCGCATTGCGGCGGAGGACGAACAGACCCTCGACGAGATCGAGGCGATGCTCAAGGAAAAAGGCTACCTAGCAGACCTGATGCCCTACGAAGACGATCTCTCTTAGCCGACGCTGCAAACGCCCCTAAGCGGCAATCTGACGTTCAATCGTCGGTCGCGTACCCAAAGTACGCTTCCCTCCTCTTTCACGTCACCTTGCTCGCTTAGGGACGTTTTCGCTGACGTGGGCTCAACCTGCGACGGTGCCAAATTAGTTATCCGCACAAAAAGGAGGCCTCCGCGGCGATGCGGAGGCCTCCTTTTTTGTGCACGGTGTACTTTTGAGTGTGCAAGTGGGGGAGTTGTTACTCCTCGACGATCTCGGTGATCGCGCCAGCGGGGCAAGCGTCCTGGCAAGCGCCACAGGCGACGCAGGAGTCCTCGTCAGCGACGGTAGCGACGTCCTGGAGCTCCAGAACGCCAGCGGGGCAGGAGTCGACGCAAACGCCACAAGCGATGCACTCGTCGGCATCAATTACGGGATGAGCCATGGTAGTTTCCTCTCTGTTGACCGACGCTACAGGCGATGCGCGCCGGTTTGATTCGGGCAAAAACATACCACGGGAGCGACCGTTTGCAATACCCTCTGACCGGCATCTTCATACCGTTCGCCGAGTATGCCAAGGTTTACTAAAAAATGCGCAGGTGGGGCCGTTGAGCTGCGCAAATGTTAGCTAAAGGTGACTTGAAATATCGAGCTATTGAGCGCGCCTGCGGAAAGGGCATCCCGTTATTTGGCCGAAAACCGGGTCGTAGTTTCCGGTTGGGCCCGCTAGCGGAAACTGCGACCCGGTATCAGCTCTCAAAACGGGACGAGCTTTCCGCAAGGCAGCCCCAGGCACCCTCGGACCCAAGCCTCAGCCATCTCTACATAGATCTCGATAGATTTGCCGAGAACTCAATCAGCGCATCTACCTGCACATTTAAGAACCTAAACTCTCAGCAATAAGAAATCTTATATGAATTGACTTAGATTTTGTATATTCCGGCCCATAAGGGGATACACTACATCCTGAAAGACAAGCCGAAACACCGCTCGGCAGACCGCCGAGTCGGTGCAAACGCACAAGAGAGAGGGAATTTCTAATGGGCAAGATTCTTGGTATCGACCTTGGTACTACCAACTCCGCTATGGCCGTCCTCGAGGGCGGTTCTCCGACCATCATCGTGAACGCCGAGGGCGACCGCACCACCCCGTCTGTCGTGGGCTTCCGTGCCGACGGCGACCGCGTCGTGGGCAAGGCCGCTAAGAACCAGGCTGTCACCAACCCCAAGAACACCGTGTTCTCCATCAAGCGCTTCATGGGCCGCAAGTATTCCGAGTGCACCTCCGAGATCAAGACCGTGCCGTATGAGGTCAAGGAGGGCCAGGGTGGCCGTGCCGTCGTCGACATCGAGGGCAAGGATTACACCGCCGAGCAGGTGAGCGCCATGACGCTCGCCAAGATGAAGGCCGACGCCGAGAAGGATCTGGGCCACTATCAGGGCGCGGAGTACGACGTGGCATTTCTGGATGAGGCCGGGCAGCTGCAGCCGGAGTGGATCCGCGAGATCAACGCCTGCGTGCGAGGCACGAACGGATACCCAAAGCGGACATACTACACGCTCAACCCCGGCGGGCCGGCGCACGGATACTTCAAGCGGCTGTTCGTGGATCGGCGATTCGAGGATGCCGAGCGGCCGGAGGACTACAGCTTCATCCAGGCGCTGGTGACGGACAACCGCGCGCTGATGGAGGCACAGCCGGAGTATATCGCCGAGCTGCGCAAGCTGCCACCAAAGCTGCGCGCGGCGTGGCTGGAGGGCTCGTGGGACATTTTCGAGGGGCAGTTTTTCGAGGACTTCCGCACGGAGCCGGATCTGATGGCGGCGCACGAGGCGGGCGTGGACGCGGACCCGGAGGAGCTGCGGGCGCAGCACCGGTGGTGCCACGTGATCAAGCCGTTTGACATCTCGGCCGGAGCGTGCCGGGGATGGCACATCCTGCGCAGCTACGACTTCGGCTACGGCAAGCCGTTTTCCTGCGCATGGTGGGCGATGGACTATGACGGCGTGCTGTACCGCATCCTGGAGCTGTACGGCTGCACGGAGACGCCGAACGAGGGCGTCAAGTGGTCGCCGGACGAGCAGTTCAAGCGCATCGCGGAGATTGAGGACACGCACCCATGGCTGAAGGGCCGGAAGATCACAGGCGTGGCGGACCCGGCGATCTGGGACGCATCGCGCGGCGAGAGCATCGCGGACACGGCAGCGCGGTACCGCGTGTACTTCACGCCGGGCGACAACAAGCGCGTGCCGGGCTGGATGCAGTGCCATTACCGGCTGCAGTTCGACGCGCAGGGATATGCGCGGATGTACGTCTTTGATACGTGCAAAGCCTTTATCCGCACGGTGCCGCTGATGATGTACAGCAGGACGAACCCAGAGGACTTGGACACGACGCTGGAGGACCACGTCAGCGACGAGTGGCGGTATCTGTGTATGTCGCGGCCGGTGAAGCCGATGCTCGCGGCGGAGGAGGAGCTGTCCGATCCGCTGAATCAGATGCAGAAACCGGGGCGCTACGGCGCGATCTTGTGATAAAAACGGGAGGTTATCATGGACGAAATTCGCATTCAGGGCGCGGATACGCAGGCGCTCGGTGGGCAGGTGATGCCGCCGGAGGACGTGATCACGCGCGAGCAGCTGCAAGAGTTTTCCCGCGTGCTGCACGAGTACAAGGTGGGCAAGGCAAGCACCGAGCGGCGCATGATCG
>OLPL01001107.1_pt1 | contig 17754 bp, 19 predicted proteins | sample 1673211 | NCBI WGS metagenome assembly OLPL01 (sample SAMEA3136766, study PRJEB25190) | human gut metagenome | reverse complement strand
CGGAACCGTATGCCAGGTGGTGTGGTAGGAGGTAAATAAAATAATTATTTACCTCCTACCCGATTATAGGTGAAAGTTCGTATTTATACGAAAAAACTGGCAGTTACCGTGAGAACGGTGGCTGTGTATAAAAAAGATAGGAGGAACGTATGGGAGTTATTACGATCCTGTTGGGAATGATATTTATTTTGTATTACATAGCAGGTGTCCGCTACGCCGGTTACCGGGTGTCCGGGTTGTGGATCTGGCTGGTGGCGGGGCTGTTGCTGGCTGTCTGGGGCGGATGTCGGATCGGATGTAAGATTGCCGGTATTCCGTTTTTTGTGCCGGGAGCCGTAGTTGTTATCCTGAGAGTCTGTATCCTGGCTGGTCTTGGAATGTTTTTTTATCTGGAATATCAGATCGGAACCGGGATGAAGGCGCAGGGGGTGGAAAATCTCGATTATATCATTGTGCTGGGATGCCAGGTGAAGGGAACGAAGCCGAGCAGAGCATTAAAAGACCGGCTGGATACCGCGAAAGAGTATCTGCGTGCGAATCCGGAGACGATTGCGATTTTGTCCGGAGGACAGGGAAAACTGGAAGAAATCTCGGAGGCGGAGTGCATGTGCCGGTATCTGGTAAATGCAGGAATCAGCAAAGAGAGGTTATTGATGGAAGCGAAATCCACAACGACCAGACAAAATCTCCGGTTCAGCCGAAAATATATGGATTATCAGCATGATGAGGTGGGTATTATCACCAACAATTTCCATGTATACCGGGGGGTCCTGCTGGCAAAAAGGTATGGATATCAGAGAGTCTGTGGTATCGCAGCACCGTGTAAGAGTGTCCTGCTGTATCACTATCGGGTGCGGGAAGCATTTGCATTGGCAAGGGAAATGTTGCATAAAAGATAAACATATATTTTGTACAAAATAAAAAAATAAAAAAGAATATATATAAAATATATTGACGCACAAACGAAAATGCGATAGAATCACTTTAACGTGGTAATATAAGAAAGAAATTCAGTGAAGAGAAGAAGTAGAAACAGTGTAAGCGTTTTCAGAGAGCTGCCGGTGGTGAGAGACAGTAACCTTCCTGCTTTGAAGATCATCTCTGAGAAGGAAAGTCGAAAGAAGGATCGAATAGGCTTTCACGGGCGTTTCCCGTTACAGAAACCGCGTATGCTGGTGCGTTGTATTCGTGCTTGTTTCAAGGAGGAAACAGGGTGGTTGCGGAATATTTTTATCCGTCCCGAGTTCGGGGCGGATTTTTTTACTTTACAGGAAATTGCTTCCCTGTAAAGTAAAAAAATCCGTGAGGATGCGCACTGCGGCGTATAAGGTAGATGCCGCAAGCGACCGCCGCAATAATCAAAATTGATCCACTGGATCAATTATTGATATGCAATGCAACGAGAAAAATTCGCGAAGCGTATTTTTCTCGTTATGCAAAAAATCACCTGAAAGAAAAAAGAAACCGGACACGATACGGCTAGTCAAAAAAACAAGGGAGGATGCGTAATGAAAACGTACAAAAAAATCATGAACGGCGTAGCTATGGTGGAAAAGCTGATTCTTGTCCTGGCTACGATCCTGATTGTGGTGCTTACTGTGGGCAATGTATTATCCCGTAAGCTCCTTCACCAGTCCTGGTCATTTACCGAAGAACTTGTCGTTGCGGTATTTGTACTGATCACGCTGATGGCTGCTGCTTTGGCCGCACGTGACGGGGAGCTGGTCAATCTGTCACTGGTTCCGGACAGACTGTCCGCGAAAGGACAGAAGGTACTGATGGTGATCAACATAGTTCTGAGTGTTGCATTTACCGTAGTGCTGTTTAAATATGGTCTGGACAAGGTTATCACTCAGTTAGAGAACGGAAAGAGAACGTTCGTACTGAACTGGCCGGAATGGATCTTCTGGTCTTTCGTGCCGATCGGAGCAGCCTGCATGGCACTTCATATGATTGAATATTTTGTTGACTATTGTGTAAAGAGCAAAAAAGATAAGGAGGGACAGGAAAAATGATCAGTGCGGTATTATTTGTTTCGTTTTTTGTATTCCTGATCCTTGGAATCCCGATCGGTATCTGCCTGGGATTATCATCGATCTGTGCGATCCTGTACTCCGGTACTTCACTGACGATCGTGGCAACCAACATGTATTCCGGTATCAGCAAATTCCTGTTGCTGGCAATCCCGTTCTTCGTATTGTCCGGTAACATCATGGCAAAAGCCGGTATTTCCAAACGACTGATCCGTTTCGTTGATACCTGCGTGGGACACACCAGAGGTGGTATCGCGATCGTGTGTGTTATTGTAGCCTGCTTCTTTGGAGCAATCTCCGGTTCCGGTCCGGCAACCGTTGCAGCACTGGGTATGGTACTGATCCCGGCGATGATCGAGCGTGGCGGATTTTCCGCACCGTTTTCCACGGCACTGATGGCGACTTCGAGTTCGATCGCGATCGTCATTCCGCCGAGTATCGCATTTGTCGTATATGCGTCTATCACAGGCGTATCCATCGCAGATATGTTTACCGCAGGTATCGTTCCTGGTATCCTGATGGGTGTGGCTCTAGTGATCGTTGTTATGCTGGAGGCAAGAAAACACAACATCCAGCCGACACAGAAAAAAGCAAGTGCCAAAGAGAGATGGGATGCGTTCAAAGATGCATTCTGGGGCTTCCTGATGCCGGTTATCATCCTTGGCGGTATCTACGGAAGTATTTTCACACCGACCGAGGCAGCAGCCGTATCCGTTGTATACGGTCTGTTTGTAGGATTATTTATCTATAAAGATATCAAGATCAAAGATCTGTGGGATCTGATGGTAGATTCTGCGAAGACCACCGGTGGTATCATGCTGATCGTGGCAAGTGCCTCCCTGTTCTCCTTCGTATGTACCAAATTCGGTATCGCACAGGCAGCTTCCGATCTGCTTGGAAGCGTAGCGCATAACCAGTTTGTATTCCTTCTGATCGTCAATGTGATCTTCCTGATCGCAGGATGCTTTATTGATGCAAACTCTGCCATGTACATCTTTATCCCGATCATGCTGCCGGTATGTAAGGCACTGGGATACGATGTCGTAGCATTTGGTATCGTGGCAACGGTCAACCTGGCCATCGGACAGGTAACTCCTCCGGTAGGTGTCAACCTGTTTGTTGCGATTTCTGTCAAACTGAAAAAAGGAATGGAAGTTACCATTCAGCAGATTTCCAAGGCTGTTATGCCGATGATCGGAGCGTCTGTGGTTGTACTGTTACTGATCACCTATATTCCCGGAATTTCGACCTTCCTGCCGAAAGCACTGGCCGGAGAAAATGGTGCTTACAGCGGAACGGTAACGGCTTCTTCTGACAGTGCAGACGATGCACAAGACAGCACCGGTGGTTCCGAAGATTCCTATAATGATATCGCAGATTACAGTGATCTTGGCTGGGAAGAGCAGACCTGGAACTTCACCTGTTCCACCACAGAAACCAGTACCTGGGCAGAAGGTGGAAGAAAATTCGGAGAACTGATGGAGAAGGCAACCGGCGGTAAGATCAAAGTCAATGTTTATGCAGCCGATCAGCTGACAAACGGAAACCAGTCCGAAGGTATTCAGGCACTGATGAACGGAGATCCGGTACAGATTTCCATGCACAGCAACCTGATCTACTCTGCATTTGATCCGAGATTTAACGTAGTATCTTTACCGTTCCTGTTTGATTCTGTAGAAGATGCAGATGCGAAACTCGACGGAGAAGCAGGAGAAAAACTGAAAGCAATCCTGGATGAATACAATCTGCACTGCATGGGTATTGCAGAAAACGGATTCCGTCAGCTGACCAACAGCAGACAGGAAGTAAAATCCGTCGAAGATATGAAGAACCTGAAGATCCGTGTGGCAGGAAGTAACCTGCTGATGGAATGCTACAAGAGATGGGGCGCAGATGCGACCAACATGAACTGGTCCGAAACCTACACCGCACTGCAGCAGAAGACCGTAGAGGGACAGGAAAATCCGCTGCCGGCAATCGATGCAGCAAGTGTACAGGAAGTACAGCCGTACTGTTCACTGTGGGATGCCAACTATGACTGTCTGTTCTTCTGTATCAACGGAGATATCTACGACAGCCTGACACCGGAACAGCAGGCCGTTGTTGATGAAGCCGGACAGAAAGCGGTAGATTATGAACGTGAGATCAACCGTGCCGGAGATGATGAGATCATGACTCGCTGGCAGGAAGAAAATGGCGTGACGATCACAAAGAATGAAGATATGGATATCGACTCCTTCAAGGAAGCAGTAGATGGTATCGATGAGTGGTATCAGAAAGAGCTGGAAGATCAGGGATATGAGGATGCCGCAGATCTGATCGCTGCATTTACCAGCAATGCGGGAAGTGCTTCTGCCGGAACGTATGATGTGGAAGATCACAGTGATCTGGGTTGGACAGAGCAGACCTGGAACTTCACCTGCTCTACCACAGAAACCAGTACCTGGGCAGAAGGCGGAAGAAAATTCGGTGAACTGGTAGAAAAAGCGACAGGCGGTAAAATTAAAGTCAATGTGTATGCAGCAGATCAGCTGACCAACGGAAACCAGTCTGAAGGTATTCAGGCTCTGATCGATGGAGATCCGGTACAGATTTCCATGCACAGCAACCTGATTTATTCTGCTTTTGACCCAAGATTTAATGTGGTATCCTTACCGTTCCTGTTTGATTCTGTAGAAGATGCCGATGCAAAGCTTGACGGAGAGGCAGGAGAAAAACTGAAAGCAATCCTGGATGAATATGGACTGCATTGTATGGGAATTGCAGAAAACGGCTTCCGCCAGCTGACCAACAGCAGACAGGAAGTCAGATCCGTAGAAGATATGAAAAACCTGAAGATCCGTGTGGCAGGAAGTAACCTGCTGATGGAGTGCTATAAGAGATGGGGAGCAGATGCGACCAACATGAACTGGTCCGAAACTTATACGGCCTTGCAGCAGAAAACCGTAGAAGGACAGGAGAATCCGTTGCCGGCCATCGATGCAGCCAGTGTACAGGAAGTACAGCCATATTGTTCTCTGTGGAATGCCAACTATGACTGCCTGTTCTTCTGCATCAACGCAGACATCTACAACAGCCTGACACCGGAACAGCAGGAAGTCATCGATGAGTGCGGAAAACTCGCTACCGACTATGAACGTGAGATCAACCGCGCCGGAGACGACGAGATTATGAGCCGCTGGCAGAATGAAAATGGTGTAACCATTACAAAGAATGAAGATATGGATATCGATTCCTTCAAGAATGCCGTAGACGGAATCGATGAGTGGTATCAGAAAGAACTGGAAAACCAGGGATACGATGATGCAAAAGAACTGATTGCTGCATTTCAGTAAGAAGTGAATAAAAAAGCGTGGAAAGGAACAAACAAGGTTCTTTTCCACGCTTTTTTCACTTTCTGAAGGCAGAAAGTGAAAAATATGCTATAATGAGCGGGAATGAGTAAAAATGAATGAATCTGCAAGGAGATAAGATTGTGAAAAAAGAGGACAGTATGTTGTTATCAGATCCTTTTGAAAAATTAAAACTGTTGCTGGATCAGGGAGAATTTGAACTTCTGGAAGATGAAGCAGAGAAAAATAAAGGAAATCGATACCGTCTGGTGTATCTGATGAATGATGCTGTGGAGAGTTTTCTTGTTCTGGAAAACGGTCGTATGACCGGGGAATATCAGCGAGAGTATGACGGTGAGATTGAGGCAGAACTGCGGGAATATGAGGGAACAGAAACATTTCGGGAGACAACGGAAGGCAGAAAGAAAAAATATGTTCTGACAGTCCATCAGGGAGAATCTGTCTGTACGTTACTGTTTACAGGATTAAAAGAAGAAGTTTCTTTGTACAATTATGGCGAAATCGGTCATTTTTGGGTAAAAGGGTATGAATACCTGCGTCAGCTGGAGTACACCTTTGCCATTCTCCGGGATAAACGGGAGTATCTGGGTGACAGATATTGCAACAGGCGCGAACAGAAGCTTGCGGCGCTGGCGGATTTTCCACCGTTGAATTACACCTGTTATCCGGCAATCAGCAAAGAATATCTTGTAGAACGGGACGATGCGTGGCGTCCGACCGGACAGGCGCTGGCTGTGATGGAAGAACTTCTGAAAGAAGTCGGCGATAAACAGCTGTTACGGCTGGTGCGTCTGTATGCGATGTTTCCGGTGAAAATACTGACAAGATATATCGCCATGCAGCTTCACAGAAGCAAACACAAAAAAGTGGCGCAAGTCCTGTTGCAGCAGGTACGGCAGGCGGCAAAAGCCTATCCGGAACGAAAATTCTCCGGAAAAGAAGAAAAACAGTTCCGGGAGCAGAGAAAACGAGCACAGGACTATGCGAAAGAGTGGGAAGCAAAAGGATACCGGACAGATATTTTTCGGGAGGAACCGTTTGTAGCATCGAGAGATTCGATTGAAGGAAAATATTATGTGATGATCTGGAAAAAAGGCTTCCGGAACCAGAAGGCGAAGATTGAAGAAATCCTGTAAAACCGAGCACAAAAAGCAATGCATAGTAAAATTTTCAGGAATAACGGTGAGAGTCAGCAGACAGAGAATACAGAGACAAAGAGAGGAAAAGACAATATGAGTTACGCAGTAGTTACACTGAAAAAAGGCGAAGGGCGTACCCTGAAAGCGGGCGGTGCCTGGGTATTTGATAATGAGATCGAGAGTATTACCGGAGGATTTACCAACGGTTCCATCGTGCTGGTGCACGATTTTGACGGCTACCCGATGGGACGCGGATTTATCAATCAGAATTCCAAGATCCGGATTCGTATGATGACCAGAGACGTTCATCAGGAGATCGACGAAGCATTTTTAAGAATGCGTGTAAAAAATGCATGGGAATACCGGAAGACCACCGTGGATACTTCTTCCTGCCGTCTGATCTTCGGCGAGGCGGATTTCCTTCCGGGACTGACCGTAGATAAATATGAAGATGTGCTGGTGGTGGAGTGTCTGGCACTCGGCATGGAAGCGTTCAAGGAAACCATCGTGAACCTGTTAAAAGAGGTACTTGCGGAGGACGGCGTGATCATCCACGGTGTCTTTGAGCGAAGCGATGCCAACGAGCGGAAAAAAGAAGGACTTCCTAAAGTAAAAGGATGGATCGGGGAGCCGTATAAAACGGAAGTGGAGATCGTGGAAAATGGAGTACATTATCTGGTAGATGTGGAAAATGGACAGAAAACCGGATTCTTCCTGGATCAGAAGTACAACCGTCTGGCGATGCAGCGCATCTGCAAGGGAAAACGGGTGCTGGACTGCTTTACCCATATGGGAACATTTGCCCTGAACGCCGGAATTGCCGGAGCCACAGAGGTAACCGGGCTGGATATCTCTGAGTATGCCGTTTCCCAGGCAACGGAAAATGCAAAAAGAAACAGACTGAAAGACAGGGTCACCTTCCGCTGTGCGAATGTATTTGACGAACTTCCACGCCTGGCAGAAGCAGGAGAGAAATACGATGTCGTGATCCTGGATCCTCCTGCATTTACAAAATCCCGCCAGGCCACCAAAAACGCTATCAAAGGTTACCGCGAGATCAATATCAAAGGACTGAAACTGGTCAAAGACGGCGGCTACCTTGCCACCTGCTCCTGTTCCCATTTTATGACCCAGGAACTCCTTGCAAAAACGGTTCGGGAAGCTGCAAGAAGCGCTCATAAACGTCTCCGCCAGGTGGAATTTCGCACCCAGTCCCCGGATCATCCGATCCTGTGGGCCGCAGATGAGTCGTATTATTTAAAATTTTTCATTTTCCAGGTCGTTGACGAAAAGTAATTTTTTTCGAAAAATAAAAAAATATTTCAAAAAAGCCTGAAAGAGATAATAGGATGTATTTATGGATGCTTGCGGCAGTCGTCGCTTATTTTATCAAAGGTTTGTGTGGCTTTGCCAACACGCTGGTATTTACAGCAATTCTCAGTTTTGGATCGGTAAATGCCAATATTTCTCCAATTGATCTGCTGTTGGGTTATCCGGCCAATGTGATTCTTACCTGGGAAAACCGAAAAAATCTGGATCCGAAAGTGTATAACCCGTTGGCAGTCCTGGTACTGGCAGGCAGTATTCCCGGAGCATTTCTGTTGAAAAATGTGGATGCCAGAGCGATCAAGCTGGTATTTGGAGTGGTAGTAGTCGCACTGGGTGCGGAGATGCTTTCCAGAGAGTACAGCAAAAAACGTGTACCTTCCTCCCGGCTGGTGCTGGCGATCATCGGTGTGGCAGCCGGGGTTTTGTGCGGTCTCTTTGGTGTGGGCGCTTTGCTGGCCGCTTACGTCAATCGCGTGACGGACGAGGACAGCTCATTTAAGGCAAATATCAGCGCGGTCTTTATTGTGGACAACACATTTCGCATTATTTTATACAGTGCACTTGGATTACTTACGTTTGATACGGTTCTGTCCGTCTTGAAACTGATTCCGTTTGCACTTTTGGGGCTGTTTTTGGGAATCAAATGCAGCAATCATATGGATGGAAAAAATGTTAAGAAGATTACATCGGTATTGCTGGTACTGTCCGGTATTTCGCTGATTTTGAAAAATCTTTAAAAATGCAGGAACAATGCAGGAAAAGAAGTAAAAAAATAGGATTAAACAGCAATGTGATATTGTTGCGAATCCAACCATCGGTGTATTTTTGGCTGAGCCGATTGCGGATTTTGTGGCTGTTTGTACGACGGGGAGTTTATTTTACAGATACTATCGGAGAGAATTAGCGGATAAGAGAGATTCATGAGGTGCTTTCTTTTGCTGCGTGCTATAATAGGACATAAAAGAACAAATGAAATTGCAAAAAGCAGAGCAAACGGATTCTCCTGTCATTCAGAAATTTTATTGGGATGTCTTTGAGAATAGAAGTCGACTTTTGTCCTGTCTTGTGTATCACGGAAGTGCCTGTTTTACAGGCTTTCCGGGACATCAGTCATTTTGGCTGGTATTGTAAAGCAGTGTCAGATTTGTCGTAAATGTCGTAAATTTGCGGTCAAAAAATGATGAGAAATGGAGAGTGCTAATAAAATGAAATTAACGTACACGAATGTAAATTGAAATCTGACTCCGAATCTTACTTATAAATCCGGTGAGCAGATGGAGCAGTTTGGCAAGTATGGATTCTTACGCAGAGATTATCTGAAGAACCATCGAATTCAACCTACCAGGTGATGCTTTTACAGGATACAATTGGAGAACATCTTCTGGAAGTGGACAAGGCGGCCAGAGAACGGGAAGAAGTGATTCTGAAACAGTTGGAAGAAAAAGAACCATTACCGGATAAAGAGAAAGATCAGATTGCGTGGGTAAGAGCTGCTAATCAGCACAGAGCGTTTGTGGAAGAGATTATTTTGAAGGAACTGATCTATGTTTAACAAAGTTGAAGTTTGTAACTGAGGATTGAACAGGTAATTGGACAGATTAAAAAATCATTGAAAAAAGAATAAAATGTTTAGAGAAGGCGTGAGTGATAGAGATATTACTTACGCTTTCTCTTTTGAACTGGAAAGGAGGATGGGAGCATGGCACAGATTTTTCGTGTAGAGAGAACTAAGAATTTTACGGTAATGAGTAATCACCATTTCAAGAATAAGAATCTGACATTGAAAGCGAAAGGTCTATTGTCGCTGATGTTAAGTTTGCCAGATGACTGGTATTACAATATGCAAGGACTGGCAACATTGAGCAGTGATGGGATTGATTCTGTTCGTTCTGCAATTAAGGAATTAAAGCATCATGGGTATTCCGTTCAAAGTATGTTATTTTAAACCAGAATCTGGCTTAAATAAAACAGCGGAAGCGATAGAGGCTTATTTGAAAGGAAACCTTGACTATAATCCGGAAGTACACTGTACCACACACGAACATGGTCACTCCTGTGGCGAGCATCACTGTGGTGAAGAGAAACACGGATGTTCCGGAAATGGTGAAAATCAATAGGAAATAAAGTACTTTCTTTGGTTTTTCTCTAAAAAAAGTAGTGGTTTGATGTACTTAGGGCTAGACGTCGCGCTAGCGACTTGGTACAATAAAAAACAACATGGTTTTATACCAAAAGAAAGGACGATTTATTATGAAACTGAAAGTTGGCGTACAGCTTTTCTCGGTTATGACCGAGTTGGCAAATGACTACCTCAAAACTCTGGAGAATGTTGCAAAAACAGGCTATAAGTATGTTGAGTATGTAGATGTTCCCGGCAACAGCCCCGAAGAAATCGGCAATAAAGTAAAAGAGCTTGGTCTGACTGCTATTGCAAGCCACGTACATTTTGATCCTTTTACCTCTACCCATGAAGATATGGTTAAGATTGTAGAAGACAACGTCAAGATGCATTCGGAAGCTATTATCCTGCCGATGGGTATCATGACCACAATGGAAGAGATCAAAACAGTTGCCGCAGCCTGCAATGAAATGGCTGCTCTGGCAAAAGCACACGGCATGGCTTTCTATTATCACAACCACTGTCAGGAATTTTATCAGGTTGAAGGCAAAACCGCTTATGAATGGCTGGTTGAACTGACCGATCCCGAACTGGTTTTCTTCGAAGTCGATACTTTCTGGGCAACCCGCGGCGGACAGAAGGCTGTTGAACTGATTAAAAAGCTCGGTTCCCGTGCAAAACTGATCCATCAGAAAGATATGGGTAAATCTGCTGATCCGATCAACCTGATTGAGGGTGTTACCGATCTGACCAGAGAGAACTACTGCGAAAAGATTTTCGGCCGTACAAATCCGACCGATATCTGCACCGTTGGCACCGGTATCATGGATATCCCCGAAATCGTTAAAACTGTAACTGAGCTTGACTATGCTCCTTACATTATTGTTGAACTTGACTGCTGCGCCCGTCAGACCGAAGAAGAGTACAACACTCCTCTTTCGCCTCTCGCAAGCATCAAAGCAAGCCGCGAGTATCTCGAAAGCGTTATCGGCTGATTTAAACTTAATAAAACGCGCTTCCTTCTCCGGAAAATGAGGTGACCCCAAAAAGTTAGACTTTTGCGAGACGATTTCGGTCGTCTCGTTTTTCTTTATGTAGCTAGGATATGAAGCCTGTATTGAACAGGGCTCATCCATCTTAACTTCTCTTTTATTCGTTTTTCATTGTAGTATTTTATAAAACGTTCTATCTTAGATTTTAATTCCTCGTAGCTATAGTAAACAACACCATAGTAAATTTCTTGCTTGAGCAGTCCAAAGAAGTTTTCCATTACAGAGTTATCCAGGCAGTTTCCCTTTCTTGACATACTTTGAAATATACGTTCTTCTTTTAGTCTATGAGAATATGCTTTCATTTGGTAAGCCCACCCTTGATCAGAATGAAAAGTTCTTCTGTGCGGACAATCCGCAGTGATCTCAATTGCCTTATCTAAAGCATCCATTACGTTCTTTGCAGAAGGTTTCCGGTGTAAAGGTGCCTGACACCAATGGATTTATGCTGTTTCAAAACAAGCCTTGAGCATTTGCGCAAATTCTTCGATATAGTATCCGGATAGGATAAAAATATCCCCTTTCACGAAAGAAAATTTTGGTGAAAGGGGATATTTTTTACAAGTATAGTAAATGCATGTATTTTACAGAATGTCACTGCCATCCGGTATTTTAGAAATAATTTGTCGGTTGACACTGAACAGGAAAGCCAGTGAAACAGCCAGAGATGCAACCTCTGCGATCGGGAAGCACCACCATACCATGTGAAGTCCTCCAATCCGGGAAAGAAGATAGGCTACCGGGATCAGGACCACGAGCTGACGAAGGATCGATACGATCATGCTGTATACTGCTTTTCCGAGAGCCTGAAATACTGTTCCGCAGATGATACAGAACCAGGCGATCAGATAATGAACCCCGATGATACGCAGTGCAGGTATACCGATGGCGAGCATATCTTCGGAAGCATTGAACATTCCAAGAAGAACCTGTGGAATCAGCTCAAAAGATAAGAATCCGACAAAGGTCAGACAGAAAGCAGTGATCAGGCTGAGTTTGATCGTTTTGATCATACGTTTTCTGTTCTGAGCCCCGTAGTTGAAGGCGATGATCGGCGTGATACCATTGTTCAGACCGAACACCGGCATGAAGAAGAAACTCTGAAGCTTGAAATATACACCGAACACAGCGGTTGCTGTGGATGAGAAAGCAATCAGGATTCGGTTCATGGAGTACGTCATCACAGAGCCGATAGACTGCATGATGATCGAAGGAACACCGATCGCATAGATCGTTCCGATGATTTTGATATCCGGACGAAATCCCTGAAAACGGATCTTAATCTCTGTGTTAAACTTGTGATTGCAGGTAAACGCAACAACAGCAGCGACACACTGTCCGATGACGGTTGCCACAGCGGCACCGGTAACGCCCATGGCCGGACATCCCAGCAGACCGAAGATCATGATCGGATCCAGAATGATATTGGTAAGAGCTCCGCATAACTGGGAAGTCATGCTGAAAAGTGTTTTTCCGGTGGAGGTTAGAAGGCGTTCAAAGTAAATCTGTGCAAGTAAACCGAAAGAGAAAATCATAACGGTACGAAGATATTCGATGCCCATCTCCATGATCTCAGCATCCGCACCTTTGATCTGGCTGGCATAAAATGGTTTTACAACGGTAAATCCCAGAATCAAAAATACAAGATAACTTAAAAAATACAGAAAAGCTGCATTGACACCGATCTTATTGGCTTCTTTAAACTTATGTTCCCCCAGTGATCTGGAGAGCAGAGCATTCATACCGACACCGGTACCGGTTGCAACAGCAATCAGTAATGTCTGTAAAGGAAAGGCAAGAGAAACAGCAGTAAGAGCATTCTCAGAAAGCTTCGCCACGAAGATACTGTCAACGATGTTGTAAAGTGCCTGCACAAGCATGGAAATCATCATCGGTAACGACATATTAAATAAAAGTTTACCGATGGGCATAGTTCCCATTTTATTTTCTGCTGCAGGGGCAGAAGTATTTTCTTTTGTCATAGGTCCTCCAATCTGTATGATATGTTTGGCTTTGCAGCGCAAAAAAACACCAATTATGAATGATACCACTATTTGTTGTAAGATTCAAGAAAAAAGGAAAAGTTCATAATATTTTGCATTGAGAACCGGAAACGAAAACTGTATAATGAAAACAATACGAAAGACAGGAAAATGAGGTGTGGGAAGAGCAATGATTACATATAATTATGGGAACAGTCATTCACCGATCACTTTGCTTCAGATGGTGGGAGATCATGATCTGCCGGGAATAGAAAACGAGATCCGGGAGATCCACAGACTGACGGATCAGGAGTTTGCGTTTGTGGCAGTAAAAGTGGAAAACTGGAATCACGATCTTTCACCATGGAATGCCCCGGCTGTATTTGGAACGGAAGATTTTGGAGACGGTGCGGAAAATACACTGGAAGAAGTATTGCAATTGTGTACGGACAACGACCGCAAATACTGTATCGGTGGATATTCGATGGCAGGATTATTTGCCCTGTGGGCAGCCATGCAGACAGATCGCTTCAAAGGTGTCGCAGCAACATCTCCCTCGGTCTGGTTTCCGGGATTCCTGGAAGATATGAAGAGCCGGCGGGTAGGAAGTGACTGTATTTACCTGAGTCTTGGCGATAAAGAAGAAAAAACAAGGAATCCGGTGATGGCGCAGGTGGGAAACTGCATCAGAGAGACGTTTACCTGGCTGAAAGAAGAAGGAATACCGTGTACACTGGAATGGAATCACGGAGGCCATTTTAAAGAACCGGATATGAGGACCGCCCGGGCATTCGCGTGGGTGCTGGAAGAACTTGCAAAGAAAGATTAGTATACTTTAAAATATGGAATGGAAAAATACGGGAGAATGAGAAAATGACAACGACAACGTTATGTTACATAGAAAACGAAGGCAAATACCTGATGCTTCACAGAGTAAAAAAGAAGAATGATATCAACGAGGGAAAATGGATCGGTGTCGGCGGTCATGTGGAATATCAGGAAAGCCCGGAAGAATGTTTGGTGCGTGAGGTGAAGGAGGAGACCGGGCTTACACTTACCTCGTATCAGTTTCGCGGCGTGGTAACCTTTATCAGTGATACCTGCGAAGCGGAACTGATGTGTGTGTTCACAGCGGATGGATACACAGGAGAACTGATTGAATGCGATGAGGGAGAGCTTTGCTGGGTAGATAAAACAGTTGTGCCAAAACTTCCCACCTGGGAAGGCGACAGAGTGTTTCTGGATATGCTTCTTTCCGGCGAGGAGCGTTTTTTCTCACTGAAATTAAGATATGAGGGAGATAAGCTTGTGGAGAAGAAAACTCATTTGTACTAAAAGATGAATAGGAAGATTTATGCAAACAATAGGAATTGACATCGGAACAACAACCATAAGAGGTGTGGTTCTGGAAAAAAGCGGAACACAAAACCCAGGGTTCTTGAGGCAAAAACAATAGAAAACGGAAGTTTTTTCAAAACGACAAAGGACTGGGGAAGGATCCAGGACGCAGAAAAGATTGTAAAGAAAAGCAGACAGATAAATGTGGTATACTATTTGAAAAAAAGGATGGTGACAAATGATGAATCATAAACTTTTATTGATCAATGATCTGGCAGGGTATGGAAAAGTGGCATTGTCGTCGATGATCCCGGTACTTTCGCATATGAAATATGAAATCTTCAGCCTTCCAACGGCAATTGTGTCCAATACCCTTGACTATGGTAAATTCGATATTCTTGATACGACAGAATATATGAAACATACGCTGGATATATGGAATCAACTGGGCTTTACCTTTGATGCGATATCAACGGGATTTATTGTTTCAAAAGAACAGACAGAACTGATCACAGAATTTTGCAAGAAAAAGTCAGAAGAAGGAATTAAAATCTTTACAGATCCGATTATGGGGGATGAAGGAAAACTGTATGGTGGAATATCTGAGGAAACAGTAGAACTTATGAGACAACTGATATCTGTTTCTGATTATACCGTACCTAATTACACGGAAGCGGCATATCTTGCGGGCTGCGACTACCACGAAGAGGGAGTCTCAGAGGCAGAACTGGAAAATATCATTGAGGCACTTAGAAAACTGGGAGCAAAGTCTGTGGTGATCACAAGTGCCAAGATCAAGGATTCCGACTGCAAATGTGTTTTCGGTTATGATGGCAAAACGAAAGAATATTTCAAAATTGATTTTGAAGAGATCCCCGTCAGATTTCCAGGGACAGGAGATATTTTCTCAGCTGTGTTCATGGGAAAAATATTGGCTGGGTGCAGTCTGTATGAAGCGACAGAACGAGCCATGATATCAGTGAAAAACATGATCCGGCGGAATGCACAGAATGTGGATAAATATAAAGGAATACCGATAGAAACATGTTTGGAGGAACTTGACTGATGAAGAGACCAAAAATCAGAATTACACTGATCGATCAAAAGGGTACGGTCGGCTGCCACCGGGGGCATAAGATTGGGGATTCTTATGATTTTGATACGGAAAGAGGAAACCTGTGCCCCATGGCGATGCATGTGGCATTTCCATATGTCGATATCCTAAGATACGGCGGAAGCATCCCGGGACAGGAAAAAGGAACAGCAGTATTTGCCTGTCCGGATGTCGATACGCTGAATGTGTTTAAGATTGAGTGTGTGGAAGAATAAGGGAAGAGCCCGAAGCTGACTGTCAGTTTGCTTGAGGAGGTCAATAGTAAAAGAGCAATGTTACATGGGCAAAACGTTTGTGTAGCGTTGCTCGTTTTAAGAAAACTGAAAATTTGGTGGGAAAGAAAAATAAAATCTTGTAAAGAATGAGAAATTCTGCTACAATAATAAAAATTTATAGTATCCGTGAACATTTAGCGACGGACATAAATATCTAATCAACATATCGGAAACACATATCTAACACTCAGAGTCCTGAGCAAATATCCGATGTATACAAAAAATAGAATACAGAACAGAATGCGGACATTTTCCTTAGCGATTTTGAAATAAAGTTGGTTTGTCAATAAAATGTGTTTTCTTTCATGAAAAGGAAAAGTGTGGTACTATGAAAAAGAGAGTCTCCGTATTTCTGTTCTGTGAGAAAAGGAGATTTATGAACGAACAGACAAAGGTAATTACACAGGAAACACCAGAAAAAGAAGAATTTATCATGCTTCCAACCGTGGATTTTTGTTTTAAAGAATTAATGCAGAATGCAAAGGTAAGACAGGGAATGATTGCAGCATTATTGGGTGTAGAACCGGAGAAAATCGAGAGAACAGAATTACTTCCAACAATATTACACACAGAATATCCAGATGAAAAATATGGAATTCTGGATGTAAAAGTGATTTTGAAAGATGAAACCCAGATGGATTTTGAGATGCAGGTGACAGCGATGGATTACTGGACAAAGAGGATTCTCTTTTATTTGGGGAAAATGTATACAGGACAGCTAAAAGCGGGAGAAAGTTATGAGAAACTGAAGAAATGTATCCATGTAGGAATCCTGGATTTTATTCATTTTCCGGATGATGACCGATGTTATCGTAAGATCATTTTTTGCGATAAGGATACGGGAGAGGAATATACGGATTTGTTGGAAATCCATGTTCTGGAGTTGGAAAAATTGCCGAAAGAAGAACAGGATGAGTCTGGAATTATTCGATGGATGCGTTTTCTGGGAGCAAAAAGCAGGGAGGAATTTGAGAAGATGGCAAAAGAAGATTCCTATATCGATGAAGCATATGAGATGTTGAAACATATGAGTGCGGATGAGAAGAAGAGACTGGAATATGAAGCAAGAGAAAAAGCAATCCGGGACTACAATTCGCAGATACAGAGTGCAGAAGAGAAAGGTGAGAAACGGGGAGAACAGAGAAAAGCCGCCAGTATTATAACCAATATGCTACAAAAAGGAAAAACACCGAAAGAAATTGCAGATGTGACGGGAGAATGTTTGAAAGATGTATTAAAAATTCAAAGCAAAGAATACGAGTAGTGCAGAAAATACAATGCAAATCAGAGGAGATTGTACAAATGAATTTTCAAAAAGCAAGAGAATCGAACTTTCTGATGATTCAGAGATTTTATTGAGATGTGATCGAGGATATTCACAGAAACAATGTAAATAACGAGAATCTCGGATGGGAAAAAGGTGTGTATCCATCGGATGATTTTCTTCAGAACAGCCTTATCAAAGGGGAACTTTATACTTTGACAGAAAAAGATACTTTATACGCCTGTGTTATCCTGAACAGTGAACACAATGAGGGATATGATGATTGTACATGGGGAATTACCTGCGATCCCGGCGAAGTCCTGACTCCCCATGCACTTGCTGTTCATCCAACCATGCAGGGAAAAGGTGTTGGTAAAATTGTGGTAAAAAATATATTGTAAAAAGACTGGCAAGGGAGCAGCGAAAACTGTCGAGATGTGTAAAAGGAAGCCACAATTATGTGCGGCAGAAAAAGAAAGTTGCCAGGTGTCATGAAAAAATACGCAATCAGAGAAGAGATTATCTGCATAAACTGAGCCGCAGGATCACAGAACGGTATGATATAGTTGCGGTGGAAGATATTGATATGAAAGCGATGGGCCAGTGCCTGCATTTTGGGAAAAGTGTACAGGATAATGGATACGGGATGTTCCGGAATATGCTGGAATATAAGCTTGAATGGAAGGGAAAAGAATTAATAAAGGTAGACCGCTTTTTCCCTTCAAGCAAAAAATGCAGTAAATGCGGAAAGATAAAAAA
>OLPL01001101.1_pt1 | contig 17775 bp, 10 predicted proteins | sample 1673211 | NCBI WGS metagenome assembly OLPL01 (sample SAMEA3136766, study PRJEB25190) | human gut metagenome | reverse complement strand
GGAACGCATTCGGTATGGAAAAAGAGGGTGCAGACTTCCGCGCTTGCAAGAACTATGGACCACTTTACAAATAAATCATATTGTTAAGATAACGGAATATCAAATCCTCCGGCATGCATGTGCCGGAGGATTTTTTTGTGCCGTGGTATATGGATAGTTGGGAAATATACTGTTCGGATCTACGGAAAAAAGTTATAATAGAAAAAGATATATATGAATACGGGAGGTTACGTAGATGAAATATATACAGCTGAACAATACAGATCTGAACATCAGTCCTATCTGCCTCGGAACAGCAGGATTTGGAGATAAATCAGATCTGGAAAAAAGCTTTGAGATTCTGAACGCATTTGTACGCGCAGGTGGAAATTTTATTGATACGGCAAATGTCTATTGCAAATGGCTAAAAGGACATGGAAACTGCAGTGAGCAGATCATAGGAAAATGGCTGAAAGAGAGTGGCATGCAAGGAAAAGTTATTGTGGCAACGAAGGGCGCGCACTATTCCTTTGAGGATCCGGGCCGCAGCAGAGTGAACAAAGAAGATATCCGCATGGACCTGGATGAGAGCTGCCGCACACTGGGAAAAGATGAGATGGATTTTTACTGGCTTCACAGAGATGATCCGGAGAAACCGGCGGAGGAAATCGTGGATATTCTGGAAGAATTGAAAAAAGAAGGCCGGATCCGTTATTATGGATTTTCTAATTACCGCACAGAGAGGCTGAAAGAAATTGCTCAGTGTCTGAGAGAACGAAATCTTTCAGGGATCACAGCAGTATCCAATCAGTGGAGTCTTGCAGGAATCAATCCCGGAGGAAATACAAATCCGGATCCTACACTTGTGGAGTTTTCCAGGGAAGAATATCAGTGGCACTGTGAGACAGGCGCTGCTTCCGTTCCGTTTTCTTCCACTGCAATGGGATTTTTTTCAAAACTTCAGAAAATGGGGCTTTCCTGTACAGATGCAGAGGTGGATGAATCCTGGATGCGGGAGAAGGAAACACAGATCACAGGTCTTTCAGAAAGTATGAAAAGATCCTACTGGAACGAGACAAACCTTCGCACCTATCAGAAGCTGTTAAAGCTGCAGAAAGAAACCGGCCACAGCCTGCAGGCCCTGTCTCTGGCATACTTTTTCAATCAGCCATTCCAGACTGTGCCTGTAACCGGCGTCAGCAATCCTTCACAGCTAAAAGATGTACTGGATGGCTGTGAGATCGATCTTGCACCGGAACTGTTCGGAGGCTGGGTGAGCGCAGGAGGTGATCGATGAAACTGATCCATTTATCAGACCTTCACCTAGGAAAACGAGTCAATGAGTTTTCCATGATCGAAGATCAGAAATATATTTTGAACGAAATCCTGAGGATCATTGATGAAGAAGCACCGGATGGGATCCTTCTCGCCGGTGATCTTTATGACAGACCGGTTCCTTCGGCGGAGGCAGTGCAGCTTTTTGACCGGTTTCTTACCAGGCTTGCAAAGCGGAAGCTCCCGGTGTATGCCATCAGCGGAAATCATGACAGTGCGGAAAGGATCGCTTTCGGTTCACAGATCATGAGCAGCAGCGGGATCTGTATGTCCCCGGTATACGATGGAAAAACAGAAAAGTACTGTTTAACGGACAGCTATGGAGAAGTTTGGATCCATCTGCTTCCATTTGTGCGTCCGGCAACTGTGAGGCACGGACTGGAAGGAGAAGAAGAGGTGGATGAGATCCGTACCTACCAGGAGGCAGTGCAGGCGGCAGTTGCACATATGGAGATTGATAAACGTTATCGCAATGTATTGATCGCCCATCAGTTTGTGGTCGGTGCCATGCGCTGTGATTCTGAAGAGATCTCCGTTGGAGGTATCGACCAGGTGGAGGCAGATGTGTTCCGGGATTTTGACTATGTGGCACTTGGCCATATCCACAGTCCTCAGAATGTGGGAAGCGAGCACATCCGCTACTGCGGAACTCCTTTGAAATATTCTTTTTCCGAGGCAGGACAGCAGAAATCCGTGACAGTTGTGGAGCTTCTGGAAAAAGGAAATCTCAGGATCAGGGAGATTCCGCTGAAGCCTCTTCGGGATATGCGAAAACTGAAAGGCACATACATGGAGATCACATCACTGTCCAGTTATCAGGACACAAACACAGAGGATTATGTGCAGATCACGCTGACAGATGAAGAAGATATCGTAGATGGAATGCAGAAGCTCCGTACTGTTTATCCGAATCTGATGAGGCTGGAATATGATAACCGACGCACAAGAGAAAACCAGGAGATCGCAGGTACAGAAACGGTGAAAAGGAAATCCGAGCTGGAATATTTCGAGGAATTTTTTGAACTGCAGAATAACCAGCCCATGAATGAAGAACAGCGGAAATATTCCGAAGATCTGATCCGTAAGATCCAGGAGGTGAGACAATGAGACCGGAAAAACTGACCATCAGTGCCTTCGGGCCCTATGCAGACAAAACAGAGATTGATTTTTCAAAGCTTGGAGAGGGCGGTCTCTACCTGATCACCGGTGACACCGGAGCGGGAAAAACTACGATCTTTGATGCGATCACCTTTGCGTTATATGGAAGAGCCAGTGGAGAGGTAAGGGAATCCGCCATGTTCCGGAGTAAGTATGCAAAAGATTCCACGGAGACTTTTGTGGAGCTTGTTTTTTCCTATCAGGGGAAAACCTATCACGTGCGCCGAAGTCCGGAATATATGGCTCCGAAAAAAAGAGGCACCGGACAGACTCTTAGAAAAGCTGAAGCACAGCTGATCTATCCGGATGAACGTCAGCCGGTGACAAAGGCAAAAGATGTTACTGCGGCAGTGGAACAGCTTCTGGGACTGAGTTATGATCAGTTCACACAGATCGCAATGATCGCCCAAGGGGATTTCCAGAAATTACTTCTGGCAGGAACTACACAGAGAGGAGAGATCTTCCGACAGCTCTTTCACACAGGACTTTATCAGCAGATTCAGATGAAACTTAAGGATGCGTCAATAGCCAGATATAAGGAATATGATGAAATGCGCCGCAGTATTGCCCAGTATTTGGATGGAGTGAAAACGGAGACTGCTTCATGGCAGGAGGCAGAGGAATTTGACGAACTGAAAAAGATAAAATTCGAGGGAAAACTGGAGCGGAGTCTGGAACTTCTGAAGCAGTTTCTGGAATATGGTGAAGCACAGGAAAAAGAGCTCCGGGAAAAAGAAGACTCGCTTAATCAGGATATACGAAAAGCAGAAGAGGCACAAAATCTTGTGGCTCAGAAACGAAATCTGGAGCTGAAAAAGAAAAAAGCGGAAAAAGATCTGGAAGAATTAACACCACTTCTACAGCTTGCAGTAGAAGAGGCGGAAAAATATAAAGATGCAGATCACAGATGTGAAGAGCTTGGAATCAGGATCCGTGAAAAAGAAGAAAAGCTGAAAAAATATCAGGAGCTGGAAAAGCTGAAAAAAGAGCTGGAAACAATCGAAGGAAAGCTTGAAACAGTCAGTGAAAAAAAAGAGAAGGATATTTCCGAAGAGCAGCTTTTGCAGAAAAAAGATGAGGAAGAAAAAAAACGCCTTTCAATACTGGCAGATGCAGGAGAAGAACTACAAAAATACAAGTTTGAGTACGATAAACTGGACAGTGAAAAACGAAGCTATGACAGCTGTCTGCTGACGGAAGAAGAGATCAAAAAAGAACAGAAACAGATAGATGGATGGCAGGAAGAAATCATCCGGAAAGAAACGCAGCAGAAGGAAGAGCTGGAGCAGCAAAAGAAAGACAAGGCGCTGTTGGACAGCGCGGAGCTGGAACTTCAGAAGGCAGAGACGAAAAAGACAGAAGGGCTTCGGAAAAAGAAAGAATTAGAAGGACTGATTGCTCTGGTTAAGGAGTTTCAAGGGGCTTATAATGCCACGAAAGAGCAGCAGGAAAAATATAAGATTTCCATTGAAAAAGTACAAAAGCAGAGAGAAGTTTACCAGAAACTGTTTCAGAGTTTTCTGGACGCGCAGGCAGGGCTCCTGGCGCAGGAACTGAAAGAGGGCTGCCCATGCCCGGTATGTGGTTCTTTCGAGCATCCGCGTCCGGGAATACTTCCCAAAGGACAGGTTGTGGATCAGGAAATCCTGGACAGAGAGAAACAAAAACTGGACAGACTGGAGAATGACGCAAATACGCAGAGCGTGGAAGCAGGAAAACGAAAAGAACGCCAGAAAACATTATGGCATCAGATCCAGAGGGAGGCACAAGAGCTTTTACATGAGACGGAATGGAAAAAGCTGATCCCTTTGCTGAAAGAAAAACAGGACCAATGTGAAAAGCAGCTGGCAGACAGCGAGGAAGAGATTCGCATAGCAATAGAACGTAAAAAAAAGAAGAACGAAACAGAAACGTGGATCGAAAAACTGGAAACAGAGATCGTTCAGTTACAGGAAGAGAAAAATCAATGTGACAGAAAACAGGCCGGTCTTCAGACAAGAGACGTGGAAAACAAAAAGCAGCAGCAGATAACAGCAGAAGAGATCCGAAAACTGATTCAGAAAAGTCTGGTGGCAGGAAATGGAGAAGTGACGGACAACACAGCTGCAGGATTTGAAAGACAGATACAGGATATGCTCAGCTGCCTGTCAGAAAAAGTTCAGGGAAAGGAAAAAGAAGCAAAACAGAAACAGGATCTTGAGAAGCTGATCATAGAAAGTGAAAAGACTCTGAAAGAACTGGGAAGAGTTATCAATGAAGCTGCACAGGACATCGTACGTCTGGAAACAGAGAGGAAGAACAAAGCACAGAAAGTGGATGAGCTGAACGAAGAGATCGGAGAAGGTGGAAAAGAATCTCTGGAACAGGAAATAAAAACACAGAGGAAGCTGTATGAAGAGCTGAAAGAAAGCAGCAGAAGAGCTCAACAGAAATTACAGGAGATCCGGGCGGAAAAGGAAAGAATAACAGCGGTTGTAAAAAACTTTGAGGAGCAGAAAAAAGAAATCGGAGAAGTAGATGAGGATGCGCTCAGAGAGCAGTACAGCCGTTTTAGGGAAGAGAAAACACAGCTTTCGGAAAAACGAAAAGCACTTTTTTCTGTTCAGAAGGGAAATGAGGAAATATATCAGAAAGTGCAGGTACGTCAGACGGAAATGACTGCGGCGGAAAAAGAATATGCATGGATCAGGAATCTTTCGGATACAGCCAATGGAAAACTGAACGGAAAGGCAAAGATCGAGCTGGAAACCTATATCCAGATGGCATATTTTGACCGGATCCTGCGAAGAGCCAATCTCCGTCTTATGACCATGAGCAGCGGCCAGTACGAGCTGAAACGCCAGGAACAAAGCAAAAATCAGAAAGAAAAAGCAGGTCTTGATCTGAATGTCATTGATCACTATAACGGAACGGAACGAAGCGTAAAGACATTGTCCGGTGGGGAATCCTTCCAGGCATCGTTATCCCTGGCGCTGGGACTTTCCGATGAGATCCAGGCCTCAGCCGGGGGAATCCGGCTGGATTCCATGTTTGTGGATGAAGGGTTCGGTTCTCTGGATGAGGAGTCTCTGGAGCAGGCATTAAAAGCGCTGAACAGCCTTGCAGATGGCAGACGTCTGGTAGGGATTATTTCCCATGTTTCCGAGCTGAAGGAACGAATTGACAATAAGATCATCGTTACCAAGCAATGTGGCGGAGAAGGTGTGGGAAGCAGTATCCGGATACAGTAACGCAGAAATAAGATAAAAATAAGATAAAAAAACTCCGGCCGGGATGACATATATATGTATCGTCCTGGTCGGAGCTTCTTATATAGCTTTTTATTTATACAGCAGGTATGTTATCAGAGAATCAGTCTTTCTGATAGTTTTTCTTCTGTTCCTTCTTGGCTTCGCAGGTAAGCTCAACACCAAGCTTACGGAAGCTGATCACATCCACATCGGAAAGCATTACGGAAGTATGAGCCTGGCATCCACGGAGATTCGGGATCTGTTCCAGGGCAAGGCGTGCGGCATCGCTGGTTGCGGCACTCATGGAAAGGGCGATCAGGATCTCATCAATGTGAAGACGTGGATTTTTGCTTCCAAGATATTTGGTCTTCAGCTGCTGGATCGGATGGATGGCATCCGGGGAGATCACATGAAGCTCGTGATCGATTCCTGCCAGCTCTTTCAGGGCATTGAGAAGAAGAGCAGCGGATGCGCCGAGAAGATCGGAGGTTTTTCCGCATACGATCTTTCCGTCAGGAAGTTCCAGAGCGGCGGCAGGGCCATTGGTTGCTTTTTCTTTTTCGAGGGCAGCCGGAACAACCTTACGGTCAGTGATCTCTGCATGAGCCTGCTGGAGAAGAAGCTCGATCTTACGTACCTCATTCTCTGTGCCGGAGCCGGAAACCAGAGCGTTCATGCTCTTATAATAACGGCGGATGATCTCCTGGCGGGAAGCCTCCTGGCATACTTCATCGTCAACGATGCAGTTACCTGCCATGTTGACACCCATATCTGTCGGAGATTTATAAGGGCAGCTGCCCATGATCTTCTCAAACATGGCCTGTACAACAGGGAAAACTTCTACGTCACGGTTGTAGTTGACGGTAGTTTTGCCGTAAGCCTCCAGATGGAACGGGTCGATCATGTTGACATCGTTCAGATCTGCAGTGGCAGCTTCGTAGGCAAGGTTTACCGGATGTTTCAGAGGAAGGTTCCAGATCGGGAAGGTCTCAAATTTTGCATAGCCGGCTTTTACTCCTCGTTTGTATTCGTGGTAAAGCTGGGAAAGGCAGGTTGCCATCTTTCCACTTCCTGGTCCCGGTGCTGTGATCACGACCAGAGGTCTGGTAGTTTCAATATAATCATTCTTTCCATAACCCTCGTCACTTACAATAAAGGAAGTGTTGCTTGGATAGCCGGGGATCAGGTAAAGCTTGTAGACACGGATTCCCAGTTTCTCCAGACGTTTTTTGAAGAGATCGGCACTTTCCTGGCCGGAGTACTGTGTGATGCATACGCTTCCCACATACAGGCCACGGCTTGAAAACTCATCCATAAGACGGAGTACATCTTCGTCATAGGTGATCCCAAGATCGCCACGTATTTTATTCTTGTCAATGTCATTGGCACTGATAACAATAACGATCTCCGCCTGATCAGAAAGCTGCATCAGCATGCGGAGCTTGCTGTCCGGTTCAAAACCCGGAAGAACACGGGATGCATGGTAGTCGTCAAACAGTTTGCCACCGAATTCAAGATAAAGCTTGTTGCCGAACTGACCGATTCTTTCACGGATGTGTTCTGACTGCATTTTCAGATATTTGTCATTATCAAAACCTATTTTCATTTGTCTGATTTCCTCTCCTCTTTAATTTTCCAATTCACTGGGAACAGTATACTACAACTTTACATTCACTGGCAATATCCAGTGCGATGTTTTTTCGATGGTATTTTTGTAATCTCGCAGTTGATTTATATGGTTTTTCTCTTTATAATAAAGAAATGACAAGAGGAGGAAAAAAATGAATAATCAACTGAATAATGATCAGGACGGGAAGCGACCTGACAACAAAGATCCCAGGCAGGGATCAGGTAAGAATCATCAGTCGATTCTGGCTTTTCTGATATGCCTCCTGGTCACACTGGTGTGCTTCGCGTTGTTTACCAATATGCTGAAGGATAACAGCAGTGAGATCTCCTATGATAAATTTATCGATATGGTGGATAAGGACCAGGTTAAGGAAGTAACGATCCAGTCCAGTACATTGACGATCGTACCCAAGAAAAAGAATTCCAAGTACGAGGATATGAGCTATTACACCACGAAGACCGAAGACAGTACAGCACTTACCAAGAGACTGGAAGGAAAGGGAATCAAGTTTGAGACCGATCCGCCGGATGTTTTTGGTGAATTTGTTGCAATGATCCTGAGCGTGGTTCTGCCGACACTGCTTCTGTTCGGACTTCTGATGTTCTCCATGCGCCGCATGAACAAAGGCGGCGGGATCATGGGCATGGGCGTAGGCAAGAGTAAAGCCAAGGCATATGTGCAGCAGGAAACGGGCGTTTCCTTTAAGGATGTGGCAGGTCAGGATGAAGCCAAGGAATCTCTCCAGGAAGTTGTGGATTTTCTTCACAACCCCGGAAAATACACAGCCATCGGAGCCAAGCTGCCTAAGGGCGCACTTCTTGTAGGCCCTCCGGGAACTGGTAAGACATTACTTGCCAAGGCAGTTGCAGGTGAAGCACAGGTGCCGTTCTTCTCTCTTTCCGGCTCGGAATTTGTGGAGATGTTTGTGGGCGTGGGTGCCTCACGTGTCCGTGACCTTTTCGAGGAAGCCAAGAAGAATGCTCCGTGTATCGTATTTATCGATGAGATCGATGCCATTGGTAAAAGCCGTGATTCCCGCTATGGCGGCGGAAATGATGAGCGTGAGCAGACATTGAACCAGCTGCTTGCGGAGATGGATGGCTTTGATACATCCAAGGGACTTCTGATCCTTGCTGCGACCAACAGACCGGAGGTTCTTGATCCGGCTCTTCTCCGTCCGGGACGTTTTGACAGACGTGTGATCGTTGACAGACCGGATCTTAAAGGAAGGGTGGATATCCTGAAGGTACATGCCAAGAACGTGCTTCTGGATGACACCGTTGATTTTGAAGCTATTGCACTTGCAACTTCCGGTGCGGTAGGTTCTGATCTTGCCAATATGATCAATGAGGCTGCGATCCTTGCAGTCAAGAAGGGACGTAAAGCTGTATCACAGAAGGACCTGGAGGAATCCGTAGAGGTAGTTCTGGTGGGAAAAGAGAAGAAGGACCGTATCTTAAGCAAACAGGAACGCCGGATCGTATCCTACCATGAAGTCGGACACGCACTGGTAAATGCACTCCAGAAGGATGCGGAGCCTGTACAGAAGATCACCATCGTACCTCGTACCATGGGAGCCCTGGGTTACGTTATGCAGGTACCTGAGGAAGAAAAATATCTTAACACCAAGAAAGAGCTGGAAGCTATGCTGGTAGGCTATCTTGGCGGACGTGCTGCAGAGGAGATCGTTTTTGACACAGTCACTACAGGTGCTGCCAATGATATTGAGCAGGCTACCAAGGTGGCCAGAGCCATGATCACACAGTATGGTATGTCTGAGAAGTTCGGACTGATGGGACTTGCCACACAGGAGAACCAGTATCTTAGCGGAAGAGCAGTTTTAAACTGTGGTGATGATACCGCAACAGAGATCGATCATGAGGTGATGAAGCTTCTCCACCATTCCTATGAGGAAGCCAAGAGGATCCTTGGAAGTCACAGAACAGAGATGGATAAGATCGCGGAATATCTGATCCGCAAGGAAACCATTACAGGTAAAGAGTTCATGAAGATCCTCCGTGCAGTTCAGCAGGGCCTGGATATCCCGGAGAATCTGGATGATCTGGTACTTTCCGAGGATGAAAAAGAAGTGTCCAATAAACAGGATATTGAAATGATCGCGGAAAATAACGAGGCTGCAAAAAGTACAGAATCGGTTCAGTTCAGACCGGAGATATCCGGACAGGAACTGACAGAGGATATGCAGGCACCGGAGAAAACAGAAGAATCTGCTCAGACAACAGATAGCGATCATGCAGAAACAGAAGAAAAGCCGGGATCACAGGCATAAAACAGATCATAAGAAAACCGGGAGAAATCCCGGTTTTCTTATTACTGTAATAGTAAAACAGGAGAATAAAGTATGTTCATAATCGAGGAAGAATTAAAGAAGCTTCCGGCAAAACCGGGAGTTTATATCATGCATGGCGAGAAAGACGAGATCATCTATGTGGGAAAAGCCATAAGCCTTAAGAATCGTGTGCGCCAGTATTTCCAGAGCAGTCGTAATAAAGGTGCCAAGATTGAACGGATGGTTACACATATTACCAGATTTGAGTACATTATTACGGATTCGGAGCTGGAAGCCCTTGTGCTGGAGTGTAATCTTATCAAGGAACATCGTCCGAAATATAATACCATGCTCAAAGATGACAAGAGCTATCCGTTTATTAAGGTGACAGTTCATGAGCCATACCCGAGAGTGCTTTTTGCCAGGAGAATGAAAAAGGACAAGGCAAAATATTTTGGTCCCTATACAAGCGGCGGAGCAGTAAAGGACGTGATCGAACTGGTGCGAAAGCTGTATCAGGTGCGCTCCTGCAACCGCAGTCTTCCGAGAGATACCGGAAAGGACCGGCCCTGTCTGTACTATCATATGAAACAGTGCAAGGCACCCTGCCAGGGATATGTCAGCCAGGAAGAATACCGGAAGAATATCAATAAGGTGATCAAATTTCTGAATGGAGATTTTCAGGACGCCATTAGTGAGCTGATGGAAAAAATGCAGAAAGCTTCGGAGGAAATGCGCTACGAAGATGCTATGGAATACCGGGACCTGATCAGCAGTATCCGGAAGATCGGGGAACGGCAGAAGATTACCGGCTACGGGCAGGAAGACAGGGACATCATTGCAGTAGCCATGGATGACAGTGAAGACCTCAGGGATCAGGATGCGGTTGTCCAGGTGTTTTTTATCCGGGATGGCAGGCTGATCGGCAGAGATCATTTTTATCTCCGTGTGGCAAAAGGTGATACAAAGGCGCAGGTCCTTTCCAGCTTTCTGAAACAGTTTTATGCGGGAACGCCATTTATCCCATCTGAGATCATGCTGCAAAGTGAGATCGAAGATGCAGATATCATCGAGGAGTGGCTGTCAGGAAGAAGAAAGCAGAAGGTACACATCCGGGTCCCGAAGAAGGGAACCAAGGAAAAGCTGGTAGAACTTGCCCTAGAAAATGCCCGTATGGTACTTGCCAAGGACAGAGAACGGATCAGGCGGGAGGAAGGACGAACCATCGGAGCTGTTCACGAGGTGGAAGAATGGCTGGGTTTGAAAAATGTGGTGCGCATGGAAGCTTACGATATTTCCAATATCAGTGGCTTTGAGTCTGTGGGATCCATGGTAGTTTATGAAAAAGGCCGTCCCAAACGCAGTGATTACCGTAAGTTCAAGATCAAATGGGTACAGGGACCCAACGATTATGCCAGCATGGAAGAGGTTCTGACCCGAAGGTTCACTCATGAGAGTAACGGAGAATTTGACAGCTTTGCAAGGCTTCCGGATCTGATCCTGATGGATGGTGGAAGAGGGCAGGTAAATATCGCTCTGAAGGTACTGAATGAGCTTGGGATAAGCATCCCGGTCTGCGGTATGGTCAAGGATGATCATCATCGGACGAGAGGCCTGTATTTCAACAATGTGGAGATTCCCATTGACACATCCGGCGAAGGCTTCCGCCTGATCACCAGGATCCAGGATGAAGCCCACCGGTTTGCCATTGAATACCATCGTTCCCTCAGGAGCAGGGAACAGGTCCATTCTATCCTGGATGATATCCCGGGGATCGGTGATACCAGGAGGAAAGCTCTTCTGCGTAAATTTAAATCTGTGGAAAATATCCGGGATGCATCGGAGGAAGAACTGGCACAGACAGAGAGCATGAATGCCAGAAGCGCCCGTCAGGTCTATGAATTTTTTCATAAATCCTGATGCTGCATTGCAGTTTCAGCAGTGATTGTGTATAATTAAAGATAAGGTGTCTCACGCCTCGGTAAAACGGCAGTGAGAATGCAAACTTTCAGCGAAAAGGAGACAAAAGTATGAAGGGTGTACAGTTGACAAAGATGGTACAGGAACTGGAGCTTAATAATCTGACTCCGGAGATCGACCTGTCAGGCATCGTGATCAAGACTGCGGAGATCAACAGACCTGCGCTTCAGCTTACCGGATATCTGGAGCATTTTGCCAATGAACGAGTTCAGATCATCGGATATGTAGAGTATACGTATCTGATGCAGCTTAATGAGGAGGAGAGACGTTTTAAATATGAACGTTTCATTTCCAGCAAGATCCCATGTGTTATTTTCAGTACCATGACCCGTCCGTCTCAGGACATGATCGATCTGGCTGTTAAATATAATGTTCCGACATTCGTGACAGAAAGAACAACATCCAGCTTCATGGCAGAGATCATCCGCTGGCTGGGCGTGCAGCTTGCACCATGTATTTCTATTCATGGTGTGTTGGTTGATGTTTACGGCGAGGGAATCCTGATCACAGGTGAGAGTGGTATCGGTAAGAGCGAGGCAGCCCTGGAGCTGATCAAGAGAGGTCATCGTCTTGTCAGTGATGATGTTGTTGAAATCCGTAAGGTCAGTGACGTAACACTGGTGGGATCTGCGCCGGATATCACACGTCACTTTATCGAACTTCGTGGTATCGGTATCATCGATGTAAAAACACTGTTCGGTGTTGAGAGCGTTAAGGATACCCAGTCTATCGATCTCGTGATCAAGCTTGAGGAGTGGGACAGAGACAAGGAATACGATCGTCTTGGACTGCATGAGGAGTATACAGAGTACCTTGGAAATAAGGTAGTATGCCATTCTCTTCCGATCCGTCCGGGCCGTAACCTGGCGATCATCGTTGAGGCAGCGGCTGTCAACCACAGACAGAAGAAGATGGGATACAATGCGGCAGAGGCTCTGTACAAGCGTGTACAGGCAAATCTTGCGAAAAAAAGAGAAAATCCAGATGACGAAGAATAAGAGAGGGTAAGAAATGGGAACATATTGTTTTGGAATCGATGTAGGTGGAACAACTGTAAAATGCGGACTTTTCCGCACGGATGGTACTCTTGTTGAGAAATGGGAGATTCCAACCCGTAAAGAAAACAATGGAGATCAGATCCTTCCTGATGTGGCAGCAGCAGTAAATGCCAAGATGGAAGAAAAGGGTATCTCCAAAGAGGAGGTGGAAGGCGTCGGGATCGGTGTTCCGGGACCGGTAAACTCCAAAGGCGAAGTATCACGTGCAGTAAATCTCTTCTGGGGATATAAGAACGTTGTGGGAGAGATGGAAGAACTTACAGGTCTTCATGCGGAAGCCGGAAATGACGCCAATGTAGCGGCATTGGGAGAGGCATGGAAGGGTGCTGCAGCAGGCTCCTCCGATGTGATCATGGTCACACTTGGAACAGGTGTAGGCGGTGGTATCATTGTTGATGGAAAGATCGTGACCGGACATCACGGAGCTGGCGGTGAGATCGGACATGCCAATGTGGATCATCATGAAACAGAATCCTGCAACTGCGGAAACAGGGGCTGTCTGGAACAGTATGCTTCTGCGACCGGAATTGTCCGCATGGCAAAAAAAGAGCTTGCAGCTTCCGGTGAGAACAGTGTTCTCAGAGATGCCGAAGAGATTTCAGCAAAAGCAGTTCTGGACGCATTTAAGGAGAATGATCCGGTAGCTGTAGCAACCATGGAAAAGGTCGGAGAGCAGCTGGGTGGTGCTCTTGCCATTATTTGCTGTGTGACAGATCCGGAGACCATTGTTATCGGCGGAGGAGTTTCCAAGGCCGGACAGCCGCTTATTGACTGTATCCGGAAATATTACAGAGAGTATGCTTTTGAATCCTGCAAGGATACTCCTATCGTGATCGCGACACTTGGCAATGATGCAGGAATCTACGGTGCAGCCAAGATGGTACTTTAACCGAACCAGGGAAGTCCCCTGCTTCAAATGCGAAAAGTAATAAGCGGTGGGTGGGACTTGCCTGAACTGATAAACTGCGAGACAGTAAGAAGTTATTAAAAGTAAAAAAAGTGGTTTCCATATTTCAGGAAACCACTTTTTTTATATGTTGTTTATGAAAGATACCTATAATGGAGATCATTCATAATATTCTACTGGATCTTCGCCGGTGTCATAGCTGCCGTCATCGCCACCGGTATCATTGCTGTTATCATAGCTGCCGTCATCACCACCGGTGTTGTCGTCTGTTCCGGAATTGTCAGTATCATCACCGGTATTATCGGAACCGTCATCGGAATTGTCAGTATTGTCAGTGTCGGTGCTGTCAGTACTGTCCGGAGCTGCGCTTGGAATCGCTTCAGCTGCTGCATCGGTATCGGCGTCCGTATCTTCGTTATTATAATAGTCCTCTTCATCGTAATCGCTGCTGCCGTAGAAATGCTGATCACAGTATTCGGTGGGAAGACTGGAGATATCAAAATACTCTGTGATAGTCGGGCATCCGGATCTGGGAAGAAGACCGGTTTCTGCGCAGACACTGGCTTTTTCCACACTGGAAGGCATATCGAAATCTCTGTCCTCCAGGCCCTCGTGGATACGGGTCATAACCTTTTTCCAGAGGTTTTTGTGGAAGTTACGGGCATCTTCCGGAATTTTTTCGTTGTTGTCATAGCCGGACCATACTGCACAGGTGTAGTACGGTGTGTAGCCTACGAACCACAGGTCATTGTAGTCCTCTGTAGTACCTGTTTTTCCGGCTACAGTCATATTGTCCAGCTGGCAGGCGGTACCGGTACCTTTTTTTACAACGTCTTCCATGGCGCTTGTAAGAAGATAAGCGGTACTGTCTTTGATCACAGATCTGGAAACGGAGGAGTTCTCGATCAGAACATTTCCGTCATGATCAAGGATCTGTGTATAATAGATCGGTTTGATATAGTTCCCGCCATTAGCAATGGCTGCATATGCAGCACAAAGTTCCACGTTCTTGACACCTTTGGTGATACCGCCAAGAGCAGTAGCCAGGTTGGCGTCACTCCAGATATTTCCGTTGGCATCTTTATCTGCCTCAGTTCCGTGAGCTAGTGTGGTGAAACCGAAATCATCCAGATATTTAAGGCCGAGAGCCGGGGTAACCTGCTCCAGGCATTTAACAGCTACAACGTTGATGGAATTCTGGATCGCTTTGCGGATGGTGGTCTCGCCGCCGTAGCTTCTTGAGGCGTTGTTGACAGGAGATCCGTCCGGGTATTCGTAAGGCTCATCCATAAAGGTTGTAGCAAGTGTATCGCCTTTTTCGTTCAACGCAGGTGCATAGGTGGAAACGATCTTAAAGGTAGAACCAGGCTGTCTGGTCGTATCAGTGGCACGGTTCAGGGTCAGGCTGGCTGTTTTTTCGCCACGGCCTCCGATCAGGGCTTTTACGTAACCGGTATGCTGGTCAATGACAGTCATGGAAGACTGTGGCTGTGGCGCAAAGTTTACACGCTCAGATACTACGGTGCTTCCGTCTGCCAGGATGTTAGCCTTGTATTGATCCACATACTGCTGACCTTCTTCAGGAGAATCAAAGAGAAGATCAAATTCCGGATCCTGATCACGGAAATACAGCTGCAGCATTTCTTTGCTGTAGTTTGTTTGTTTTCCATCCGGGCTTTGTACAGTCAGTGCATAATCCAGTTCATACTGAACATTGGCCGGATAGTTATCAGGGTTTGCATATTCCTCATCAAGGATCTGCTGCATGTTGGAATCCAGGGTTGTCATGATCTTCAGACCACCGCTGTAAAGAAGATTGGTAGCCTGTGTCTTGGTATATCCTTTAATGTTCATCAGGTCGCTGATGACCTGATTGGTAACCTCATCTTCGAAATACGTGTAAACGGTACTTTCTTCTTCGGTGTTCTCAAGCTGTGCGGCCTGGATACGGGAATAAACGTCATCATTCAGTGCTGCATTATATTCATCCTGTGAGATGTAATTCTGATCCAGCATGTGATCCAGGACTTCCTTCCGTCTCTTGGAGTTTGCTTTTGGATTGGTGATCGGATTGAATTTGGTAGGGTTCTGCGTGATGCCGGCAAGGGTGGCACATTCAGAAAGGTTCAGATCCCATACGTCTTTGTTAAAGTATTTTTTGGAAGCGGCCTGTACACCGTAGGAACCTGCACCCAGGTTAATGGTATTCAGGTAATTCTCAAGAATCACATTTTTGTCATATTTTTTTTCAATCTGTACAGCAAGGTACTGCTCCTGGAATTTACGTGTGAAACGTTCCAGCTGTGTGGATTCGTTGGTCCAGTCAGTGAAAACATTATTCTTCAGAAGCTGCTGTGTGATGGTACTGGCACCCTCGGAAAAGTTACCGGTGGTGATCGCCTTCATTCCGGCACGTGCGATACCGCGGACATCAATACCGTTATGTTCATAAAAACGCTCATCCTCAATGGCTACCACTGCATGCTGCAGACTGACCGGGATCTGGTCCAGGGAGACCGGAAGACGGTTGGATGTAGGGGCTGAAAGCTGTCGGATCTGTGTTCCCTGGTCATCATACAGGAAGGTTGCATATCCGAGAGGTGAAATATCCACATCGTTGACGTCAGGTGCTCCGGCGATCACGCCCCGGAAGGAGCCGATACCAAGGCAGACAACCATGACGCAGACTGCGATCAGAGCTGTAAATAAAACCCGGATAAACGAAACATGTGCTCTTTTTTCCAGCATGGAAGTACGGGAGATCAGAGCATTCCGCTTCTTGGAAGTGGATCTTTTTCCGTAGTTCATAATATTCCTCCTTTATAATCCGTTTCATTATAACAAATATGGAAAGCCAAATAAAGCCTTAAAAAAAATTTCACAATTCATGATATCTTATACATTGTGCAATGAAGATAATTATTATACAATAAAGAAAACTCTGCCTGAAACAGAGGGTTGGATATAGATAACGGAGGCGTAAACCATGCTGGAACATTATAAAACCATATACGAAGGCGGCGAAGGTGAACTTGTGGAAAAAAAATCCCGTTTCATCGCAACCGTCCGTCCTGTGGAAACAGAAGAAGAGGCCCTTGCCTTTATCGAAGAAATGAAAAAAAAATACTGGGATGCACGTCATAACTGCTATGTATATTCCGTAGGGATGAACCGGGAAGCCACCCGCTGCAGTGATGACGGAGAACCATCCGGAACAGCCGGAAGGCCTATGCTGGATGTACTTCTGGGAGCCGGGATCTATAATGCGGCCATTGTGGTGACCAGATATTTTGGAGGTGTCCTTCTTGGGACAGGAGGGCTTGTGCGGGCATATTCCGGTGCAGTCCAGGCAGGACTGGCGGCAAGTACCGTCATTGAGAAGCATCATGGGATCTCTCTTCAGGTGACGACGGATTATACAGGGATCGGAAAGATCCAGTATATCTCAGGAGAAAGAAGTTTGCCGATCCTGGATTCCGAATATACCGACAAGGTTGTCCTGAAGCTTCTTGTGCCGGATGATCAGGTCGAAGAGGTGAAGAAGGCGATCACAGAAGGAACAAACGGAAGAGCCGGACTTGAGAAGGATGCAGAACTGTATTTTGCGAAAGTAAACGGAGAAGTGAGGACCTTCGAAAAGTAAAAGAAAAGAGAATGTCAGTATAAAAATACCCCGGGAAGAGGGCAGATGATCTGTGTTACAGTCTGCTCTTCGCGGGGCTTTTTTATTTCAGAAAATTATTCCTGTTAGCATTTCTCCGGTTCCGGATAATCCACACCAAAGGTATCAACAGTCATGGAGCTGATCTTCTGCTCGTCAAGAGGACGGTCACTGTAGTCCGTGTCTGTCTCTGCGATAGCATTTACAACATCCATGCCCTCAATGATCTGACCGAATGCAGCATAGCTTCCGTCAAGATGCGGAGCAGCCTTGTGCATGATAAAGAACTGGCTTCCGGCAGAGTTCGGATTCATGGCTCTTGCCATGGAGAGAACACCTGGTGTATGCTTCAGGTCGTTTTTGAAACGGTTCTGGGAGAACTCACCCTTGATGCTGTATCCCGGGCCACCCATACCGGTTCCGTCCGGGCATCCGCCCTGAATCATAAAGCCGTTGATGACACGGTGGAAGATCAGGCCGTCATAAAAGCCCTTTTTTACAAGGCTGATGAAGTTATTTACTGTGTTCGGGGCAACTTCCGGATATA
>OLPL01001099.1_pt1 | contig 17921 bp, 16 predicted proteins | sample 1673211 | NCBI WGS metagenome assembly OLPL01 (sample SAMEA3136766, study PRJEB25190) | human gut metagenome | reverse complement strand
CGGCTCTAAAAGTTGGGAAGCTCCGTCCGACGCCAGTCGTTCGGGGAGGTATCACGATGAAGGAACTATCTATAACATTGAGATGCAGACATCGCCAGAGAATGAATATGGAAAGAGAAGCCGCTACTATCAGGGAATGATCGACTTGGAAACAATGAGCGGAGGATGCGAATATAGCGAATTAAGAAAATGTTATGTTATCTTCCTTTGCCTGACAGACCCATTTCGTAAATATCGAGCTGTCTATACCTTTGAGAATCGCTGTGTAGAGGATTTATCAATTCGTTTAAAAGATGAGGCCTATAAGGTGGTTGTAAATCCATTTGGACGGACAGAAGGCTGCAGCGAGGAATTAAAATCATTTTTGGGCTATCTTCGAAAAAAGACAATTTCTGACACGTTTACGCAGATGCTGGATGATGAAGTGAAAAATGTTCGCGCCCACGAAGAATGGAGGGCGGAGTATATGCTTATGGGAATTAAGTTAAGAGAAGCAGAAGAAGAAATGCAGAAAAAAACCAAGATGGAAACCGCAAAACGTTTAGCTCAGATGGGGCTTACGATTGACCAGATTGTAAAGGCAGTGGATGCTAGTAAAGAAGATGTGCAGGAATGGATAACGATGCCATTAAGGTAATGAAGCTGTTACTGATATAAGACTAAAAATCTGGTAGAAAAAGAAAAGAGTAGCGTATGCTACTCTTTTTTTTGTGAAATCAGTAAACATCATACTAATAATAGAAAGAGATTGATTTTATGGAATCAGTGTGTTATATTTGAGATAGAAAAAGGGAAGTTAGATAATAATCTCCCCAAAAGGTTTATTTTTTACAAACCGTCAATGGTCCAGATTGGCGGTTTATTTATTTCTTGTGAAAATCTCATAACAGATTCCCACAAGAGTAATCAACACAACAGTGTACTCGAAAAGCTCCGTGTATGTCACCATGTGCATCCCCTCCTTTCTGGAGGGTAGCCCCTCCATGATAAAAAAATGAAGGGGAGACCGCCGATATCTAACTTCCTAAACTGATTATAACATTTTTTGTCGAAATATGAAATAAAAAGAGAGCAACATCATGTTGCTCTCTGAATAAAGTCAGTACTTTATTTTCTGCTTCCTTTGTTTTAATAACTTCCTTTTCGTTACATTTGGCTTCTTATTGTTATTTTTATTTTATTTTTCGTGGTTAATACCGTCCATGATTGCACTGTATAATGACCATATTTTCTAATAGCCACTTCTTTATTGTTAAATCCTTTTGTCTGCCATGAAAAACAATCGTAAATCTCTATATAATTATCTCCTTGATAATTTTCCAATAAATCTTTTACTTTCATCGAAAATTTAGGCGAAGGATACCCCGGGTTTTTAAGCCGGGGAGGTATTCGCCACCGTCTTCAGACGGTCCTCCTTTCTATTAGATAATTCTTCCTGCCCTGGTATCTGACTTTATCAAATAAGCGGTAGTCTTTTACAAAATACATATACGCAAGATCCGTTCATAAACATATTGTAAAACTGACTGGCATTCTTTTTTCTTTCTTTTTTTTATACGCATATATTTGCTCCTTTATATATCTTCCCTTTCACAGATAGTATACAGTTCGGCATCCAAAATGACCTCATTACAATCCTCGCATTCCAAGCTGATATTTTTCGGATCATCCCAACCTCCATAAGAAACAATACTTACATGATGTCCTCTGTGTTTTTTTTAATTTGTCCCACAGTAAAGTGTTATACCTGTTTTCTCTTTCATTTGTTTCCATTTTTATCCTCCTTGTTTTTGAAATTTTTCACAATCTTAATATGGATACCTTTTCTTTGGTTGGCAAGAGATATACTATTTTTCTAATAATTGAAGATTGTATTTTTCCAAAAGTTCTTTAATCTCTTCACAGCATTTTGGTCCCAAGTTTCGGACTTTCTTTAAATCGCTTTCCGTCAGTTGTGTTAACTGCCCCAATGTGTTGATTCCACTTCTGCGTAATGCATTGAACGCCCTTGTACTGATCTCTGTTTCTATTAGTGGGAATCTCATAGAACACAGTTTTTTTCTTGTGATTGGTGGCTTAATATTGAGGATTTTTTCCATCTCTGTAATAGAAAAACCAGGGCATATATCCTGCATTTCTTTGATTTTCTCCTCATCTGCACTCAGGTAATCATAAACAGATGTGATATGCAGGTCATGGAAAGAAGCGATCCATTCATCTGGGATATCTGGGATATCTTCAAGATAAAACAATTTTTCAAACTGTTCTTTTAACTTCGGTGTGGTTTTAGCCAGTTCGATATTGTGCAACATCCTTTTGCATTCTGTGGAAGCATTAATGTACTCGTTCTCCATTGTCAGATAAATTCTTTCCGTTGTCTTATACGTTTGTAACGCTTTTGTATACTTTGGATAATTTGGAAATAATCTTCTGCTACAGGATGGATGACGGAGTTTCCTCAAAGATTTGTTGATTATCTGTCGTACCCATTCTTTTTGTGTTCCTATACGTTCACCAATCTTTTGGTACGTCATCGGTTCCTCATCAAAACCATACCGCAAAGACATCACATAAAATTGTTTTTCCGTAAGGGTCTCTTTCATGACATATATAAAATCGTCTGGATCGTCAATCTCAATGATCAACAGTTTGTTTTTATCTGTGATATTAAACATATCTTTTGCTATCCGGTCAAGCGGTGTTTCCATATCCTTTAGATACGTCAGAATATCATCCTCTGTTAAGATATTTTTCTTTTTTACATAGTTTGTAAAATTTCCTATTGTTTCATGCCGAAATTCCTGTGGTGTAATGCCAAGTTTTCTCGCTGCTTCTGTCTGGGTCATTGCATCATCTAATATCTCCCCAAGAATAGCAGACAGTGTTTCTAATTCCTTTTTTGCTTTTTCTATCTTTTCCTTATTTGTGTTTTTCCTTCCTGCCATTTTTGTTTTCCTCCTGTTTTGAAAATTGGTTTCGTAGATAATATGGGTGAGTATGAAGGAAAACTTTATTCAGAACGATTCTGGTACTCTTCTAGGGATAAAAGAACTGCAACTGGTTTTTCCTTTTTAAAAACCATTAATACCTTTTCAGATTGAAGATGCTCTGTGATACGATTATATTCATCTTCATCAAAACAAGGGAATTGTGCAAGTTTCTGAGTCTTAGAGAATATCTCAAAAAACTCTTCATCTCCGCCAAAAATCTTAATGTATTCCTCTGCATCCAGATATTTTTCTGCCCAATTTTTTGCTTCATCTTCTGAAAGAGGGATGATCTTTTCTCCGCCGCCTCGTGACATTCCGAAATCTCTTCCATATATGCTGTAAGCTCCGCCTTCTCCATATAAGAAAAATTCTCCAGTCTTTTTTCGATACAGGGTTTCTCCAGTAAAATAAAAATCGTTGTTAGCATATCCATTAGTTTGATATCCTAATTCCTTTGCAGTTTCTGTGTTGTATGATCTTCCATTTATAACTTTTTTCATGTCTACTCCTCCTGATCAGATATCCATGATCTGCTTGACAACATCTTCAATCGTATTGTTTTCAATAGAAATCTCGCAAAACTTTTCATTTTCATATTCAGCAGATAAAAAATTGAGCCGGTTTGCTGCATCTTCTTTCGTTATTTCTCCTGTATGTAACCTATCCAAAATACTTCTTATACAATGAATGGGCTTTCTCTTTAAAAATATAGTACAGGCTTTTTTGCCAAACATTTTTTTTATTCGTAATGCTCCATTAATATCCATAACAAAAATTATTTTTTTGCCTGTTTCTGAACAACGCTTATATTCCTTATACGAAGTCCCATAATAATTTCCTTTATAGAAAGTTGTCTCTAAGAAATCTTCATTTTCTTCCATTTTTTTAAAATCTGCCATGGAGAGAAAATAGTAGTCATCATCCTTTTTTCTTGGAGCTCGTGTCGTGCAGCTTTTTGTACGGATAAATTTTTCTGTTTTTAATAATTCCTCTTGCACAGTAGATTTTCCTGAAGCAGAAGGCCCTACTAAGATGAATATATTTGGATTTTGGAAACGGTTTAATTTGTTTTTGGAATCCAAGAGCATATCTACTAATTTTAAAAATTCCTTATAATCGGATACTGCTGGCACCCCAGTATACTGTACGTTCCATGGTTTGCGGAACAATACTGGATAACGAACATTTGAGTGTTCAATGTTGAAATAACAGTCATCTAATAAGATGTCTGCAACTAAGATGTCTTTCCGGCTGCCAATGAGAATGTTCCCAGGATCAATTTCTGGAAAGTTCCTAATGATATTTGCGATTCTTACGCCTGCACACTGACTTGGTACACTGGTTGCGATAAAAATCTCGCAATGTCTTTTTAAAAGTTCGCATACAAGCTTCCTTGCTCCTTCTCTAATAGGAATATTTCTGACAAACTTCGGTTGGACAAAATAAGGGATTCGTTTATCTAATTCATTCTCTAGTATCCCCCAATTCGTAATATCCTCTAAACAATAAGAATATCCATATTCTTTATTTAATTTTCGTATTGCTTCTTCGTTACATTCATTTAATACATCATCGTAATCGAGTATTACTTTCATAATTTTCTCCTTTCATTTTTTTTGTGAATGCTGACACTGACTTATTCTTTATATCCCTCCAGTTCGTCAGTAATATTTGTCTATCTATAATATGAGTTTTTAGATGACTGAATAAAAAAAAGAATGCAGGATAAAGATTCATAGTCAGTATTCAGACTAAAAAGGAAGACAGACTATAGTCAGTATAGTGACTAACTAATGCAAAATAATTAATTAGTCAGTATATAAACTAAAAAATAAATTGAAAAAGCTTATACAGAAAAATAGAGGAAATCTGTTTTCTGTCATACTATTTACAAAGAAAAATATTTATCGGAAGTTGAGAAGAGCAATTCAAGAGTTAGAGGAGTTATGTTCCCCTCAGCGAAGCTAAAGTCTCGTAAAGAAGCCGCGGTCAGCTTCAGCTGCCCGTTGGTGTATCACCTGCAGGTGTATTGCTCGTCATAACAAAAGATATTAATAATGGCCATATATAGAATTGGTAAAATTGGAAGAAAGGAGAAACACCGGACTATTTATTGGATAAAACGATAGAATATCAACTAAATATTATCCTGTGTGTAAGAATAATGAATAAAAAAGAATTAATGAAAATGGTAGGAAATCATAAAGAGATCGTAAATCAGTATCTGGAAGGAAAAGTTAGTGAAGAGGAATTAAAAAATACGATTGGGCTATATCAGACGTATATCGTTAATACATATAAGGGGCAGTTTTCCTGTCAGGGAAAAACAGAACTTATACAGCGTATTACAGAATCAATGGAAGATGGCAATAATCCAACAGAAGATTGTATTCTCAAAGATTTAGGATTATCCATGGACTGTGCATCCCATGGAGGAACCTTTCAGGAGTTTCAGGAAATGCTGTATTTGAAAGATATTATGGACATTCATATCACATACGATATTTACCATTATATAGCAAATAAATTAAAAGAAACTGGTATGTGCATAAGAGAAATGGAAGTATCTGAATTGTATGAACTAGCAAATAATTATATGAAAATATTTTGTTCTGATAAGATTTATCTATTAGGAAAATAAAAGAAGGAGGGGTTGTTGGATGAAATATGAGATTAAAGGCGAAAATCTCCCAGTTGTAATCTGTTATCTGGAGGAAAATGAAAAAATGATAACAGAGCGGGGAGCAATGGCATGGATGTCTCCTAATATGGAGATGGCTACAAGTACAAATGGAATTGGAAAGGCTATAGCAAGGACATTTTCAGGAGAATCACTTTTTCAAAATATTTACTGTACTAAGCGAGGAAATGGGCTGATTGCATTTGCCTCTTCTTTTCCAGGAGTAATACTTCCTTTTAAAATAGATGCTGAAAATGAAATTATTGTGCAGAAAAAAGCATTCCTTGCGGCAACGGAAAAAGTACAGTTGTCTACTGTGTTTAATAAAAAGGTTAGTGCTGGTTTATTCGGTGGAGAAGGATTCATTATGCAGAAATTAAGTGGAAAAGGGCTGGCTTTTGTTGAGATTGATGGTAGTGTAGTGGAATATCAATTAGCTGCTGGAGAATCTATTGTTCTTGATACTGGTTATTTAGCAGCTATGTCGGAATCCTGCAAATTAAAAGTAGAAACAGTGGCTGGTCTTAAAAATAAATTTTTTGGCGGAGAAGGATTTTTTAACACAGCTGTATCAGGACCCGGACATGTATGGATACAAACAATGCCGGCAAATAAGATGGCAGGAGCATTACGTCCGTATATACCAAATGGAGATTAAAATAAGGGAGAAGCAATGTATAGAAAATTGTATGTAGATGGATGTGTAGATATTGTATGTAACGCAGTAAAGGTACAAAGTCCTTTGACATTAGAACAACTGTGTCAAATAATACAGGAAAACTTACCTGGTTCCTGCGTTCCGAAAGATAACTTAAAAGAGGATGCGAGGTTGGTTATACTAGATGATAGTTCATTTACTATAGAGTATGCAAATACTGTACCGGAAACCAAATTATTATTTTCTATTGCACATGAATTGGGACATCTTATTTTACATTTTTTAGAAGATGATGGGAATGGCAAATTAAAAACGAAGGAATCCGTAAATATAGGAGAAGTGGAGGAGTATGAAGCTAATGAGTTTGCAGCTTATTTATTGATGCCAGACGAACAGTTCATTTCAAAATGTAAAGAATTTTCTGAAAACGGAATGATTTCTATAAATAAGCTTGCTGAATATTTTCATGTATCTAACCGAACTGCAACTGTAAGAGGAATGGCATTAGGATTGTGGTGAACTGCGAATTATTCTACTTGATCTGTAGTTTAGAAGGAGCTTGTGCCGCAAAGATTTTCAGTCAAAAAAATCTTACCAGAAAGGAGGGGTATTATGTTAAAGGAAATAGCAGGAACAAGAGCTTACAATATTTTAAAAAAGCGAAAAATGGAAACTGTCGAAGATGTCTGTCAGCTGTTTCCTTCCAAATACTATGATTTTTCTTTTATAAGTCCTTTAAATACGAACAGACTTGATAAAAATCATGCTTTTGTATGCAAATTAGTTAGCTATGAGTTAAAAAACAGTCATATATATATTGTTCGTTGCACTCTTCATGATATATATACGCAAAATGAATTATGCGTGTCTTGGTTCGGGACTACAGAGATGTATAATGTACTCAAAAAAGATTACCATCCAGGAGATACATGTTTCATTGGAGGAAAATTAAAAGCGTCCAATAAAAAGAATCTATTTTTCATGAGCAACCCGATTATCTTCAAAAAATATGATGAAGAATCTGACTGTCATATTTATACTGCATATGAAAAAATAAGGGGAATTTCCGAAAGTAATTTTGAAAGGATCATAAATGAATGCCTCGAACATGCAACAATACCGGATAAGGTTCCAAGAGAATTGTTACATAAATATAATTTGATGTCCAAAGATGAGGCAATACGTGAAATGCATAAGCCATCATCCGTAGAAGGGGTAAAAAAAGCGAAATATCGGTTAAATATGGATGATCTATTGTATTTTGCCCTGCAGCTCGAAGAAAAAAACAGAAATCTTCCTGCTGGTTCTGCCTATGGGATTCATTCCTTGGCAATCACAACAAAAATAATCGAAAATCTGCCGTTTCAGCTTACAAAAGATCAGAAATCTGCTTATGAAGAGTTGGTAAATAGGATAAGAAGCGGAAAGAGGTTAAATGCTTTGATACAAGGAGATGTAGGGTGTGGAAAGACTATCTTAGCTTTTTTATTAATGTTTGTAATGGCTGACAATGGATTTCAGAGTGTTTTACTTGCACCAACACAAGTTTTAGCTTCCCAGCATTACAATGAATTAAAAGAGATGGCTGCTCCATATGATATTGACGTAGTGTACATTGCAAATGGATTAAAGAAAAAAGAACGAGAAGCTATTCTTAAATCTATAGAAGATGGATCTGCGTTAATGATTGTTGGAACGCATAGTGTTTTGAGTAAAGAAGTAAAATTTCATGATCTTGGTCTATCAATAACGGATGAAGAACATCGTTTTGGCGTTCTGCAAAGGGAAGAAATTACAACAAAAGCGAAAGCAGGGATGCACACAGTTACGATGTCTGCAACCCCTATTCCCCGTTCATTATCTGATGTTCTGCTATCAACTACAGAAGTATTTAATATTCAGAGTATGCCCAATGGACGCAAACCGATACAAACAGCGATATGTGCCTCTCAGAATACGATATTTCAATTTATTAAGAAAGAGATTGAAAAAGGACATCAAGCATATGTTGTATGTCCTCTTATTGAGGATAAACAGGGCGTTATGGAAGGAATTTTATCTGTAGAACAAACATATACGGAATATGCTAATGTTTTTGGTAAAAATGCTGTAGCGGTTTTAAATGGAAAAATGAAGGAAGATGAAACAGAGAAAGTGATTCGATCCTTTAAAAATGGAGAGATTAAGATTCTTGTAAGCACTACTGTTGTTGAGGTAGGTGTAAACGTTTCAAATGCTACTGTTATCGTGATTAACAATGCGGAGCGTTTTGGGCTTGCAAGCTTACATCAGCTAAGAGGACGAGTTGGACGGGGAAATAGTCAAGGATATTGCATATTAAATTCTGTGCATAAGAACAATAAACGGTTGCTTGCCTTATGTAAATATAAAAATGGATTCCAGATTGCAGAGGCTGATTATGCATTACGAGGTTGCGGAAACATTTTAGGGACAGAGCAATCTGGAAGTAATTATTATGTTGAACTATCAATGAGATATCCGGATTTATTTAGTGAGCTGCAAAAGTATGCGAAAAAATATATGGATACGGGAGAGGCTGAGATGATTGTTAAGACATACCAGATGAGTATTAAAAGATGAGTAAAAAACAAATGTTCTACAATAAGAGGTTTTCGAAAAAACGGTGAAAGAGGAGGATGAAAAATGAGAGCAATATATGATTATATCATTTATACGGATGGAGGATGTGAATGCAACCCCGGTGGTAGAGGTGGATATGGGGCTGTTATCATAAATAATAATACTGGAGAATTTACAGATATATCTGGGGGCTTCCGTAGTACCACGAATAATCGCATGGAAGTTATGGCTGTCATAAAGGCTTTAGAAAAGATAAAAAAAGACACACATGTACAACTTTTTTCTGATTCGCAGTATGTTATTAAAACAATGAATGGGATGTTTCGCAAAAAGAAGAACATAGATTTGTGGAAAAAGCTCGATAAACTTGCAGTAGCCTTTGAAATAGAATGGAACTGGGTTAAGGGGCATAACGGAAATACTTATAATGAGAGATGCGATACCCTTTGCCAAGAAGCAATGACATTGCCAGAGTTAGAGGAAGACGAGGGATATATGAATACTGATTCCGTTCCGGAACAAAGTGATACTGTGGCTCAGAGTCTGGAGAAGTATAATATGTATCCAGATTGTTCAGATGTTGAAAGTTATCAAGAAAAATACCTTGTGAATCCAATATGTGCCAAATTGATTTGCCAATTTTATAAACAAAACCGCAAAAAATTCCAGGATTATGTTGATCTTAGAACAGATGGAACAGATTTTTGGTCACGAAAAAAGAAAGATACGATTATGGATATAAAAGAATACTCAACGGATATCTGGGATATCATTGTTGATCATTTTGCAGAAACGAAATATCAGATGATGTGTATCCGATGGTGTGCCAGAGGATTAGCATTAGGAGATGCTATTAAAAAAGTGCAGGTTGATATGGAAGTTGCAGAGAAGTGTCTGGCAAACAAAAAGAGGAATATGTAGAGATGGAAAAGAAGCTAAAGGATATGGGTGTAGAATTAAATGAGCTGGCGATTGCAATGTGTGATTATATCCAAACAGGACAAAAAATGGAACAGTTATCTAAATTTTGGGAAAATGGAAATGAAATCGATGAATTTCATAGATTTATCTGCAAAAATAGAAATAACCGAAGAACAACTTGACGATATTCTTGTCCATAATATTCAGTATTTTAATATGCATGAAAGGGAGGGGCGCGTTAAGGTATCGTTATCTCCGTTATGCCGGAAGATTTTGAATTTTAAAAAGAAAGAGGGCGGTTGTAAAAATTAACCGCCGTCTAAAATAAAAAGATAATTTCAATCCACATTCCACTGATTTGGAATGACATGAATATTATAACATGCAAAGAAAAGTATATCAAGAAAAAGGATAAAAAAATGAAATATTGGAAATGTTCAGGATGAAAATAATAATAATAAATATATCTGTGTATCTGATGAACTAAATATGGATTATGACACATTTATTGCTGATAGTGTAGAGGATGCCAAGAAACAAGTCGAAGGTATGCTCTTAGACCATTGGAAAGAGCAAATCGTATACTTAGAAGATTGCATTGATTTATTGCAGAACGGTAAGGAGTAGAAATTGGATATTCTTTTATTCTTATAAGTGAAGAATATTGAAAGGAGAATGCTAAGTGTTAAAACAGTATTTTTTAGACATCATGAGGAAGGAGTGCAATGGATTATATCTTTGTGAAGTGCCGACTGGAATTGGAAAAAGTTATCAAGCTGCCCATGCCATGGAAGAATATGCAAAAGCCATGAGGCAGTGTGCTAGAACGATAACAGATGAACGAAAACTTATTTATCTGACCCCGTTAAGAAAAAATGTTGGAGAGGAGGAAGAAGAGCTTAAAAAGGCATATGAAAATGAAGAGTTGTTTGAAAAAGAAGTGCTGCATATAAAATCGAATGTAGATAACATTATAGAAAATCTCGGGAAAGTAACAATACCGCAGGACAAGCAGCCATTTAATTACGATGAATTGAAAAAGCAGGTAAAGGCATATAATGGAGAGTTTAGTCCGGAGATTAAAAAGATATGGGAAGATAAGGTGGAAGAAGAAGAAAGGAAATTTCGAAAAGAAATTAAAAATACACTTTCTGTCATTCCAGCAAGAGAGCGATTAGAAAGGATAAAAAATGATAAACAGTATCAATGGATTGGACAATTGTACCCGGTCGTATTTATAAAGGAAAAGAAGATTATCCTTATGACGATCAGCAAGTTTTTGTCTAAAAACATATCTTTAGTTGATAAGAGCATCACATTTTTTGATTCAGATATTAGCAAGAATGCGGTGATTTTTATGGATGAATTTGATTCGACAAAGGAATTTGTTAGAAATCATATTATTCAAAATTCTTTTAAGTCTAATGATGACTATCTGGATGTATTTCGGCAGATTGCCAGCAATATGGATTTAACAAACTTTGACCGTTATGTTACGGAAGCAGAAACAAGAATCGATGAGGATGGGACAAAATATAAAAAGTTTTGTGATCGAGCGAAGAAAATCATGGAAGATTACAAACTTTATCTAAATTATAAAACAGTATTAGAACAGGATGATTTAAAACAGCTTTTTATTTTCCACGATGGACAGATTAATACGATCTGCAAGAAAAATTTTTCTGTTGTAGGAATAGAGAACATGGTTAAAAATAGGATAGATATTCAGCAGGTAGATGAAAAAGAGGAAATCAATGGGGCAATTTCTATCAGTGCATTATTGAAAGATATTCATGATTTTCTTCGTGATTTTCGTTTTTTCTTACTAAAGTGGGCAGAACAGTATGCAACAGTAGTCAATATATACCGCCAAAAGACTGAGACTCCTATGGATATTTTACAAGAAGATAATGCTCTTAGCTCATTGATGGGGTGTTTTAAGTTGAATGTAGATCAGCAGAAACTGGTGTACGATGAGGCAGATAAGATTAAAATAGAATTAAAATCTAAAAAAGAAGATTTTTACCAGACGGGTTTTGAATATTATCGTTTTGTCGATGCGGATAGGCATAACCATAAAACAGATATTAATTTTGTGAGTATAAGAACAACACCCGAAAAGATATTACTCGCTATGGCACGGAAGGCTTCTGTTATTGGGATGTCTGCCAGTGCAGAATTTAAGACAGTACTAAATAATTATAATCTTGACTATCTAAAAGAAGAATTAGGTCCAGATTATCATATAACAGAATCTGCATTAAAGACCGAAATAGCTGCAGAATTAGTTAAGCGTAATATCCCTTATAAAAATAAAGAAATAAAATGTCATGGCTTTAGAATCAGTGCAGAAAGAAATTATTTTGAAAACAAGGAATGCAGAAAAATTTTGGTTCAAAAAATAAAAAATGAAATATCTGATAGTGATAAACAAGGTAGTTATAAACAAAATCGGTATTTGGCTATTGCTAATGTTTTCCACATATTTTGCACAAGTAATATGAGAACTCTTTTGTGTCTTGAAAATATCTTAGCAGAAGAAGGTAAAGAAAAGTGGGATACTACAGTTTTAAATGGACTTTTAGATTCGGCAAAAGAAGATACTGATTATAGAGGTGATGACATTGAAATCATAGTCATGAATTCAAAAAATTTTAAAAACAAGAAAAAAGAATTTAAAGAAAAATTGAATAAACATAAAAGAGTGATTATCATATCCTCTTATAAGACACTTGCTGAGGGGCAAAATTTACAGTATAACGTAAAAGATACGGAAGGACTTATACGGCTGCCAGGTAAGAGAAAGGATAAAGAGAAAGATTTGGATGGAATCTATCTAGGTGAAATTACGTATATCATTCGAAGAAGTATTGACTCTGGGCAGCCTTTTGACAGAAATGAACGAAATAAAAATATATCAGAGCAGATATTCCAAGCAGAAGATTTATTTGTACAATCAGAGATTGGAAAGACAGATAAAGATAAATGGATTAAGGAAGCTTTTTTGGGAGAAAATAAAAGCAAGCAGTACAATCTTAAGTCTATTGGTGTCTCTATTACACGGACAGTACTGCAGGCTGTTGGACGGCTTTGCAGGACCACACTTAAATCACCAGATATTTACATATTAGTAAATGAGAATGTTTTAAAGAAAATGAATGTTGATGATCTAAATATAAAGGAAAGCCAGTGCCTTTTTCCACCAGAGATGCTAAAAATACTAGAATTAAAAGAAGAATATAACCGAGATAAAGAAAGAGCGAAAGAAGATTCTATAAAAGAGGCATGGGAAGAAGCACGGGAAGAGGCGAATAAATCGTCTTTCCGTAGTTTGGATTGGATTAATGATTTTTTAGAAAATTGTTGGAAACTTATAGAGCAACGGAATTGGATTGAGATGCGTGAATGGGTATTAAAATATCCGACTCTTTATGATGAAGCAAAATTGCCGGACAATATTTTAAACGAATTTTATTTCCATATTCCAGGCAGAAAAAAGAAATATTATTTTAAAGCATATAACGATTTTCAGGATGGAGTTGAAGTCAGTTTTGCGGATAAGAGTAATTGTCGTGGTTGGAGTGAAATGAGTGAAAAAGCAGCAAAACTGCCATATATCCTTAAATATAAAGGTATGAAAGAGTATTTTAAAAAGAAAGGATATGTAACCAGTTTTAAGATGCTGCCAAGAATTTTAAACCCGGTTATGTTTCGTAATATCTATAAAGGTGCGTTAGGTGAGGTTGCAGGTCGGTTTATAATTGAGAATGAGTTGGGTATCAAACTGATAGACATTACGGAACCAGAAAAGTTTGAGAAATTTGATTTCCGGCTGAACGAAGAAGTATATGTTGATTTTAAGAATTGGGATGAATCCATGCAGGTAGACCGGGAGAATGAATTAAAGAAGATACGGCAAAAAATGAGAATGGTTGGAGCAAAACGTGTCTATATCATCAATATTGTTGTGGAAGATGGCACAAAGTATGAGATAAAAGAAAGCACGGACGGGATTATTGAGATACCGGGACTTATTACAAAAAACGGTGATATTATCACGAAACCTATTGAAAAATTAGCAAAGGAGGTCAAATGATGAGAGAATATCAAACGAATAAGTTGCACTTGAAATTTGACTATGAAACAATTGAGCGTGATTTTGATATTTACCAGATTAAACAGAAAGCAGAAGGAAAGAAATATATCAGTCAGGAGGTTCTGGACAACGTATCAGAAGAGCAGTATATCACTGCGGTACAATGGATATATGGAAATACTGCTTTGGTCTTATTAGAAAAAGATAAAATAAGTACCTATGCGTTTAAAAAGAAAATGAGGGAAAGATTTCCGGATATAACTGTCTGCCAGATAAAAGGATTATTTGATGAAAAAGTGAGGGAAAAGTATTTTGGAGAAGGAGATATTCAACTAGCAAGATTACTATTTAATTCTCTCCGTCCTTACAAAAGTGAGATATTTCACAGGAATAATATCATGGGAAAACTTTTTTACCAGAACCCAAAATGGAAAAGCAAAGATACAGTATATTTCGTCCAGATACATCTTGATTATTCATTTCATCTGATACTAAAAGTTGTTACTTTTACAAAAGATACAGGAGATTCAGGTGGCTATGTTTTCGATAAATCGACAGGCAACTTCCGCCGGGCTTTAAAAACAGACAAAGGTACAAAATATATAAAGAAAAATAAGAATACAAAGTCAACTGTTCCATTTTTAAATATAGAAAACATGGAAAAGTTTGAAGCTAGTAAGATGGGTGTGTTAAAACAGTTTGTTGAAGATGTGAGAACCTATCTTCGGGATTACATTGAAATAAACTTTGAAACAATGGAAGAAATGATGTCTCATGATAAAAAATGGGAAAAATACAGCATCAAAGTCAAAGAAAATAAGTCAAAAATTTATGAAAAAGAAGCTGCAAAGCGGTTATCTTCACATATGATAGCAATTGTGGATGAATGCAATACGGAAACATCAAAAAAAATCGCAGATGATTTTCAAGCATTTCTTAAAAAAGTGTATGGTATTGGTTCAATGCCAGGAGGTTCTGTTTCTAGTGGCACATATAATCTTCGCATCATACATGATAAGGGTTATTACAAAGGGGAAAATGATTTACATGACGAGATCTTTAACAAGTGTATTGTTCAGCATATTACAGTTGAAAACTATAAAAAATGTGATCTAGAGAAAAATCCAGAATTTTATGCGATCATACAAGAACTTTTTATCAAAGAAGATATCGTTAATAAACAGTTAACCATGTTTAATTGGTCAGAAACATTAGGTAAATCAGGAAAAACATGGGCGTTTGTGTCCTTTAAAAAAGATGATACAGATAAGAATACGAAGAAAAAAGACCAATATACATATTACCGTGTTTTTATTGCACCGGACGGAAAACTTTCTTTTGATTCTTGTGCAGGAAGAAGTTGGATGAGAAGGAAAGATGAATGGAAAAATATCATAGGGTATCATCAGGAATTGATCGATAAAAGGAAATCTGAAAAGAGATATGATGAAAATATAGAAGGTTTTTTCTATACGGATATCAATGATATATGTACGATTTGCAAGACAAATGTTTGCGTGTATCCACGATTTGACGACATAGAAGCGGAACTTCTTTTACTCAAAGCTGACAAAGAATTAGATAAAGAACAGATGATAGATGCCTTGCTGCATTTCAAAGAGGATTCTCCTGAGTTAGTCAAAAAAAACAAAGAAGATTTCGAACAAGTTCTTAATAATCTGAAAAATAAAGAAGAAGAATATGTAGACAAAAAGTTTTTTTATAAAAAGATTCTAAAAAAAGGAAAATTAAGAGAAGGTTTCAATGAATATCTTCGTACAGAGTATAGAATCCTGCTTAATCTTTCAAAAAGCAAAGAAAATCTTCCTCTATATGATTTGGATGCAATGACGGATATCCATTATTCTGTTTCCAGTGATTCAGATGGTGAACTTATCAAGTATTTTGTGGGTTCCGCCAAAGCTCTCAATAGGAGTGTTGCAAGAAGCAATCCTATTCGAAAGATTATTGGAAAAACCTTAAAAGCAGAAGAAATTCTGCCAATGCTAACAGCAACATTTGTAAGAAATGAACAGTATACGGTTATTCCATTTCCATATAAATACATTCGGGAATACTTTCAGATATCATAAAGTCTGAACGATTTTATTAATCTGGGATTTGGATGAGCCAAACCTATGCTATGAAACCAATAATAAGAGGAGCGTGAAAAATCAAATGTATATGGCTGTTGATATTGCAAAGTATATAATAAATAAATGTACCATTGAGCAATGCCCGATATCTAACCTGCAGTTACAAAAGATACTTTATTGCATTCAACGAGATTTTTTGCAAAACGATATGTTAGCGTTTGATGATGACTTTGAAGCGTGGCCGTTTGGTCCGGTTATCCCTGAAATTTATTATCGGTATTGTGGTTTTGGTGCTCTCGGTATTTGTATAAAATATGATGTTGATATGGATTCTGACTATGCGGCAATCATAAATCCAATAATCGAGAGAAAGCGGATGATGAATTCCTGGGATTGGAGCAAAGATATAAATACCTCCGGAAAAGCATGGAATCAAGTATATGATGGAGGGAAAGGTGATCATAAAATTATCCCTAAAAGGCTGATAAAGGAAGAAAATAACATAGCATTGGAACTAGAAAAAAGGCTTGCTTATATTCACGATTTTTTTGCCTCGTTATCTGACGAAGAATTTGTTCAGATGATGATAGAATGCGGTATTGAAAAGTCAAAAAATTAAAAGAAAGTGATTACTTAAAAGCTTTTTATCTAGATATTTAACAGAAAATCTTTTTCGTAAAATCTGTTCGATGATCTAAAGAGGTTAGATAAAAAATATTTCTACAGAAAAATCGGATAAGCGAGATTTCTGACATACTATATATGAAAAGAGATTACACAAATCATTAGAATTGGTTATCTTTCCATTTATGCAAACGTATACTTTTCGGCACAAACGAGACTATCCAGATCAGAAATTGCCCGCAGATGTACATATTTGGGGTAACTGGATAAATACAAAAACATATGAATTTGGAAGCATTTATATTAGAAAATGTACAGTATGTGGAATGGAAGAATATAAAACTTCTCAAAATATAACAATAAAATCATGGTAAGGAGATTTATAAATATGAATATTAATGAAATAAAACAGCTCACAAAAGGGAAACAGTATAATTTTCTTCGCGATAATGAACATCTTGGAAAAAATATTGTTCTGCTTGGAGTGACAGGTAGCCATGGAACGGGTGTTAATACGAAAAATTCGGATGTAGATATTCGAGGTTGTGCAACTAATTCAAAAAGAGAAATCTTACTTGGAAAGGATTTTGAGAAAATTGAAGATAAACCAACAGATACTATTGTTTATTCTTTCCCTAAATTGGTTCGCCTTTTAACTAAATGCAGTCCAGGTGTGATTGAACTTTTGGGATTAAAAAAAGAATATTATCTCTATATATCAGAGGTTGGACAGAGAATCTTAGATAATAAGAAAATGTTCCTTACACAAAAAGCTATTAAGTCTTTTGGCGGTGCCGTAACGAATCAATTAAAGCTGATCCGTAGTGGAAAAGCAAAGAATATTGGAAAAGAATGTTCACTTTTAATCCGGATGTATCTTATTGGTTTGGATATTATTGAAAAAGGAGAAATTATTACTTACAGAGAAAAAGAAAGGGATTTACTTTTGGACATTCGAAACGGAAAATATATTGATAAAAATGGAAATATAATGTCAGAATTTTTTAAAATAGTTCAAAAATATGAAGATAGATTTATTCATGCGAAAGAAATTACGACACTACCAAAAGAACCAGACTGGGAGGCAATCAATGACTTTATCTCATCAGTAAATGAAGATATTGTGTGCTGGCAAATTCCAGAAAGATACAAAGAACTTTGACCGACTATTGGGCAGTTAATTGCAGGAAAAAATTACGATTATCATGTAACAGCAGAAAACCGCAGTCAACTTTAGTTGCCTGCGGATGAATGC
>OLPL01001080.1_pt1 | contig 18128 bp, 24 predicted proteins | sample 1673211 | NCBI WGS metagenome assembly OLPL01 (sample SAMEA3136766, study PRJEB25190) | human gut metagenome | reverse complement strand
AACGAATGCAAATTACCCGTATCCGCGTTGACCTTGCTCAGAACGGTATCAGGCCTCAGCGATGGGAGCTTGAGGCGCTGGCGCGTGGCGCGACCGTAAATTATGACGGGAAAAAATTCACGTATCCGGTCGCTGATGAGTGGCCGGGATTCTCAACAGTAATGGAGTGGACATAATGGCAAAAATTCACGAGGTAAAGCTGCACGCAAAATATTTTGACCTTGTGCTGGAAGGAAAGAAACGCGCAGAGTTTCGGAAAAATGAACGTAATTATGAGCGAGGGGACACGTTGATTTTGCATGAATGGGTGCAGGGTGTGTATACGGGGCGAAAGGTTGAAGCCCAGATAACAGATGTTACTGACCTGTCAGACTGGCTGGAAGATTATGTCTTGCTAAGTATTGAGCGGCTTAATACAGGCGCATGTGAGATTGTGAACTGGAAAGAACTTAGTGAGCGTGGTCTGGTATTCAGAATTAATCATGAAATTATGCATCAGCTCGGCCTTGCTGTTATGTATGAACCAGAGACGGGGATGTCTGGCGGGGCAATGGTTGCCACGGATGGAGCATGGAACTATTCAGATGAACAGATTGAGCGTGCACAGCAAAACGGGTGGCTTGGATAATGCACAGAATACCAGGTGAGATACCGCACCATAAAACTAAAAATATCAAGCTGATGGCTATTGTTCAGCGTTTGCAGCAGATTATGGTCAACGAAAATCTGACGCCCGATGAGCTGGTCGGGTGTGCCGAAATAGTCCGGGATAATTACGGGCGGTTTAACCATATCGGTCAATCCAGAGTTATGCCACCACCACGCAGACGATAGAGAACGCCGCCAGTCGTGAAACTTGTTTTCAGGGCTGGCGGGGTTGAACAACGAGCGAAGCGAGGCGTTAGTTGACAGTAATATTTTTACTGCGTTGGTGCTGGTTTTTGACGGTTGAAAGGAGTTAGCTCGGAGAGCTAAAGCTAACAACTTACAAATATTCAAAAGTAAGCTTCCTGTTGCTAACATAAGGTCGATTTTTTATGTGGATGATGCAAAAAGGATAGCTATGGATACTGTAATCGCTTTTCTATCACTCGCTTTTTTCGTTGCTTTTTTCATCGGATTAATCAAACCATCACTGGTGCGGATGCCAAACCGTAAACGTGCAAGTGCGGTTTATCTCGGAGGAGGTTTTGTATTGAGCATAATTGGTTCAATACTCTATCCAACAGAAAAAAGCCAGCCAGTTGCTAAAACTGAAACATCAACCGTTGCAGAACACCAAGTCCAAAAAAAATTCGAATATGGTGGAAAAACACTCAAGGAATATCGGAACGAGCCAAAGAAAACTCGACACGATATTGTGAATAGTTACATTGATTTTAAGGAAGTGCCAGTCACCGCATCAGATGCATTTTATGCCTGCATGAGTGAATATACTTTTACCAAAGATGATGAGTTGAAACTCGGTGATGTTCTTGGATGGTGCTTTAATGATTATGAAAAAGATCCGAAATCACTAAACAATAAAATCAACCTTGATACATTTCAGAGTAATTTTAGCGGTTGGGATGGTTCTTATCGACCATTGGAAAAGCTAATTAAAGAGAATATGAACGATGATTCATCTTATAAACATGTGTCAACAGTGTATCATTTGGTTTTGAATAAAGATCCGCACGCCATTGTGAAAACAACATTTCGCGGAACTAATGCTTATGGCGGAGTGGTGAAACAGACCGTTGCGGCGCGCGTCAATGTTCGAACTGGTGAGGTAACTTCAATAATTGATAACTAAAGTGAAGGGCTAGGCCATGTTATGTTTAAGCCATAATATGGCTTTTTTATGATTTGGGTAAATTGATAAGGAGTCGATTTAAATGAATTCAAAAAAAAGGAATAAATATCTCAAGTTAATGTTTGAGTGTAGAAAAAGAATTGAAACGCTACATGATTTAGCATCCGGACATACAGGAGGACTTTATCTTCAAGTTTTAATAGAAATAGAAGCGTTACAACTCAGAAAGTTATTGGAGCTTATCGCATTTTCATCGTTAATTTCATATGAGGAATCCTATAAGACTGTTGCGAAGAGTATTGATGGTGTATGGAAAGCCAAGCGTATTATAAGTGAGTTAGAAAAAATAAATCCAAATTTTTACCCGTTACCTGTATCATCATTTACCAATGACGGGTGGAAGAAATTGAAAGGTGGATATTTAACAAAAAAAACAATTTATTGCACTGTATGATGAATGTTCAACTCATATTCATGTTAGAAACCCATACAGGATAAGCGAAAACTCGCTGGCTTTTCATAGAAAAGTACCTTCATACTTAGAGAGAATTGAATGTTTATTATCTAAACATATTGTTTCACTTGTAGATGATAGGGAGTTTCTTTTTGTAGAGGTACCTCATTTTGAAGATTCGGCTACCCCTCTAAGAATTAGATGTTTAATTAAAAATAGAGGGTAAATTTTTATTATCCCTTAATGATAACTTACATTAGTTATGATAAAAGTTTGATAACGTCAGTAGTGCTGGAGCTGTCCTTCAGCACTGATGGAGTTGAACAATGAGCACTTCTGGACGTTGTATTAATACTGATATAGTTAGTGGTTTTATTCTAAATTATTAGCGTAGTGCCGAAACTCACTATTTACAATGGTGGGGTAACGCTGAAAGAACCGGAGCGTAGATATCTTTTTTTACTGAAAAATAGTGGTCAATATTGCTTGACCACTATACAGCGTCAGTTCAAACTACAATTAATAAAGTTAAGGTTCATAGCCTTTTTGAAGGGTACGTATCCAAGAGGCCTGTGCTCACCATGTGGTAAAGAGTCAAAATATCGTTATGTCTGATTCTTACGCACAATTGTAATATTTCTTTTAAATGTCAGACATATATTTCTTTGCGATTTCAGAAGCTGTCTTTTCTATACTTGGATAAACAGTGCTCTCAGTAATGTTCAATTGTGCAAGTTCTTTCAAGATTATTTTTTTATTAATTATGTCAACTCTGTCAAGAGGAAAGTCTTCTGTTGTCTCTGGGAGTACTGCCTCGTGACCAAATAATAGAAATGCGCCAGACTGTGATTGAATGCGTTCATTATTTATTCTGGCGCGGATGAATAGTATTTTCCGAAGATCATGCAGGTCTATATTTTTTTTAAAATATGGTTTTTCAGCTTGAATATGATCTAAAAGTTTATTGAGTAGTTCTTTTGCGTGAGATTTGTCGTTTTCAATTAAGCTTTTTGATATAGTGCTTAAGATATTGTGTGGCATAAATGCCAGATTGGCTATACAGCTAACAGTATCAGAGTCAAAATATTTGATATTTTTTCTTTCTGTAGGAAACGAGATGACTTGTCCGGTGTCTTCAGGATCTTCACAGCATGCAAAATATAAAGCAATTAGCGGGTTGGATGTAATATCTAGCAATCTTGTAGGTAAACCATAATGCTGCATTCTAACTAATTTATCGATCGTAAAATTATCAGATATAAATTCATTAGGCCTTGCTGACAGAATTTCACGAACCATAGATGATTCTGAATCAAGGTGCTTATGAGTCCCGTTATCATGTTTCCGGAAAAGAGATGGGATAAGTTCATATTTATTTCGTGAATGTCCTCTATAAAAAATTTCAGAGTTTGAATTGTTGGATTTTTCTATAAAACTGATATATTCCTTTAAGCTCTTTATTTTTCTTATTTTTGATGTTCTTTTGATGTTTCCAATTTTGGAGGTGTTAGAGAGAATTTTTTCAGTTGTATCGTTTTTGGTTTTATTTAGCTCAAGTTTTAGCAGTGTTTCTCTTAATTTTTTATCTTTAACTGCCCAGTGGGTTCTGCTAAGACCATAAGCACCTAAGTCTAATATTTCTTTATATTGTTTTATTTCGGGGTTCTTGATTTCGCCAAAATCATGAACGATTTCAAAGTGATAACAAACATCATCATTATCTATGTGTAAGTTGCCGACTTTTCCAAGTCTTACTCTTAAATATCTATTTTTGTCACCGTCTTTATCGTATATTTCAGTCATGAAAAGAACAGGTAGCTTAGATAGAGCGTCTAAAGTTATAGGGCTTACTGGTGTTAATTTTTTATAAAGTAAGGATGGTGTACCTTCTAGCATTCGGGAAAGAGAGAAACTATCTTCCCCATTTTTAATATTAGGATCCATAGATGGCCATCTATCAAACACAGAGGGCTCACCCCCGATAATGAGATTAAACATTCTAACTCCTTTTTACTTAAGAAATGACATTGATTGTCTTAATGTTGTCGTAAGGGCGATGTAGATTGCCAGATCTGATTCAGCACTACCAGAGAAAACTGTCAGTCTATGTTTGACTCTGTGGGAAGGTAGTTTTGCGTACATTATTGCATCAAATTGCATTTGCTATTATTTGGCCTTTCATACAAATGAGCTCAAAACTGACGTGCTTTCGCCTGGCTTATACATTTGCATCAAAACCGACCCATGAAGCGGGCGGGCGAGGCGGGGAAAGCACTGCGCGCTGGCGGTGGTGCTGATTTTATTTTTTCAGCGTCTCAGCGCGTCGTAATGGCGTTTAGATTGTGCGCCGGGGCGTTGGTGTGTCTGCGGGCTGTTTTGTGCGGTGGTGAGCGTGTGAGGGCGTGATGACGGGGTGTAAAAAAGCCGCCCGCAGGCGGCGATGTTCAGCCGTTGTCAGTGTCCAGTGAGTAGTTTTTAAAGCGGATGACCTCCTGGCCGAGCCAGCCGTTTATTTCCCGAATCCTGTCCTGTAACGGGATTAGCTCATTGCGGACAAAGACCTTTGCCACTTTCTCAATATCGCCCAGTGACCCGACGTTCTCCGGCTTGCCACCCATCAACTGAAAGGGGATGCGGTGTGCGTCCAGCAGGTCAGCGGCGCTGGCTTTTTTGATATTAAAAAAATCGTCCTTCGTCGCCACTTCACTGAGCGGGATAATTTTAATGCCGTCGGCTTTCCCCTGCGGGGCATAGAGAAACAGGTTTTTAAAGTTGTTGCGGCCTTTCGACTTCACCATGTTTTCGCGAAGCATTTCGATATCGTTGCGATCCTGCACGGCATCGGTGACATACATGATGTATCCGGCATGAGCGCCGTTTTCGTAATACTTGCGGCGGAACAGCGTGGCCGACTCATTCAGCCAGGCAGAGTTAAGGGCGCTGAGATATTCCGGCAGGCCGTACAGCTCCTGATTGATATCCGGCTCCAGCAGGTGAAACACGGAGCCGGGCGCGAAGGCTGTCGGCTCGTTGAAGGACGGCACCCACCAGTAAACATCCTCCTCCACGCCACGGCGGGTATATTTTGCCGGTGAGGTTTCCAGTCTGATGACCTTACCGGTGGTGCTGTAACGCTTTTCCAGAAACGCATTACCGAACACCAGAAAATCCAGCACAAAGCGGCTGAAATCCTGCTGGGAAAGCCACGGATGCGGGATAAATGTCGAGGCCAGAATATTGCGTTTGACGTAAATCGGCGAGCTGTGATGCACGGCAGCACGCAGGCTTTTCGCCAGACCGGTAAAGCTGACCGGCGGCTCATACCATCTGCCGTTACTGATGCACTCGACGTAATCCAGAATGTCACGGCGGTCGAGTACCGGCACCGGCTCACCAAAGGTGAATGCCTCCATTTTCGGGGCGCTGGCGGTCATTTTTTTTGCCGCAGGTTGCGGTGTTTTCCCTTTTTTCTTACTCATCAGTAAAACTCCAGAATGGTGGATGTCAGCGGGGTGCTGATACCGGCGGTGAGTGGCTCATTTAACAGGGCGTGCATGGTCGCCCAGGCGAGGTCGGCGTGGCTGGCTTCCTCGCTGCGGCTGGCCTCATAGGTGGCGCTGCGTCCGCTGCTGGTCATGGTCTTGCGGATAGCCATAAACGAGCTGGTGATGTCGGTGGCGCTGACGTCATATTCCAGACAGCCACGGCGGATAACGTCTTTTGCCTTGAGCACCATTGCGGTTTTCATTTCCGGTGTGTAGCGGATATCGCGCGCGGCGGGATAGAACGAGCGCACGAGCTGGAACACGCCGACACCGAGGCCGGTGGCATCAATACCGATGTATTCGACGTTGTATTTTTCGGTGAGTTTGCGGATGGATTCCGCCTGAGTGGCAAAGTCCATGCCTTTCCACTGGTGACGCTCAAGTATTCTGAATTTGCCACCGGCCACCACCGGCGGTGCCAGCACCACGCATCCGGCACTGTCGCCACGGTGTGACGGGTCGTAACCAATCCATACCGGGCGGGAGCCGAACGGATTCGCGGCAAACGGCGCATAGTCTTCCCATTCTTCCAGCGTGTCGACCATGCAGCGTTGCAGCTCCTCGAACGGGAACACCGACGCCTTGTCGTCCACAAATTCACACATGAACAGGTTTTTAAAATCGTCGGCGCTGTTTTCGCGTTTGAGCTGCTCAATGTCGAACAGCGTGCAGCCGCCTTTCAGGGCGTCCTCAATGGTGACAATCTGCCGCCACTGGCCGTCCGCACAGAGAAGCCCACCGGCAAGGGCGTTATGACTGACGTCGATTTCCACGCGTTCGGCGGCGCTGGCGCGTCCCCGGTTGAACAGTTCACCCGACCAGAACGGGTAGGCGTCGTGCGCCAGCGTGGACGGGGTGGAGAAATAGGTCGAGCGCAGGTGGCTCTGTGAGGCCATACCTGATGCCACCTTACGCAGTACCTGAAAATTCGGGATCCAGAAAATCTCGTCGACGTACAGGTCGCCGTTATGGCTCTGCGCGGTGTTGGAGTTGGTGCCGAGAAAAATCAGTTTTGCGCCGTTATTGCCCAGGACAATCGGGTCACCGGTAAGGTCAACGTCAACCAGACGGGCAAAGGCGATGATGTATTCGCGGAACACATACGCCTGCGTTTTACTGGCCGACAGAAAAATCTGGTTATGACCGGTTTTCAGGGCGCGCAGCAGCGCCTCACGGGAAAAATAAAACGTCGCGCCAATCTGGCGGGATTTCAGGATATCGCGGATGCGGTGCTCAAGCCCGGCGCGATACCAGTGCAACTGATATTCGAAAGACTGCTCAAAGAAAATCTGCTCCAGCTTTTCGATGGCCTCGTCACTGAAAAAATTCTTTTTCGGTTTGCGACGCCCGCCTTTGTTGCGGTTAGCGACGTTCGGATTAAGGTCTGCCTCGTTGCCGGTCTGACTGTAGCGGTTTACCCGTGCCAGTCGTTCAATCTGGCGTCCCAGCAGGTCAATTTCCTTGAAATCACCGCCGGTTTTCTGCGGTTTGATGATGAGCTGGGTCAGCCGCGCTTCCAGACTCATTTCGACACGGCTGATGGGGGCAACGCTGTCCCAGCCGTCGCGCTGTTTCCAGCTCTGCACCGTCGGGCGTTTCATCTGCAACATGGCGGCAATCTGCGGCACGGAAAATCCCTGCCAGTACAGCAGCGCCGCCTGACGACGCGGGTCGTGTAAAAGAGTGGTGTCTGTGGTGATGGTCATGAATACCTCGCCGTGATGAATACACGGCAAGGCTACTGAGTCGCGCCCTGCGATTCGCTAAGGTGCTGTTGTGTCAGTGATAAGCCATCCGGGACTGATGGCGGAGGATGCGCATCGTCGGGAAACTGATGCCGACATGTGACTCCTCTAATCACTATTCAGGACTCCTGACAATGGCAAAAAAAGTCTCAAAATTCTTTCGTATCGGCGTTGAGGGTGACACCTGTGACGGGCGTGTCATCAGTGCGCAGGATATTCAGGAAATGGCCGAAACCTTTGACCCGCGAGTCTATGGTTGCCGCATTAACCTGGAACATCTGCGCGGCGTCCTGCCTGACGGTATTTTTAAGCGTTATGGCGATGTGGTCGAACTGAAGGCCGAAAAGATTGACGATGATTCGGCGCTGAAAGGCAAATGGGCGCTGTTTGCGAAAATCACCCCGACCGATGACCTTATCGCGATGAACAAGGCCGCGCAGAAGGTCTATACCTCAATGGAAATTCAGCCGAACTTTGCCAATACCGGCAAATGTTATCTGGTGGGTCTGGCCGTCACCGATGACCCGGCAAGCCTCGGCACGGAATACCTGGAATTCTGCCGCACGGCAAAACACAACCCCCTGAACCGCTTCAAATTAAGCCCTGAAAACCTGATTTCAGTGGCAACGCCCGTTGAGCTGGAATTTGAAGACCTGCCTGAAACCGTGTTCACCGCCCTGACCGAAAAGGTGAAATCCATTTTTGGCCGCAAACAGGCCAGCGATGACGCCCGTCTGAATGACGTGCATGAAGCGGTGACCGCTGTTGCTGAACATGTGCAGGAAAAACTGAGCGCCACTGAGCAGCGCCTCGCTGAGATGGAAACCGCCTTTTCCGCACTTAAGCAGGAGGTGACTGACAGGGCGGATGAAACCAGCCAGGCATTCACCCGCCTGAAAAACAGCCTCGACCACACCGAAAGTCTGACCCAGCAGCGCCGCAGCAAGGCCACCGGCGGTGGCGGTGACGCCCTGATGACGAACTGCTGACCGGCGTCAGTCAGTCCGGAAAAACCTTCACGATTAACCCTTAATTTCAGGAAAAACTATGCGCCAGGAAACCCGCTTTAAATTTAATGCCTACCTGTCCCGTGTTGCCGAACTGAACGGCATCGACGCCGGTGATGTGTCGAAAAAATTCACCGTTGAACCGTCGGTCACCCAGACCCTGATGAACACCATGCAGGAGTCCTCTGACTTTCTGACCCGCATCAACATTGTGCCGGTCAGCGAAATGAAAGGGGAAAAAATTGGCATCGGTGTCACCGGCTCCATCGCCAGCACCACCGACACCGCCGGTGGCACCGAGCGTCAGCCGAAGGACTTCTCGAAGCTGGCGTCAAACAAGTACGAATGCGACCAGATTAACTTCGATTTTTATATCCGCTACAAAACGCTGGACCTGTGGGCGCGTTATCAGGATTTCCAGCTCCGTGTCCGTAACGCCATTATCAAACGCCAGTCCCTTGATTTCATCATGGCCGGTTTTAACGGCGTGAAGCGTGCCGAAACCTCTGACCGCAGCAGTAACCCGATGCTGCAGGATGTGGCGGTCGGCTGGCTGCAGAAATACCGCAATGAAGCCCCGGCGCGCGTGATGAGCAAGGTCACTGACGAGGAAGGTCACACGACCTCTGAGGTCATCCGCGTGGGTAAGGGCGGTGATTATGCCAGCCTTGATGCACTGGTGATGGATGCGACCAACAACCTGATCGAACCGTGGTATCAGGAAGACCCTGACCTTGTGGTGATAGTGGGACGTCAGTTACTGGCGGACAAGTATTTCCCCATCGTTAACAAGGAGCAGGACAACAGCGAAATGCTGGCCGCTGACGTCATCATCAGCCAGAAACGCATCGGTAACCTGCCAGCGGTACGCGTCCCGTACTTCCCGGCGGATGCGATGCTCATCACGAAGCTGGAAAACCTGTCCATCTACTACATGGATGACAGCCATCGCCGCGTGATTGAGGAAAACCCGAAACTCGACCGCGTGGAGAACTACGAGTCAATGAACATTGATTACGTGGTGGAAGACTACGCCGCCGGTTGTCTGGTGGAAAAAATTAAGGTCGGTGATTTCTCCACGCTGGCTAAAGCGACCGCAGAGCCGGGAGCGTAACCGATGACGAGTCCCGCACAGCGCCACATGATGCGGGTCTCGGCAGCGATGACCGCGCAGCGGGAAGCCGCCCCGCTGCGACATGCAACTGTCTATGAGCAGATGCTGGTCAAGCTGGCCGCAGACCAGCGCACACTGAAAGCGATTTATTCAAAAGAGCTGAAGGCCGCGAAAAAGCGCGAACTGCTGCCGTTCTGGTTGCCGTGGGTGAACGGCGTGCTGGAGCAGGGCAAAGGTGCACAGGATGACATTCTGATGACGGTCATGCTGTGGCGTCTGGATACCGGCGATATTGCCGGTGCGCTGGAGATTGCCCGTTATGCCCTGAAGTATGGTCTGACCATGCCGGGGAAACACCGCCGCACTCCGCCGTACATGTTCACCGAGGAGGTGGCACTCGCGGCCATGCGTGCCCACGCTGCCGGTGAGTCTGTGGATACCCGCCTGCTGACGGAGACCCTTGAACTGACCGCCACGGCTGACATGCCTGATGAAGTGCGCGCAAAGCTGCACAAAATCACCGGTCTGTTTCTGCGTGACGCTGGTGATGCCGCCGGTGCGCTGGCGCACCTGCAACGTGCGACACAGCTCGACTGTCAGGCAGGCGTCAAAAAAGAGATTGAACGACTGGAGCGGGAACTGAAACCGAAGCCGGAGCCGCAGCCAAAAGCGGCCACCCGCGCCCCGCGTAAGACCCGGAGTGCGACACCGGCAAAACGTGGACGCCCGAAAAAGAAAGCCAGTTAACAACCGAATGCGCCCCGCGCCAGGGCGGCACGCCGGTCAGTGAGGGTGAATCACCTGACACTGCACCGGCGTCCACCGCCCGACTTTTCAGAGGTAGTCATGATGACGCTGATTATTCCGCGAAAGGAGGCTCCCGTGTCCGGTGAGGGTACGGTGGTTATCCCGCAACCGGCAGGCGACGAGCCGGTGATTAAAAACACGTTCTTTTTTCCCGATATTGACCCGAAGCGCGTCCGGGAACGTATGCGCCTTGAGCAGACCGTCGCCCCCGCCCGTCTGCGTGAGGCCATCAAGTCAGGCATGGCGGAGACGAATGCGGAGCTGTACGAGTACCGCGAACAGAAAATTGCCGCCGGTTTTACGCGTCTGGCGGACGTCCCGGCGGACGATATCGACGGTGAAAGCATCAAAGTTTTTTACTACGAGCGCGCCGTGTGTGCGATGGCGACCGCGTCGCTTTATGAGCGTTACCGCGGCGTGGATGCCAGTGCGAAAGGCGACAAGAAGGCTGACAGCATTGACAGCACCATTGATGAACTGTGGCGGGATATGCGCTGGGCGGTGGCGCGTATCCAGGACAAGCCGCGCTGCATCGTGAGTCAAATCTGATGAAGACCTTTGCGCTGCAGGGCGACACGCTCGACGCCATCTGTGTCCGGTATTACGGGCGCACTGAGGGCGTGGTTGAGACCGTGCTCGCCGCAAATCCGGGACTGGCTGAACTGGGTGCGGTGCTGCCGCACGGCACCGCCGTCGAACTGCCCGACGTTCAGACCGCGCCCGTGGCTGAAACTGTCAATCTGTGGGAGTAACGCATGACAGCAGAAGAAAAAAGCGTCCTGTCGCTTTTCATGATTGGGGTGCTGATTGTTGTCGGCAAGGTGCTTGCCGGTGGTGAACCCATCACCCCGCGTCTGTTTATCGGGCGCATGTTGCTCGGTGGTTTTGTCTCGATGGTTGCCGGTGTTGTTCTGGTGCAGTTTCCTGACCTGTCACTGCCTGCGGTGTGCGGCATCGGCTCCATGCTGGGTATCGCCGGTTATCAGGTGATTGAGATTGCCATTCAGCGCCGCTTTAAGGGCAGGGGGAAACAGTAATGCCGGTAATTAACATGCATCAGAATATCGCTGCCTTTCTCGACATGCTGGCCGTGTCCGAAGGGACGGCGAATCATCCGCTGACGAAAAACCGGGGCTATGACGTGATAGTCACCGGACTGGACGGGAAGCCGGAAATCTTCACCGACTACAGTGACCACCCGTTCGCACATGGCCGACCGGCGAAGGTGTTTAACCGTCGCGGTGAAAAATCCACGGCCTCCGGTCGCTATCAGCAGCTTTACCTGTTCTGGCCGCATTACCGCAAACAGCTTGCCCTGCCGGATTTCAGTCCGTTGTCACAGGACAGGCTCGCCATTCAGTTGATCCGCGAACGCGGTGCGCTGGATGACATCCGGGCGGGACGCATTGAGCGCGCCATTTCACGCTGTCGCAATATCTGGGCGTCCCTGCCGGGTGCCGGTTACGGTCAGCGTGAGCATTCACTGGAAAAACTGGTCACCGTCTGGCGTACCGCTGGCGGCGTACCGGCTTAAACGGAGTAAACACCATGAAGAAATTATCCCTTTCACTGATGCTGAACGTGTCGCTGGCGCTGATGCTGGCACTGTCCCTGATTTACCCGAAGAGCGTGGCCGTCAGTTTTGTCGCTGCCTGGGCGATTCTGGCGACGGTTATCTGTGTGGTTGCCGGTGGTGTCGGCGTGTATGCCACGGAGTATGTGCTGGAACGCTACGGGCGGGAGCTGCCGCCGGAATCGCTGGCCGTGAAGATTGTCACGTCGCTGTTTTTGCAGCCGGTGCCGTGGCGCAGACGGGCAGTAGCTCTGGTGGTGATGGTGGCGACATTTATCTCGCTGGTCGCTGCCGGGTGGATTTTTACCGCGCTGATTTATCTCGTGGCATCGGTGTTCTTCCGGCTGATACGTACGGCCTGCCGTCAGCGTTTTGAGGGGCGGGAACCATGTCAAGGCTGATGATTGTGCTGGTCGTGTTGTTATCACTGGCGGTGGCCGGTCTGTTTCTGGTGAAACACAAAAATGCCAGCCTGCGCGCCTCGCTGGACAGGGCGAACAACGTCGCCAGCGGGCAGCAGACGACCATCACCATGCTGAAAAATCAGCTTCATGTTGCGCTCACCAGAGCAGACAAAAACGAGCTGGCGCAGGTGGCTCTGCGTCAGGAGCTGGAGAACGCTGCGAAGCGTGAAGCACAGCGCGAGAAAACCATCACGAGGTTACTCAATGAAAACGAAGATTTTCGCCGCTGGTACGGCGCTGACCTGCCTGATGCTGTGCGCCGGTTGCACCAGCGTCCGGCCTGCACCGACGCCAGTGATTGTCCACAACGCCTGCCCGAAAGTGAGTCTTTGCCCGATGCCGGGCAGTGACCCGGAGACGAACGGCGATTTAAGTGCCGATATCCGGCAGCTTGAGAACGCGCTGGCACGCTGTGCCAGCCAGGTAAAAATGATTAAACACTGTCAGGACGAAAACGATGCTCAAACCCGACAGCCTGCGCAGGGCGCTGACTGATGCCGTCACGGTGCTGAAAACAAGCCCCGAGATGCTGCGGATATTCGTGGATAACGGGAGTATTGCCTCCACACTGGCGACGTCGCTGTCATTCGAAAAGCGTTACACGCTCAATGTCATTGTGACCGATTTTACCGGTGATTTTGACCTGCTCATCGTGCCGGTGCTGGCGTGGCTGCGGGAAAATCAGCCCGACATCATGACCACCGACGCAGGCCAGAAAAAGGGCTTCACGTTTTATGCAGACATCAACAATGACAGCAGCTTTGATATCAGTATCAGCCTGATGCTGACCGAGCGCACGCTGGTCAGTGAGGTTGACGGTGCGCTGCATGTGAAGAATATCCCGGAACCCACGCCGCCGGAGCCGGTCACCCGCCCGATGGAGCTTTATATCAATGGCGAACTGGTGAGCAAGTGGGATGAATGAGTTTAAGCGTTTTGAAGACCGGCTGACCGGACTGATTGAGTCGCTGTCACCGTCAGGGCGTCGACGACTGAGTGCCGAACTGGCGAAACGTCTGCGGCAGAGTCAGCAGCGTCGGGTGATGGCACAGAAAGCCCCGGACGGCACACCCTACGTGCCACGCCAGCAGCAGAGCGCCAGAAAAAAGACCGGTCGCGTTAAGCGAAAAATGTTTGCGAAACTTATTACCAGTCGTTTTTTGCATATCCGCGCCAGCCCGGAGCAGGCATCAATGGAATTTTACGGCGGGAAGTCACCGAAAATCGCCAGCGTGCATCAGTTCGGTCTGTCGGAAGAAAACCGGAAAGACGGTAAGAAAATTGATTATCCGGCGCGTCCTCTGCTCGGCTTTACCAGTGAGGATGTGCAGATGATTGAAGAGATTATCCTGGCTCACCTCGACCGTTAGTTGTGCCATTCCTGACACCTCATCGTCACATTGCCGCCGGTATGACCCGGCGGCATCCTTCCCGTTATGAACACTCTCGCAAATATTCAGGAACTCGCGCGCGCACTGCGCAACATGATTCGCACCGGCCTTGTCGTCGAAACCGACCTTAACGCCGGTCGCTGCCGTGTGCAGACCGGCGGCATGTGCACCGACTGGCTTCAGTGGCTGACCCATCGCGCCGGGCGTTCGCGCACATGGTGGGCACCTTCCGTGGGGGAACAGGTGCTGATTCTGGCCGTGGGTGGTGAACTTGACACGGCGTTCGTTCTGCCGGGAATTTATTCCGGCGATAACCCCTCGCCGTCTGTGTCGGCGGATGCCCTGCATATCCGTTTCCCTGACGGGGCGGTGATTGAGTATGAACCCGAAACCAGTGCACTCACGGTAAGCGGAATTAAAACGGCCAGCGTGACGGCTTCTGATTCTGTTACTGCCACGGTGCCGGTGGTAATGCTGAAAGCATCAACCCGCGTCACCCTGGACACACCGGAGGTGGTCTGCACCAACAGGCTGATTACCGGCACGCTGGAAGTGCAGAAGGGCGGAACGATGCGCGGCAACATTGCACATACCGGCGGTGAACTCTCATCAAACGGTAAGGTACTACATACCCATAAACACCCCGGCGACAGCGGCGGCACAACCGGGAGTCCTCTATGACAGCGCGTTATCTTGGAATGAATCGCAGTGATGGCCTGACGGTCACTGACCTTGAGCATATCAGCCAGAGTATCGGCGATATCCTGCGCACGCCGGTCGGCTCACGGGTGATGCGTCGTGATTACGGCTCATTGCTGGCGTCAATGATTGACCAGCCGCAGACCCCGGCGCTTGAGTTGCAGATTAAGGTCGCCTGTTACATGGCGGTGCTGAAATGGGAACCCCGCGTCACCCTGTCATCCGTCACCACTGAGCGCAGTTTTGACGGGCGAATGACGGTCACGTTAACCGGCCAGCACAACGACACCGGCCAGCCACTTTCGTTAACCATCCCTGTGAGTTGAAACCATGCCGATTATCGACCTGAACCAGCTACCCGCACCGGATGTGGTCGAGGAGCTGGACTTTGAAACCATTCTTGCCGAACGCAAGGCGACACTGATTTCCCTTTACCCGGAAGACCAGCAGGAGGCGGTCGCCCGTACCCTGACGCTGGAATCTGAGCCTCTCGTCAAACTGCTGGAGGAAAATGCTTATCGTGAGCTTATCTGGCGTCAGCGTGTGAATGAGGCTGCGCGGGCGGTGATGCTGGCCTGTGCCGCCGGTAATGACCTTGATGTGATTGGTGCCAATTACAACACCACGCGCCTGACTATCACCCCGGCAGATGATTCGACCATCCCGCCGACACCGGCAGTGATGGAGTCTGACACCGATTATCGTCTGCGTATTCAGCAGGCGTTTGAAGGTTTAAGCGTCGCCGGGTCGGTGGGAGCCTATCAGTATCATGGTCGCAGTGCCGACGGGCGTGTCGCGGATATCTCTGTCACCAGTCCGTCTCCGGCCTGTGTCACCATCTCTGTGCTGTCACGTGAAAATAACGGTGTGGCATCCGAAGACCTGCTGGCGGTGGTGCGCAACGCCCTTAATGGTGAGGACGTCAGACCGGTGGCCGACCGTGTGACCGTGCAGTCTGCCGCCATCGTTGAATACCAGATAAATGCCACGCTTTACCTTTACCCTGGCCCCGAAAGCGAACCCATTCGCGCTGCCGCCGTGAAAAAACTGGAAGCGTATATCACGGCACAGCACCGGCTGGGGCGCGACATCCGACTGTCTGCCATTTATGCCGCTTTGCATGTGGAAGGCGTGCAGCGTGTCGAACTGGCTGCACCGCTGGCCGACATCGTGCTCAACAATACGCAGGCGTCTTTCTGTACCGAATACAGCGTCGTGACCGGAGGCTCGGATGAGTGATTCGCGCCTGCTGCCGACCGGCTCATCACTGCTTGAAGTCTCCGCCGCAAAAGCCTGTGCGGAAATTGAAAAAACGCCGGTCAGTATTCGTGAGCTGTGGAACCCGGACACCTGCCCGGCAAATCTGCTGCCGTGGCTGGCGTGGTCATTTTCGGTTGACCGCTGGGATGATAAGTGGCCGGAAGCGACAAAACGCGCTGTTATCCGCGATGCGTATTTCATTCACTGCCATAAGGGCACTATAGGCGCAATCCGGCGTGTGGTGGAGCCGCTCGGCTATCTGATTGAGGTGAGGGAGTGGTGGCAGCTCAACGAGGAGCCGGGGACGTTCCGCATCGTTGTTGGCGTGCTTGAGCAGGGTATTACCGAGGAAATGTATCAGGAGCTGGAGCGCCTCGTTGCTGATGCAAAACCGGCAAGCCGCCATCTGACGGGACTGGCTATCAGTTTAAGTACAACCGGCAACATTTTTGCCGGTGCGGGATGCTATCACGGTGACGCCCTGACGGTTTATCCCTACACCCCGGAGGCCATTATTGTCGGAGGGGATTATTTCCCGGCCTCGGCCATTCATTTAATTGATAACCTGAGAGTAAACGCATGACAGTGAAATACTACGCCATTCTGACTAATCAGGGCGCAGCACGGCTGGCTAACGCGACGATGCTCGGCAGTAAGCTGAATCTGACGCAAATGGCCGTTGGTGATGCGAATGGTGTCTTGCCGACACCAGACCCGGCACAGACAAAACTGATTAACCAGAAACGCATCGCGCCGCTGAATCTTCTGAGTGTTGACCCGAACAACCAGAGCCAGATTATTGCGGAGCAAATCATCCCTGAGAACGAGGGCGGATTCTGGATCCGTGAGATTGGGCTTTATGATGATGAAGGCGTACTCATTGCGGTGGCGAACTGCCCGGAAACGTACAAACCGCAGTTGCAGGAAGGCAGTGGTCGTACCCAGACTATCCGCATGATTCTGGTTGTCACGAATACCGAAGCTATTACGCTGAAAATCGACCCGTCGGTGGTACTGGCGACCCGTAAATACGTGGATGATGAAGTCCTGGAATTAAGGCTGTATGTGGATGACCAGATGAGAAACCACATTGTCGCACAGGATCCTCATACCCAGTATGCGCAGAAACATAATCCGACATTTACCGGAGAACCAAAAGCGCCGACGCCTGCCGCAGGAAATAACACCACGCGGATTGCGACCACTGCGTTTGTACAGGCCGCTATTACCGCTCTGATTAACGGCGCGCCAGCCACGCTGGACACACTGAAAGAAATTGCCGCAGCCATTAACAATGACCCGAAATTCAGTACCACCATTAACAATGCGCTGTCAGGTAAGCAGCCACTGGATGAGACGCTGACTCATTTGAGTGGAAAGGATGTTGCCGGTCTTCTCGCATACCTTGGTTTGGGAGAAGGCTCTGCATTACCTGTTGGGGTGCCTGTTCCGTGGCCTTCAGCCACTCCGCCAACAGGCTGGCTGAAATGCAACGGAGCAGCTTTTTCTGCTGAAGAATACCCGGAGCTGGCAAAGGCTTACCCGACAAATAAATTGCCTGATTTACGTGGTGAGTTTATTCGTGGCTGGGATGACGGACGTGGTATGGATACGGGGAGGGCAATATTATCCGCTCAGGGCGATGCCATACGTAATATCTATGGTGAGTTCAAGACTGTAAACACCGAAAATTATTCAATATGGGAATCAGTAGGCTCGTTTAAGGGGGCAGTAGTGCCTTTGAACCCCTCAACGAACAATAGTTATTTCTCCTTAATCAGAAGTATGGTGACAGAAAGAACAGATGGCGCTGTTTACCCAAAAGTGATTGGCCTTGATGCTTCAAGAATTGTTCCAACTGCAAACGAAAACCGTCCTCGTAACATTGCCTTTAATTATATCGTGAGGGCTGCCTGATGAATAAAGCCGTATTAAATAACGAACTCATTGCCATAAAAGCGGGAGTCATTACCATTTATAATTATGATGGTGAAACGCGGGAATATATTTCCACATCAACTGAATATCTTGCGGTTGGCGTCGGTATCCCGGCATGTTCTTGTTTAGATGCACCAGTTACACATAAAGCTGGTTATGCAATCTGCCGTTCTGCAGATTTTAACTCATGGGAATATGTGCCAGACCATCGCGGTGAAATCATCTATAGCGCCGAAACAGGAGAATCGAAAGAAATCACAGCTCCGGGTGATTATCCTGAAAATACAACCACTATCGCCCCGTTAACGCCATACGATAAATGGGATGGTGAGAAAT
>OLPL01001078.1_pt1 | contig 18199 bp, 15 predicted proteins | sample 1673211 | NCBI WGS metagenome assembly OLPL01 (sample SAMEA3136766, study PRJEB25190) | human gut metagenome | reverse complement strand
GATTTGGGTGCTCTGAATTTCTGGAAAAGATGCACTACTTAAATGGAATATACAATTCCCTTTGCTCCTACCAGATAGCTGCTTCCCCACAGAATCACTGCTGATTCCAGTGCACAATAGGAGAAAAATCCAAGAAGAAGATTCGGAACGCCTTTGATCTTCAGTGCACCTTTGATGCCTACCATCTCTTCTTCTGCCTTTTCTTTCTGCGCAGTTTCTTTTCTATTCACCTTCCATATCGGCAGTGTCACGAAAAGAATCAATGCTATTCCGATCTGGATAAAAGATACCATGCGATATCCGTTCTGCCACACCGATGTGGTCAGTGCATAACTCATCACATACGGACTGATAATGGTTCCCAGTCCCCAGAAACAATGCAGCCAGCTCATATGCCTGGAATTATAATGAAGCGCTACATAGTTGTTCAGTGCAGCATCAATCGCTCCCGCACCCAGTCCATAGGGAATGGCCCATAGACAGAGCATCCAGAAGGCGCTTGCCGTAGAAAATCCGAATAATGCGATTGCAGTAAGCATCACGCTGAACACAGTTACAATCTGTGTACCGAATTTCTTCGTCAGACGCTCAGACATCAAACTGGAACAGATGGTTCCTCCGGAAATAATCATAGTTACCAGACCCGCATAAGACAGCGGAACCTGAAAAGCCTTGTGCATCACCGGCCAGGCAGAACCCAGAAGGGAATCTGGCAGTCCGAGACTGATAAATGCCAGATAAATCAACAGTAGTAATAGTGTATACATCTTTTTCTCCTTCTCTTTCATAGTACAACCGACGATGGAAAAGGGTGTCCCAAAAGTTTTCCATCGTCGGTTGCATTTGTTTTCTATCTATTACTATACGTTAAAATATATGACTTGTCACGGGGAAATTTGTGAATATCAGAGAAATTATTGATATTGTTGCCGGTTATTCAAAATTGGCTGACACACTGTACGAGATATTGCCTTAGAATATCAGTTCGATATTTGCTATACCGGGTAAAATAATGGATCTCCGAACCCGTCTGTTATTTAGAATCCTCATTCCGTTTCTTAATGTGTCGAATGACAATATTTCCCATTTCTTCTACGGTTCGCATAATTTCTTGAATCTCGTCTTTTGTAATCTGATCAATATGCACACCTCCGGTACATACCACTGTAGTCTTGCATGCGGCACAGATCTGCTCGGAAAGTTTCCGGCACAGATACTCATCTTTGTGTCCGGTCAGATTCATTACGGAAGACGTGGCACTGTAACTACCATCGCCGGTCAGGGATGGACGTGAAACAGACTGGATCACGCAGCCAATATGCGGTTTCTGCCCACCTTCCACGCTTACCAGAAGATCCTGCCCTATTTTCTTTACACTGACCTGTAGCAAATATCCGCATACTTCACGTTGGACTGTAAAACTTTCTTCTGTGAGTTCTATAATCCCGCCCATCTTCGATACTCCTTTGCCTCGATGCCGAAAGGTTCCAGCAATTTTGCAGCCAGATGATAGACCATTTCATCAATACTCTCCGGACAATGATAAAAAGTCATCATCGGCGGAATGATCCGAACGCCCGGCATCATCGAAAGTTCCTGCAGATTCCGGAGATGAATCGGGCTGAGTGGTGCCTCTCTTGCTGCAAGTACCAGCGGTCGCTGTTCTTTGATCGTCACATCGGCTGCACGAAGAAGAAGGTTTTCCGCATAGCCGCTGTGGATGCCGGCAATCGTTTTCATACTACACGGAACGATCACCATCCCGGCTGTCCGGAACGAACCACTGGCCGGTCCGGCTCCTATTTCTTCCGGTTTTAACACATGATCCGCCAGCGCTTCCACTTCTTCCACTTTCCACGTTGTTTCTGATTCCAGCGTCAGACGCGCACTTTCTGTCATGATCAGATACGATTCAAATTCTTCCGATTCCCGGATAATTTCCAGACATTTGATCAGTAGCGGCTGCCCGCTGGCTCCGGTAGCGCCTACGATGATTCGCTTTTTCATTTTCTACTCCTTGCATCATGATAGATTCCGGTTATTTATCGGTGTATTTCAGCCATTTTTCCGGATCCACTTCCATAAAGTTTGCACGTTCAAACCGATGTTTCTGATCATATGGCACGGTACAGTCAAAAATCGTCTTGCAGGCAATTCCATGATCCCGGATGCTGGAAGAACAGGTCGGATCATTGGACGGATCCAGCGGATGACAGCGAACCCCCGGAATCGTAATAATATCTGCATCCCCCTGAAAACGGGTATTCATCGCCCACAGTACATCACTCATATCAAAGCAGTCAACATCTTCATCCACCAGAAATACATGTTTCAGCTCACTGAATGCCGAAAATGCCAGCAACGCAGCCTGTCGCTGTCTTCCCTCATCGCTGGCTGTCAGTTTCTTAAACTGCAAAACTGCCATGTATTTTCCACCACCTGCGGAACAGCAGTATACATTCTGCAATCTGCCCGGCATCGCTTTTTCTACCATTCCGTAAATACTTGCCTCTGTCGGAATACCTGCCATGGAAACATGTTCTTCACTTGGTCCGATACAGGTCTGCATGATCGGGTTCTTCCGATGGGTAACAGCGGTTACTTTGATCAGCCAGCACTGATCACTTGCCGGTCCGGTATATCCCGGAAATTCCGGCATCGCATATCCGGTATGGCTGTTCTGATCTTCCTGTACGCGGACACCCGGAATCACTTCACCCTCTATGACATATTCCGCATTGGCAATGGCACGTTCTTTTACGGTAACACAGTCGCACAGAATAACCGGTTCTTTCCGAAGAGCTCCGGCAACCGAAAGCTCATCATAGCCAAGCGGTGTTGTCGGCGGCTCAAAACAGGATCCGATCTCAATCGCCGGATCCACACCGATACTGATCGAGATTGGCAATTTCTGTCCCAGTGCCTCTGCACGTTCTGCCATCGCTCCGATATGTCTTGCTCCCGGTGTAAAGAAAATCGATAATTCATCTTTGCCCTGAATGCACAGACGATGAATCGTCACATCGTGAACGCCGGTATCCGGATGGGTGGCATAACACATACCAAGAGTGATATACGGACCGGCATCATCCGGTGTATTGGTCGGTGCCGGAACCAGACGGTACAGGTCAAAATCAGGATCTGTCGCTTTATGTACCACTTCCTGACAGGGTGATGCCTCCTTCGTGACTATCGGAGGAATTGGATTTGCCACACTTTCGTATAACATCTTGCCAAGATCTTCCGGCTGGCAGTCCAGCAGTGCTGCCACTCTTTTTCTGCTCGCCAGAAGTCCGATCGCTACTTTTGCATCCGGGTGACCTTTTACCTTGTTAAATATCATCGCCGGACCTTCTTTTGTCGGTCGTTTTACGGTTCCACCGGCTCCCACATAACGATACACACCGGCCAGTTCTGCCATCGGATCTACTTCCACATCCGTCTCAACCAGCTGCCCCGGCATACTTTCCAGAAGCTTCAGGGCACTTCTCAAATCTCTTACTTTCTGTTCCATAGGATTGCTGCCTTTCTCTTATTTTCTTTATAAAATGCATTTTCTGATAAATTATTTTAAATAGATTCTCATAGCGAATCAATTCTTTTTGTGATATGATTAATTCCAGAATGGAATGAAACGAAACAATACAATACGAAATCAGGAGGATTGTACATGACTTTCGAACAGATAGACTTCTTTATTGCTGCCGTGCACGCAGATACCTTTTTTGATGCGGCAGAACTGCTTCATACAACACAGTCCACCCTCTCCAAACAGATTCAGAAGCTGGAAAAAGAATTGAATCTTCAACTCTTTGACCGCAGCCGTCGAAATGCAGTGCTGACACCCGCCGGAGAACTTTTTTATCAGGAAGCCCAGGAACTTTCCCGGCAATACCGGCAGATGCTTTACCGGATGTCTCTGTATCAGACTGCCAAGGAACAGCAATTATCTGTGGGAACGCTTCCTGTACTCTCTCAGTATCATCTTACCGGAAGTTTCCGCCTGTTTCAGAAAGAACACCCAGAGATTTCTCTTGCTCTTACCGAGGTGGAAGAAAGCGAATTAATGGAAAGCATCGAAAAGAAGCGATTTGCCATGATTCTTGCCAGAGAATCTATGATCGATACGGAACATTATCATTTTTTTCCTATTGCAACCGACCGGATCTGTGTCATGCTTCCGGCAGATCATCCACTGGCAACACGACAAAAGCTTTCTGTTACAGCACTGACCGATCAGTCTTTTCTGCTGATGCACCCATACACATCCATTTATCAGCTGTGTATGCAGATTTTTCAAAATGCAGGTATTCATCCGTCGATTCTTCGCACTGCACGCGTAGAGTCTTTAATCAGTGCCGTTGCTGTCGGAGAAGGTATCAGCCTTTTTGCAGAGAGCAATTTTCGTCTGTTTCAACATGAGGGCGTGATATCTGTTCCGTTGGAAGAATCACCGGTACTCCGGATTGGATTTGCATATAAAAAAGCCGGAGAATATACTCCGGCCATGGATTGTTTTTTACATTTTATGGCAAATGCACAAAATACGCAACAATAGCGAAGGATTGCCTGCATCTATAAAGGCTGCAAAGTTGTGAACATTGGGGAAGCCGTGATATATCTCTTAGAAAGTAATCACTTCCGGTTCATGCGTAAATGCAGAAATCGTTGCGGTTGCATTCTTAAAATAAAAAACTTCTGTATTACCATCATCTGCGGCATACATTTTCTGCAAACTCGGATATGCATCCAGCATGGACTGTCTTGCTTCCACACGATCATCCTCTACCAATTCGCCAGCCACACGGATCCATTCACCACCCTTAAAAGCACAGATCTCAGCTTTCGGATTGGCATGTAACTGTTTTGAGACATCTTTCACTTTTCCGGTCTGGATATACAGCTTGCCCTCAAAAATATGAGCTGTTCCAAAAGGACGAACTCTCGGTTGATCACCCTCTACAGTTGCCAGATAATATGTCTCTGCGTCTTTTAAAAATTGTAATACTTTCTCCATGATTATGCCCCCTTCTGTGTTGGTATGTTGTGAGATAAGTATAGCACTGGAAAGACGGATGTGCAAATTTTTATGTATTCATATCCACCTTTCATCTTGCATTCATTCCACCAATTCCTTTTATTTTCCTGTGGATTTTTCATAAAATCATGTATAATCAAATCAACAAGTATTTTGGTCGACAAGACCATACATTAAAAACACTTTGACCGACGAGGTTTCTCTGGTTTTCCAGAGCGGTGGATGGTTAGCGCCATCCACCTTTAAATGTCAAATAATTTTTTCTTCTGATTCTCAGGAATAAATTTCTCCAATTCCCCATACTTTTCCTCATTATCCCATATCAGCCATCTCTTAAAAGCCGTAAACGCAGAACTGTCTTTCAGTTCCCTCTTCAGAAGCATCTCAATATCTTCCTTTTCTTCTTCATTTTCTGCTTCCTGATACTCTCTTACATATTCTTTGAACTTTGAAAGATCTTTCCGCAACGTTTTACGTATAATCCTTGCTTCCATTTTTTTCTGAGGAGTCGTTCCATAATACGCATCATTTAACAGCAGAATCGTATTTCTGATCGCTGCATTATCATCTTTAACCGGCACAAACTCCAGTTTTTCCTCCGTTCCAAAATAACCTGTTTTCCGAAAAGCAATCAGGTGTTCTACAGGCTCTGTTGTACAGTTCAATATTGGTTCGTATTTGTCTGACTTAATATTGTTGCAATGTGCACACACCCAAAACAGATTATTCCAATCATATTTCAGTTTCTTATCGCCCCGGTGCGGAATCAGATGCTCGATTTGATAGGATGTTGCCTCTTTGTTTTCGCAAATATAACATTTCCCGTGAAATACTTCCCGTAACGCCTGATTCACATGTTCTGTATTATACGAACGCCCTGTATTACATGCTTCCTGCAAATCATCCATTGCCTCTTGTGTATGCGGGGTTGCTTTCCTCTCAATCTTAATCATTCGTTTCCCTTCTCCGCTCGATATCCTCAAACTTTTCTCTGGCAGCTCCTGACAGATCTGTTGATAAATTTTTGAATTTTATTTTTAATTCTGCCCGTTCAGCCCTCTCTTCTTCCGTCAGTTCTTTTCCAGAACACAACTGTGCATATCGCTCCAGTTCCTCTTTTAACGTATCCGAATATTCATCTGCCTCAAAGTAGCCTTCCGCAAGTTCATCCGATGAAAAAGCAGCCAGATTTTCCAGTTCCACATGCTTTTCCAGATCATATGCTTTCGCATTGGAAATAGAATTCAAAATATATGGCGAATGTGTCGTCACAATAAATTGAATATTCGGGAAAAATTTTGTTAAGAATGGCAGGATTTTTTTCTGTAATTCAATATGAAGATGCGTTTCCAGTTCATCAATCAGAACAATTCCCTGTGCATTATACTGACTGATTTCTTCATCCAATAACCAGTTTTTATCCATTCGAAGAATCAAATCCGATACAATATAGATTACAGATGAATAGCCATCTGACAGTTCGCTGAATTCAAAAGGCTCCCGGCCTTCCTGTCTGATTTTAAAATTATAATTTTTATAATCATATTCCAGATGAATCGATTTTTCGTCCAGCAAAACCTGCAGCGCAGATTCAAATCTGTCAAACCATTGTTGAATCCTCCCTACGATTTCCTGGTCGCCTTCGTTTCTTGCAAAAGATTGCTGTGTCTTCATGTGAACCATATACTTAAGAAGAATATTTCCGGCGTTCTCCGTGGTGTCATATACTTCAGACAACTTAATATTTTCCACGCCATTCGGTTTTGCAAATTGTGCTTTCCGTTCTGCCGGAAAATACGCAGTTATAAATTCTCCTTTTTGATATGCACTTTCAAGTCCATCATTATCATTCCATGCAACCCTAATGCCATCGCTATACTTACGAATCAAATCCGACCATTGCCTGTAATCCTGTTCCGCTTTAAATCGTTCATTCTCACTTGAAGCATGTTCCATCTTACGTTTCGCATCTTCTTCTAATTCCGGCCATGTTCTCGTTAATCGAATAAGATGTCCATCTTTAAGTACTTTCAGATATCTTACTAATCTTAACAGTAACGATGTCTTTCCTGAACCATTTTTTCCAGTTAACAACAAATGCTGGCGCTTGGTTGTATCCAATTCAATCGTTATATTTGATAAATGATACAACTTTTCTATATTAATTTCACTGATAAAATATTCTTTCACTATGAATCCTCCGGTTTCCGGTTATTCTGCTTAACTATTCATTATATTATCATGTCCGGAAGATATTTTCAATTTTTCTCGATATACTCCCGGATCTTCTCAATCAACCCTTCATCCGCCGGCAGCCATTCCACACTCTCCAGCGTCTCCTTCGTCAGCCACTTTGCTGCCTCGTGCTCCTTCAGCACCAAATCTCCAGACTTCACTGTACAAATGAAGCACTCCATCGACAAATGAAACTTCGGATAATCATACTCCACGGTGTCCAGAAATTCTTCCACCTGGATCTCCGTATCCAGTTCTTCCCGGATCTCTCTTACGATTGCTTCTCTGGCTGTTTCCCCTTCTTCAATCTTACCTCCCGGAAATTCCCAACCATCCTTGAATTCACCGTAGCCTCTCTGCGTTGCAAATACCTTTCCGTTGTCTATAATAATCGCTGCCACTACCTTAATTGTCTTCATCCTGCGTCTCCTTTATCCATTGATAATATACTCATAAATATCTTCTCTGACCGGCGTATCCAACGCCCACTCAATCTCTACCGCTGTCTTGTCCGTATTTGCCATGACAAATTCTTCGGTTCGACCGGTAGCTGTCATCCGACCAAGATAATAGAATTCTTTGGAAATTTTATCATCCTTATTCTTTCTCACAAAAAGCTGTACATCAATCCCCCGTTCCTTTGCTTTCAGGAAATTTTGCACATCCTCTGAATCCCTGCTTCGCCCACTTTTCGAAATAGCAATCAGACGATCCGCTGTGAGAAAATGATCTTCGTATTTTGTTGTATCGCTGATATCCTCCTGTTTATCATAATTGATAAATACAGGAAATGTTTTTGTCTTCTTATCATATTTATACCCACCGATATTCAACGGAACTTCATTACGCTCCCAGTTTAACAACCGGCAGGCATCCTCATACGTATATTTCTGATATAATACCAGATCCGTATCCTGATATGTCCTACTGTAGTTCATCTGATACCGGGCGATACCGAACTCCACGACTTCTTCCAGTATCTCATAAAACTCCCGATTTCCCAACATCTTTTCAAAACTTTCGGAAACCCGATAATCTTTCCCTTCTTTTTCAAGAAAAACACAGGAAGCATACGTTTTCTTTGCCGCACTGGTTGGAAATTCATTCGTCATGATATTTACTACATTTTCCGCGCAGTTTTCTGTCATAGCACGATGATATTTTTTCTCCAGCGCTTGCTGCAAAATATTCAACAGTCCATGATGATACTTTAGCATACGATTCAGAAGTTCTAACTCATGAATTCTTTTCCCGCTGGCTAATTTCTTACATATGAATTCAATGACCTTTTCTTCCTCCTCGGAAAGCCGTACCGTATATTCTTTCTCGTATTTCACCAAAAACTTATAATATGAACCCAGACTGTTATTCTCAAAAATCCGCAACACATCCATCTCGCCATATCGGTCAAAATCCGATAGCCTCGGGATATGACCCAGTTTATTTTTAAGATTTGTATAATTCTCTCGGATTAGCTTAATATCATTAAAATTCGCCGTATCAATCGCCTGGAAAATCCGTTTTCTGGAAATCTCATCAAAGTGAATGGTACTCGCTCCCGGAATCACCCGTCCACCTTCGGTTACATACCGACGAATATTATCTTTGTTATAACTTCGATCTCCTGATAAGGCAATCGGAATCATAAAGTTATTCCGATAATTTCCAATGAAATCCAGAACCACCACGTATTCCTTATTTTCTGCTTTACGCAGTCCCCGTCCCAATTGCTGGATAAATACAATCGGAGACTCTGTAGGACGCAACATGATAACCTGATTAATCTCCGGCACATCCACGCCTTCTGAGAAAATATCCACAGAAATAATATAATCCAGTATATTTTCTCCATCATCTGCTGCCAGCCGTTCAATCGCATCTGCCCTTGCTGATTCCGAATCATTTCCGCTTAATACCTGTGTTTTCCAACCACGCTTATTGAATTTCTTTGATAATTCTTTTGCTTCATCAATCCGGCTGCAGAAAATCAAGCCCTTTACCCGATCACCACTATAGTTGAAAAACTCCGCCTGTTTCATAACATTTGCCACACGCTCGTCCGAAGTCAGATACCGAAAATTCTCCAGTTTTTCCTCTGCTCCCTTCGCCTCATCCGCAATCACTTCCAGATCTGTAATTCCAAAATAATGAAATGGGCAGAGCAAATCTTCTTCCATGGCATCCTGCAACCGAATCTCATAGGCAATCTGATGATTAAAAATCTCATAAATATTTCTGCCTTCCAGATTATCATCTCGCTTATCCGGTGTCGCTGTCATACCAAGCCACAGTTTTGGTGTAAAATACTCCATCACTTTTTTATAACTGTTGGCAGAACTATGATGTGCTTCATCAATAATAATCGCGTCAAATGCCGTCCGTTCAAAAGCATGCAATGTCTGTTCTTTACTGATAGTCTGAATGGTTGCAAATATATAATCTTTATCCATTTCCTGATACTGACCGGTAACCATTCCCATCGAAACACTGCAGCCAAATACTTTACGATAAGATTTCTTTGCCTGTTTTGCAATCTGATTCCTATGTACTAAAAATAATACCTTCCGAAAGCCAAGTTCTCTCATGGCAAAGGCAGAAGCATACGTCTTTCCCGTACCTGTCGCACTGATCAGTAACGCTTTATCTTCCCCTGCATCATATATTTTCTGCAGATTATTGATAAATCCGGTCTGCATGGAGTTTGGTTGTAACCGATACGCCTCCAACGACGGAATCTGTTCCTGGCGCGCCAGTTCCTTCTGTTTACGGATAATTTTATTTCTTGTATAGTTTTCCGTATAACTGTCAATAAATTGTTCAAATTCGATCGCCTGCGGAGAATTCCACAAATCTTCAAATTCCGTCAACACACTTTGTGCATACTCACCTTGTTCCGTAGAAACAATCCTTGTATTCCATTCCCGATTCACAGTAAGCGCGCTGAGTGTCATATTGGAACTTCCCACAATAATCCGGTACATCTCTTCTTTTTTGAAAATATACCCTTTTGTGTGAAATCCTTCTTCTGTCTGATCTGTTACATACATCTTTACATGCAAATTGGAAAATTCTTCTAATTTCCGCAACGCCTTCGGATCACTGAATGTCAAATAATCCGTTGTCAAAATCCGCCCCGGAATCCCCCGCTTCTCCAGTTCCTTTAATGTCTGAAGTAGCGGTGTAATTCCACTCATCGTGATAAATGCCACACTGATGGCAAACTGCTCACAGGATAGTAACTCATCCTCAATGGATGAGATTACCTTACGTCCCTCTTTGTAATTGTTGGATACAAACTGCGGTCGGTAAGCCAGGTTGGAGGAGACGGTGTGGTCGATGAAGGCGGTGGTTAAGCCTTGCGTTATGTCTGTTATTATTGTTTGATTCATTTTCTGGTTTCTCTCTTGTTATTGAATTTATATATAACTTAATTTCCGTTTATATCATTATTCTGTTACTTTGTGCCCCTTAATATTTTAAATCTCTTTTCCATTGATGGCCAGATAGTAACTAAATAAATTCTCCAATGGTTCAAATTTATTAAATCTCTTTTCAAGTTCTTGCAATTTTTTATAAATCTTCTTTTCATCATCCGTCATATCCATAGGATTTTTATATAATATGTCTTCATAACTATATATAGTGACTTCCATATCCAAAATTTCTTCTTGCAGTTCATATATTTCTTCACGAGATACATTTAAGCTAATAGAACAAGGAATTTCTTCAACAAAGCCGAGTTTATATAAATTGTAATCTTCAATAGTAATTTCAACATTCCAGTTTGGTTTGCATTCTGCTAATAATGATTTGTATAAGTCTGCAGAAGATTTTGGTATATCTTTTATTTTCATTGTGTCACCTGTTCAACTAGCGAATCTTCATTTTCTGGTTTTATAATAACATCCAGTTTTTTAATAAAATTTTTCATCCGATTTAACTAAATATTGTATTTGTCGTCTAATCCCTACTCTTACCTTTTCCCAATCAATTTCAGGTAAAACAAGGTCATAGCTTCTTGTATAATGACACACTTTATAATTTTATAGATTGTAAATCAATCTTAAATGATTTCACTTTTTTTAACAATCGCTTGTCCATAAAATAAGTATTCCTTCCTGGGCGCGTTACTAAATTCTCCATTCCAATAGTGTAATGCTCGTTGCTCGTATTCAACACTAGAAAGAGTATCTATTGTTAACCAATTGCCATCACCACAAAATATGTCACCATTCACTTCCAATGTTAATAAAGCTCTTCTATTTTCAGACATCGTTTTCCAATAAGCTAAATTCTCATTATCTGTAAGCCAAATACATTTATGTCTGCTTGGTAAAGAATTAAACTTATTTTTTCTAACTTCCTCAAAAACCTGTTCTCTTATATAAAACGCTACTTCTGTAGAAATACCTTTTAAATGTGAATACAAAAAATTAATATTGTTTTCTGTAACATCAAAATTTTCATATCGAGTAAACATTTCAAATAATGGCATTTTTTGTCCATTCACTTCAACTTCTGGTGAAAAAGTTCTACATTTATTCCAAAATGGGTTTTCATTTTTTCCTACATCAATTATGTCACCTATTTTCCAATCAGTTTTTCTGGAAATATGCAACATAATCTCATTTTTTATTCTCATATAAGCAGTCATCCTCCTCACATAATCAAGTGTTGTTTATTGAAAATTCAAGATTTTTCAACCTTTTATATCTCAGTGAACAAGCCACAGTGTTGTTGACTTCTTAAATTAGCAAAATTCTGATTTTCAATGAAATCAAAACTTCAATATACTATCTTTACTGAATAATGCTTCCATGCTACTATTTTCTGTTTTCTTGTAGCTCAAGCGTTGCCACATTTTTTTCATCGACCGTCATATCTCGTAAATGCGATATTAAATGTCCTGAATTATCAATTCCGATTTCTAGTTTTTGTCTTTTCAATAGTAACACATCTCTAACAATAATATTTATCAACTGATCATCTAAAGTAATATTCTTATCCATAAGGCTCTTCATTTCACCCGATAAAAATTGTATTGCAACCATTTTCATTTTTCCTTCAAGTAAATCTAACGACTTAATAGTTTCATCTAATAAATAATACGCATCATCTTTTTCGACATCATTCATTTTTTCAAGTTTTTTCGAAATTATCTGAATAATATCTTTATTCATTGTATATAAACATCCGTATTTCAACAAGCTCTTTACATAAAGTAATAAATCACGGCAAGGCAAATTAATTCCGCCAAGCCATTCAATAACTCTAATACATTCAACATTAAGTGCTTCATTAACAGCTAAAATATTAAGCAATGCTTCGATGGTAACCAATACATACTCATTATTACTTTTCACTATTGCCAACGCATCATAATCGCATATTCCCACTAATTCTTTTAGATTAATTTTTACTAAAGATTCTTCTGATAAATCAACAGCATTTTCCAACTTGGGAATAGCATTAAAATATTTTTTTATCTTCCCTGCTTCTTTTATCCAATATTCTTTTCCATTTTCAGCTGTTTGATTTAAAAAGAGTTGTCCATCATATACTCCTATTGATGCGACATTCTCTCGATCATACTCTTCAATTATGCTTGTAACATCAGAATTTACTTGCATGTAGCATGAAGATGTAATAAATCCATTATTTTGGATTATCTTTTCCACAGGAAATCCAATTTTATAAAGCATCGCAGCAGCACTAAAGGAAAATATATATTTTCTTTTACTTATTTTCGGTTTCATATCATTTTTATATTCTCTAATAAAAAGGTCCTTGCTTTCAAAAATCAGGTCAACAAATTGCAAATACGATGCTCTTGAAAAACGTTTATACATATAAAGAGAAAGAGGAATTTCCTCAATATTATTATATTGTTTTACCCAATCAAACCCTGACTTTTCATCACTTGTATTATTTATCAACCACTCTTTAAAAGCATTAATATCTAGTATGCCATCCCGTTCTGGAATGTGAAATATCTTTGCAGCGCCAGCTGTTCTCATTTTATTACTACAAATGTCAAAATAATATGCATCTATAGGAATTATTTTTTCTATCTTACATTGTTTATCATTATAATAAATTATATCTCCCGTATGTTTTCTTAACAGACCAGCTTCAGCGGCATCATCCTTATACATATGTATATCTCCATGCCATTCGTATGGACTCTCTGGTAAAACAAGATCACTCTCTATACAAATATAAAATCTCTTGCCCATATCGTCTAAACATTGGGCACACGTGTCTTCATTAAACCCTGTTATTTTTTGTACATATTCATGCTTATTAGATGAATGCCATAATAAATACTGACTGTATGAAGCATTAAATTCCTCTTTTGAAAGCAAAATAGATTTTTTATTTGCTATACGCGCTTTGACATCATCTCCACCATTTTTATATGCAGCCGCTGCCAACATTAACAATCTAGAAGATCCTATTTTCTCCGCAGCACTTATATACTCATCGGTAATTCTTCTATTGTTCATCAGTGATATGGATATAATACAATCTAAAACATATTCATCTTGTTTATTGTCTTCAAACGCCTCTTTAAATAAAACTAATGCCTCTATTTGATTGCCGTTGCTCTGTTCAATAATACCTTTATATTTTTTAATCTTATATATATTCCCCCCTTTTACCTCTAAACGATGAATATAGTGGAGTGCTATATCATATTTCTGAAATTGTAATAAGCGTTCTATAATCAATTCTTCCGACCTACTAAACAGACAGTTAATATGCCATGTTTGACAATTATTAATAAATTCGTTCTTAGCAATATCAGAGGAATCCATTTCTAAATATTCGTTCCAAAATTCAAATATATCAGAGAATTGACTCTTATATTTCATTAAGTATTTTATTCTTTCCTTATCATCTCCAAGCGATTTCAATGACCTAATAAACATTATAAAAAGAACAGGATTTTTTTCAAAACATTCTTCATGTTTCTCACAAAAATCAACTACTATATTATGATTTTCTTCCTCCAAAAAATAATTATTTAATAACCAATATTCATTATTGTTTCTGGCAAAAAGATATACTTCATCAACACTACATTCATGTCGTTTGATTTTTGTCATGAAGAGGTAACTACGAATTGGTGAACAATTTTTTATCTTCTCTGGAATTTCATCCTCTATTTTTTCATCTTCCATAAAAATAAAATTCAATTTTAAAACAACTCCATAATACGCAACTTGGATTTTTTCTCCATAATTAGATATATTATTTTTCAATTTTTCTAATTCATACTTTATTGTCTTTATTTTTCCTGTATCAATGTTATCTGGTTTTCCATAACTAATAAACTGAATATATTTATCTGCTATAAGAAGCTTATTTAACCAATTTGCATTCTCGCCCACAATTTTTTCCATACCAATAAAAATATTACTAATCTGTTGTTTATACAAATGCAAAAATATAATTTGTTGTACAAGCCATTCTTCTTCACAAACCATTTTTTTATTTATTTCAAAAGAATGTGCTTCTATTCCATCATCATTTATAATCTTCTCTGAGAAGATAGGAGTATAGTCTTTTGATCTTAATGCACTTAATATTTCTGAAAGAATTTTAGAAGTTACTACATTCTCGAATCCATTCAATTCATAATTGTTGTAAATTAAAATTGGCAATATTGTTTTAACTGCCATATCCCTTACGAGTTCATTTGTAATTTGAGATAATTGTTCCACTATTTTATCAAATTTTCCTGCGAAAGAACAAAAAATTACTTTCAAGAACACTTCCAGCGATTCCGACTTTTCACCAATCAAATGTCGTATTTTTTCCACCGTGTCCAAATCATTTTCCCAAATATTTTTTACAATTAATTCTGCTAATAGAATTTCATTTGATCCAGAAATTTTTGTAATATTTTTGAGTGTGTCATCAAGCAAATCAAATCTAGCCTCGGTATCATTTCTAAAATCATTTACAATTTCCTTTAATCCCACAATACTATTTAACGTTTTTGTAATTATCGTTCTTTGTTCTATAGAAAGCATCCTTAATAAAAATTTTGATGTTTTCTCATTAATCAACTTAAACAAATCCTTTATTATCTGTTCTTCATTATATCCAAACTCAAGTTCTTCTCTTTCTGCAATACTTTTTGCAATTTTTATATTATCTTGTAAAAACTCATTATCGCTTTTGCTAATTTCTGTTGTAGTAGCACTTGCTATAATTTTCTTTACAAAATTATGATGTTCGATAAAATATTGAAATGCGCTCGAATTAAGATATATACACTCATTATTTTTACTAAATTTTATATCTAATTTTCGATTATCCGCATAAACACTATACTTTCAAGTATTTTGAAGTATAGAAAAAACTCATTTTACCACGAATTTACCACGATTGAATGAGCCTTGATATGACCTATAAAATAACACCCAAAAGACATCATTACACCTAAATGGTGTCTTTTTAAAAAGCAGTCAATCCTAAGACTAACTGCTTTGTGTGTATGGATATGGAATTGCTTCTAATCTTGAATAGGTATCCAAATTTCAATAACTGAATTATCACTATTCCAATGAAAACGATAATCGTATTTTTCAAAGTGTAGGATAATATCTTTTATAGGAATATACGATGTACTAGGAATAATTTCTTCATAAATCTTGCCATAAGTTTCATATATTTTATCCATAGCACCAATATGCTCCACGACCAAATATTTATATGACGGTATTTCTTTATACAGAAAGTTGTCTGGAATAATAGTTCGCTTTGGTATAGAACAGAAATAATAAAGTTTTCCATTTCTTCTTTCCATAAAAGCATATTTTACCCAATTTCCTGATTGTGAAAGATACGCTTTTTTCAAACTACTGTTAAACTTTCTCCAAAACTGCGTACTAATCTGAATATTCCTTTTTTGGTAATTCGTAAGCTCTACTTCCTGCCCAATAACTGAAAATGCGTCTAATTCTCTTATAGAATAATTCATCATTTTTAAAATAAAATTACAAAATAAAAAACCACATCAGAGTTTTCTCTGATGTGGTTTTTTATTTATAAAGTCGTAATTAATAAATCTGATTTATTAATTAGTCTTCAACTTTGTACTCGAATGCTGGGTAAGCATCTTCACCGTGCTGGTTAATGTCAAGACCTGCAATTTCTTCTGATGGATCAACACGAAGTTTTGTGAAGATTCTTGTGATAAGAAGTGAGATTGCTGTCATACCAGCAGCCCATCCTGCAGCAACTGCTGTTGCAAGGATCTGGATACCGAACTGGTGAACGCCACCGAATACGAGACCGTCGCCGTAAGTAACTGTTGGGTTAACAGAAGCCTGGCAGAAGAGTGCAAGACCGATACAACCGGTGAAACCAGCCATACCATGGCAACCGAATACAGACATTGGATCGTCGATACCGCCCTTAGCGATAGCCTTTGTTGTGTAGTAGCAGATTGGGCTTACTACAGCACCGATAATGAATGCAGCCCAAACAGGGATGTAACCACAAGTAGGAGTAGCAGCAACAAGACCACAAACGAGACCTGAAGATGTACCTACGAGTGTTGGCTTTCCTGTGTTGATGATATCAATAACTGCCCATGAGCAAAGAGCTGTAGCAGCAATGATACATGTTGTTAAGAATGCATGTGCAGCTAAACCGTCTGCATGGAGGCTTGAACCTGCGTTGAAACCAAGCCATCCGAACCAGAGGATACTTGCACCAAGGAATACGTAAGGTTTGTTGTGCGGCTCGAAAGATTTCTTACCGAATCCATCACGCTTGCCTAACATTGCAGCAAGTACAAGACCTGACATACCTGTAGCTACTTCGATTGGGAAACCACCGGCGAAGTCGATAACTCCCATTTCCTGTAAGAAGCCACCGCCCCATACCATATGTACAAGTGGGAAGTAAACTAATACAGACCAAATCATTGAGAATACGAACATAGCGCCCGCTCTCATTCTACCTACACCACCACCTGTTACAACGGCTGGTGTAATCATAGCGAACATCATCTGGAAGATTACATATGTAATAACTGAGATAGATGATGAAGTGCCATCGAGTGATTCGTATGGACTTAATCCCATAAGGAAGAAGTTGTCGAATCCACCGATAATTCCGTTAGCGCCGCCACCGTTTGAGAATGATAATGTGTAACCAAACACTACCCAAAGCAATATGGAAAATCCCATGATGCCGACACTTGCCATCATTGTGTCAATGACATTCTTCTTACGAGCAAGACCGCCATAGAAGAATGCAAGACCTGGTGTCATAATGAAAACTAATGCTGCACAAATGAGCACGAATCCATTACTTGCAAAATCCATGTTTTTTGTCCTCCTTTTTTATTAAGGTGTGCCGCCTGAAAATAAAAAATTTATAAACGGTAACCTGAAAACATCTAATAAATTTTAACAAATACAGATAGAATCGTCAATGAAAAAAGGGTGACAATGGCGTTTTTTTGCTGACAAATATTGAATTTGCCGTTAAAATGTGTTATTTTATAGATTTTTTAGAATTTTGTTTAATTTTTTTCTTTGAGTACTTTCTTCCGAGCACTAAAAATAGTATTCCCATGCCTATAACAATACCTACAATTAGTATAAGTGCGTGCATGAAAAATTCTTCAGGAAGGATATTTATGACAGGATCCAGGGAAGGATAGAATATCCAGTAATCATTTCTAAATGCTATTTTGTGAAATGTTATAAACAGGGAGTCAAAGTTTATGGCTGCCCATATGCCTAGGAAAACCGGAAGGGCAAGTGTTATAATTCCAGCAATTTTAAAGAAGAATCTTTCATGTTTCTTTATATGTAAATATATACTCCATGGAATACCGACTGCTGCGGTTATTGGAAGTAGAATCTGTAATATAACAAATATATTTTTTACTTCTTCAAA
>OLPL01001073.1_pt1 | contig 18259 bp, 18 predicted proteins | sample 1673211 | NCBI WGS metagenome assembly OLPL01 (sample SAMEA3136766, study PRJEB25190) | human gut metagenome | reverse complement strand
TTGTCAAGACGAAAAAACAAGATTACCTGCAGAAATGCTCCGACTAGATAGCTGAGCTACCTGTTTCCTGGAGTTTGAGCCTCCAGACTTTTACGGCTCATTCCGACCGTCATCGACGATGAACCGGCTCTGAAAAGCTGCCTCTAAATTGGATAGCAAATCATCCCATTGGGGCAGATTCCCAATGGGACTATTCTTCGCATCAGCGTCGGAACATACACAAACCTAGCGATTTAGTGAAACGGCAAATCTGAGCAAATCGCGAGGCTTTAAAGCATCAACGAGCAACACCGGCTTAGCTCGCAGCTAAGGACGCATGCCTCGACCGTCGCTATAATTACAATGGATAACGGAATGGCATGGCACATTGGGAGCATATGGCGAAGAAACATCAGCCTCAGGCACAAACGCCGAAGCTGTTCGCTAGACGGGCATATCGCTTGCGCGGCAACGGCACCACGGCTTACGCCGTGCATGCGTATCGGTGCTGAACGCAAAACGCGCCCCCTAAGCTGTAGATTCTTCCAATGTGCGAAGTAAAACGTGAAACGTATACAACGAACAAAAGGAGGCCGCTTGGAAGAGGCACGCTTCGGAATCAGGATGCCGTGCGACGACGATGACTTCATCCTGCTGCGATGTCCGCACTGCGGCGAACTGTTCAAGCTCACCGCCGAGGATATCGAGTCCGACGAAACCCTGGATATCTATTGCCCTTCCTGCGGCCTGTGTGCCAACAACTTCCTCACGCAAAACGTCATCGACCTTGCTCTCGCGAAAACAAGCAACTACGCTATGTACGCAATTGCCCAACAGCTCCAAGCCTTTGCGAAGAAAAACAGCAACGGTCTCGTTCGATTCGAGGTCAAAGCCAATCGCGAAAGGGAGCCGGAGCCACCAATCAGGGCGGCGATTGAAGCCCTGCAGATCTCAACCTGCCATGATTGCGGGCGAGAAGCCAAGGTCTCACCGGCCATCGCCATGTCGGCATACACGTGCCTGACCCGTATCGTCTTTTTGGACATGCATGCTAGAGGCACAATCCTTTAGAATGCACTCATCGATAAAGGCGAGGCATGCAATGCCGCCGTGTCGTTTCGAGAAGACTCGTTCCCATAACGATGCCACCCTAGCGTGCGCGAATCGAAGCTTCCGGAGGCGAAGACGCGCGGCGGCCAAGAGCTATTCCGTGAGCTGTGTGCACGGAATAGCTCTTGCTTTGCTGCGGATACTACCCCATATATGATTTAAGGGTTGCAGAGAAAGCTCAATACGCTCTCTCTTCCGAGGATGGTGTCGTTTGCACCTACGTTCGATATAAGTGAACGATGGAGGTCGTTGGAGCGATCAATTAGCCTTTTGGCCGTTCTTAAGTTGTCGATCTCTTGCGATTGAAGATGCCTGTCGTCAGGATTTCGCATCCAGTCGTCGAGAAAAGCAAACAGACGGGACAGGAACCCCACCCAGACATCAGCTAGCTGCACCAACGGCTCACTTTTGGAATCGACAAAAATGTAGTTGTTCAGGGGCTTGGCAAGCTCCATGGAAACATAGGATTCTTCATCGAAAATGTGAGTCGCATTCGGGAGCACTGCGCATGCCATAGTGTAGTGAGAAGAGAAGTCGTCAACGAGCGAATCGTCCTTGTTGCCTTTAAGAAAAGCCAGGGATTCTTCTTTGGATGCGGCCTTCACCATTTGCCTCAGAGTCTCCAGAAAGAAGCCCTCCATCTCCTCAGGCGGCCGTTCCGTCGACTGGCGGAGCGAGATGACCCATTGGATAAATTCGCAGAAAGAACGAACTTTGCTTCGGCTGACGTTCGGATACCCAAAGCCGGAAAGCTCATTCAGGAAAGTGATCGGATCTTGAAGAGCACAGAGGTATAGCTCGTTTTTCAGCTCCCGCTCAAATATCACGGTGGCTCTATGGATGGACATTGCGATGAGGGAGTCAACTATGTCAACGATGGAATAGTACAGGTTATCCTGAGCGTGGTAGTGCACGGCCACCCCGCCTCTGTCGATGAGGCTCAAAAAGTCCGTTGTCTCTCGCCGCCTAAGAACCTTCCGAAAATCTTTGCTGCCCCCTAGAACCGATTTGCATTTTATCTCGCCGTTCGGAGCCGGAAGTTTCTTGTAGCCCTCCAGAAGTTCGGGAAGCGCCGCATCGTCCGTCACGACGATGCCGCCGAGTATGAAATCCCTCTCAAAGGCACGGGCATCCCTTACCCTACCGTCACTATATGAGACAGAGCGCCAGTTTCCCGTCTCGTCGTAATAGAGGCGCCAAGGCTCTTGGCAAATATCGAAGCCGTGAAACGCCGCGACCATCTCTCCTAAATCCGTGGGCGAATCGCTAGCTGCACCGCTATTGACATCAGACATGTGTCGCCTCCTTGTAATTTGCAATTAAAGAATGGATCTTGTGATGTCAGTATGCCAAACGCCAGCGATTCGCTAAAGACAGGAAGCTGTCGGTCGGACATTCCGAGCAAAATCAGGACCACCCGCGTAGCAGGTGGTTTGCTCTTAGGGTATAACCCATGCAAGGCCGGCGCGCACCTAAAAACGCCAGCCTTCACGCTATCCAGGCCCTATTGCTCTTGACCCGTGGCGAGCCGGTCGAACCGGCGGGGGGGGGGAAGGAAATGCGGACGTTTCTTTGTACCTACCCGCGAACGCAATCGTCGACGATGCGCTCCACCTCGGGAAACACGCCGAGCTTGATCTGGCGCGCTGCCCCTATTCTCCCCATAACGACCTGCTGTTCGTCCAACTGCCCCAACAGCATGTGCTCCATCCCCTGAATAACGCCGCGTCCTAGCTTGTTCGGCACGCGAGTTTCTCCGCTTTGGTCGATGGCGACGCCCGTAACAACTTTGTTGTCCCTTGCCCCGCGGTACTTCACCTTTCCCCGTTTAAGCCTGTGCCCATATGCCCGCATGGTTTTCGCCATCAGCTCGACAAGAGAATGCGGATCAGATATCGGGCTCCGGCTCGATATGGTCAAATCATCAACGTAAAGCGAGAACCGGCAACCGTAGCGATCAGCATGTCGCTTGAACTCGTCAAACATGTTCCTGTATGAGAAATACGCAACGAGTTGGCTTGCCGGGCTTCCTGTCGGAATAAAGCACTTGCCACCATCGTTTACCGTTGTTAGGTCCGCGAGCACGGAAGCAACATCGGGAGACGTCCTCAAATCGTCAAGGAAGAACCTATAGACGGCATCGCGGGTGCAACCGGTATAAAACGAAGCGATATCAGCTAAGACAAAATACTTGCTTCCCGCATGATACTCACCGTTATCAACGTGGCATCTACCTTTTGCGCCCGAAAAAACCCATTCCGGCTTTTCGACCCTTTCGAGAAGAGCTTTGATTCGCGACTGAGTCCGTTTCAGTTTCTTCCCCGGAGCATATATCGTGCGGAACTCCCCTTCTTTCGACTTCGGCTCGAGGCGCTTACGATAGACAACCCACTCTGCCATTGAAGCCAAATCGCAAGGTTCGAGCTTAAGAATCTTGGACAAACGCTTCTTGCTCTTACATTTGTAGAGAGCACATTGGTGCAACGGAATACTAGGCTTCATGAGAGGCGCTAAAAGAATCAATCAACTTTGACATGGCCTTCGTAATAAAACGCTGGCCGGCACCTTGGTTCGATGCTTCCCCAAACTCCTCGGAAAACCGAAGAAGAGAAGATAAACGGATGTCGAAGATTTCAGCATACCTTTCGAGCAATTCAATCGATGCCTGTTTTTTGCCATGCTCGATTTCGGAAAGATAGCTGTTTGAGATACCCAGCAGACGGCTCATTTCGCTTGCGCTATACCCATAGATTCCTCGCAGCTTCCTGAGCGTCTCTCCAAGCATGGCAAACAGCTCCTTTCATCTAAGCCCGCAGGCATAAAGTTCAATGCCGGACAGATTGTCCGGCTCCACTAACCAAACAGCAGCTCCTTGATGCCGTTAATGGCATTAAGGATGACCCCCATCAGTTCAAGCCCCTTCATGGTCAGCCGAAACTTGCTCGGCGCCTCCTTCAGAGCTTCTTGCCCTTCACGCGGCAAGGTGGAACCATCGCCTTCAGATGCGGACAGCTTGTGGTTGCTCATCGCAACCTCCTTTCTCACCGCCCAATGCGGCGTCCCACGGAAAGGAGAGGTTCATCCAAAGGCATCTGCCCGGCCTTGTGCCGACGCGTGTCCCACGCGCGGCGGCCCCGTGGTCCGGGGTAAAGGTAGAGCCCGACAAACAAGCTCCGCAGCCGATTATGCGGCCCAAGACTGGGAAAGTGACCTAAACGAGCGCTTTGCTCGATGCCGTCCTGCTACCTAAAATATCACTACTTTTGCTGTTAGCAAAATTTTTTCGCTAACAGCAAAAGTACTCCATAAGTAAATTCAGTCGCGCCTTGCGGCGTCTCCGCTGACAGACATATCCCAATCCAACCCATCAGCACTGGAGACGCCGTTCATCGCACAAAGCAGGACACGAATCGGTCCGGCAAACTCTTACAGCATCATGAAGTTCCCAGAAGTCTCTGCCCCAAACATAAACGCGCAGTTCTTCTCTATGAGCTTATTCGACAAACTCACGAAACGGTCAATATACGACTCGTGATCTTCTTGGGTAAGGCCCGGGCCATTCTCGCGTTCTGCCTTTGCAAGAGACTCTGCGATCAGTGTCCCTTTCGCGCTTTTGATGAGGCGGATGTAGTCCGATAAGGCGTTCATCTGCGTGAACAGAAGAGCTCCGTTTTCATAACTGTTCTCCATAACAGCTTCCACGACACTTAAAACGTATTCGCAGCCCTCAATCAACCTCAAGAGGAACTCGCCGTTGCATCCCGGAAGCCGGACAATCTCAAGCTGCAAATCCCTACGCAGTTTCTTTACCCCATCAATGACTTCCAGTTTGTCGTCGAACATAGACGACACCTCGAAATACGCCACTTCAGACGCCTCGAGAGAGTTGGTCAATTTCTCATCCAACCCATCCTCCCGGAGCTGTTTGACAGGCAGAGCGATATTGACAGCGCATACCCCCTCGACGAGAGAGGTATACCTTGCTGATCGGTATTGCACGCCATCAAAAACATCGCTTTGCCTTACCCACTGCATAAGCATCTGCGGGAAGGCATACTCCTCAACATAGTTGCATTCCCTGTCCCTTACCCTCAAGGAGCATGCAGCGACAATCGGGTACGTGAGAATATAGCGAGCTATTATTCCGTAAGCCCGCTCATGCACCTTGCCCTGCCGCTGATAATTGAGAATATGGTTAATTTGAGAAGAAAGGAACGCCGCCGGCCTCTCCGACAAGTCAAAGAGCCTCAGAGATTCAAACTCCTCACTTAACTTGAACTGACAGAAGCTGAATTTATTCGGCATTCCGCACTCATACCAGGCAAGTTCCAGCCCGGTTGAAAGATAAAGACACGGGGTACCGGCCAAACTGAACCTACACGATGAAATCTTCTCACGCTCTTTCATGCTGATATGAAAGAGCTTTATCCTGCTTTCGTGCTGCTCATCTTGACCGTTATCGCGGGCCCTGTGGTCACCACTTCTTATACGGAAAAACAGACAATCATCCCTACAAAACTGCCGACCAAGCATGTCTTCTGCATGCTCTTCGAGCAAATCTACAACCAGATTCATCGCTTTAGCTATATGTCCCTGCTCGTAAAGACGAAGAGACTCAACGATAGTGGCGCAAATATCTTCAAGCCCTACTATCTGATTGACCACCAAGGCAAGATTGCCATTTCCGAGGAACAAGTTGCATCCCGCCAGGGCCCTGTCAACTTCCTTGCAGTAGCTGCCCAAATGGGTCGCCAAAAAAGAGGAGGAGCTCATGTCACCCCTCACAAGAAATGAGTCATATCTGAGCAACGTTTGGAAAAGCTCATCGTTTTTTATAGCCGTCACCGAATCTCCCTTCCCAAAACCGCCATGCCGATATCCAGCAGCTAGGCACCGGCACCATTATTAACCGCAAAGCGCCCGCTCATTCGACGCCCCCGCGTAAAACCTTCAGCTCCGCTTCTAAGCTCTTGCGTTCCAGCTTGATAGCCTCAAGGTAATCGCGAACAAGCTCCTGAACCGCCTCGGCAAAGCTCTCTGCATCAAATTCGGAGTCGTCGCACTCGACTCGCTGATGCCGTGGTCGAAATCCGTGCTGGCGGAAATCAGGGCCACCAGGATGGCCGACGGCCCAATCATCGACATAGACCCCTCGGCCTTCTGCGACGATGAGGAATAGCAGAAACCTCTCGGAGTTTTCTCAACCGAAACGGGAAAACTCCGAGAGGTTTCTATTGTTTTATGCGCTTGCTATGATACGCACCCAAGGAACAACTAGATTCAGGATAATTCCCAAGCCCTTCGAACCTACTCCATGCCGTTGCTTATCCACTCCTCTAATTCAGGCATGATAACATTGCATTGATAACAACCGTAGGGCTCTCCAGAAGACCTGCTGAACCACTCGCGCGCCTGCTCGCCGCTTTGCTTAACGACAAGGTCAATAATGTTCTCGTAAAATAGCGATGACATCCATATGCGCCTGTGAGACTTCTTTTGCCCATACCCGCTCAGCTTCGAAGCGGTCGACACGGCCTCGCCCATCCAAACGTGAGCATTAATATCGACGCCTTTCCTGCCTGCCTTAATAATATGGTCATGCCCGACTGCAAGCCCTATTCCGGCACGTATCTCATCAAGTCCGCGCGCCTGCAAGATGATATTTATCATATTTAGATACGAGTTGCACCATGCCGCAAGAGTAAGCAAATCGAGAATATCCCCCTGGTAAGGCGTGGTATACACTGCATACACGCAGTCACCCCGGATGCCAATCTCCCGCAGATTGTCCTCACCGCGCAGAATCTCGATGAGCTCAGAGGTGAAACAACGGACTACCTTAGCGACGTACTCCTGATCATCGCGAGCCATCAGCTTCGTCGACTCCCTAATGTCGATGAAAATAGCAGAGATCCACGACAGATACGAGTTGTCGAAAGTCAGCTCATCGTTCTTCGGCAACCTATCCTTCTCGACAACCGCCATCTTGCTACCAAGAATCTCGTCGATTCTTTTCTTCCCCGCGCGATAATCGTAGTGCATAACCTATCTCCCCGAACCGATGACCATAACCACGGCACACAACAGCATAAACAGCAACAAGAAAAAAAGGGACCATCGGTTAAGCGCCATCTTCCTCTTCGCTATCTTAGAGTTCACATAAATCTGTCCAGCCAGCTCCTCTCGCAAGTCCGCTCTTTCGGCATCCCAAAGAAATGCCCCCGCACTCGGGTAACAGTCGATGTCACCATAGAAAAGAACGGATTTCCTTCGCCCCTCAAGGTCTAACCTTGGGAAGATCGACCCCAACACGGCAAGAACTAAGAGCAAAGTGGAAAGGCCGCAAAACACGATGACAACAAGATGCCAGCCGCCATCGACGACCATCGACTTTGCCGCTGAAACGAACTCTCCATTGGGGAAGGCAACGGCAACAATAACAGCCAGTGCCGCAATCACCATCCCGTTCTTGGCATCGGCATCGCGAATGTAGGCACCCGTCCTGTCGAGAACCCATTTCAAATCGTCGTCGGAAAGCCCGGCGCGCTTACCAAGAGTCGCCTCTCCTCGTTCGCCCTTCTTAGCTCCCATAAAACCCACCTACCGCATATGTCGAAATAGCACCAATCAATAGCCTTATGCAGACCTTCAGCGGAATAATTATACTAATCACCCAACGCTACGCGATTTCCACCTCAACCTCCCAGAGCGCCCACTCGGCGCGCGCTGTCGCCTCATCAACATCGGCGCCGCTACACACAACGTGACCTATGCGATCATTACTATGCTGAAGGTGAAAATGCCGAATACGCCGCCCAACTTTCCTTCCGAGACGATGGCATGATGGGCTACATCAACATCCCGCGCATCAAGCAGAGCCTACCCATCTATCGCACCACCAGCGAAGAAGCGCTGGAAAAGGCGTAGGGCATCTGCAAGGTTCAGGTCTTCCCGCTGGCGGCGAAAGCACGCATTGCGTACTTTCTGCCCACCGCGGGTTGCCCTCTGCTGCGCTGTTCACCGACCTCGATCAGCTTGCCGAAGGCGACAGGTTCTTTATCCATGCGCTAGACCGCACCATGGCCTATCAGATCGACCAGATTCTGGTAGTAGAACCCACGCAAACCGAAAGCCTTAGCATCGCCCCTGGTGAAGATTTGGTTACCTTGGTTACCTGCACGCCCTACGGCGTGAATACGCACCACCTTCTGGTGCGCGGACATCGCGTGCCGTACGATCCGGCCGACGAAGCCGCTGACGACGCTTCGCAGTCCATCTTCACGCAGTATTGGTTATGGATTCTGCTGGGGTTGGCCGTCGTAGCGCTTGTGCTGCTGACGCTGTGGCTGCTTGCCCGCAAGCATAAGAAGGCCAACGAGCAGGAAACGGCCCCTGTTTCAGGACGTGCAGCCTACGCCGAGCAGCAAGCGCGATACAACTCTGCGCTATCAACTGAATCGACACACGCCGCACATAGGCGCAAAGCAGCAAGGCTGACCTTGCCCGAAATTCACCCCGACAACACGCAGGAAAAGCCGCAAAGGCCAACTCAACCCGCAAGGAAACGATAAGCACATGAGCCTCATGAAACATATCACAGCAAAACCTCAATGCCCCCTTTGGCGAGGCAGCATCTTGCCTTATGTTTATGGCGTCCGTCCTCCTGACTGCAGCGCGTCTTCTTGTCAGCATCGCACAGCCCGCGTTTGCCGACGACCGCATCGACCAAACTCGCATTGGATCGCCTTCTCTTACCTGCGAATACGACCGCAGCCCTATAGCGAACCTACCCTTTTCGCTTTGGTATGTTGCGAGCGTGGACGAAAGCGGAAGCTATAAGCTCGCGCCCGAATTTGCCGATTGCGGCGCAGACCTCAACGCCTTGAGCCTTTCCACCGAATGGGACGCAACCGCGAAGAATATCATTTCCTGGCTGGGATAACCTGCCGCGGTGGAGCCTTGCGCAATCGGATCGTCGTCCCCGAATGGAACAGCGGCGTTTTCCCAGTTAAAGCCAGGAATTTACCTGGTATCGGAAGCAAGTACCATACAGGGCAGCTACCGCTATGCCACCTCCCCCTGCCTTATTTCGGTTCCTCATATGAACGCACAGGAAACCTCCTGGAACTACAACATGACGGCCATTCCCAAAATAGAGCAGCTACCCGCTGATGTTGAAGACCCCAATGCGCCCAACGCGTCAAACAGCGAAAATGCCAACGAAGCCGCACGGACCATTCGGCCTTTTAAAAACTGGCGACTACACCCTGCTGCTTGCGCTTACGCTTACGCTTACGCTTATGGTTGTCGCACTTGCAGCATTTGTTTGCATAGTAGTCTGCCGGAACAAACGCCAAAAACTTGCATTTGCCGACAACTCAGCAAATACCGAAACCACCACATCGAACGACGCAACGGCGTCCGCCGACAACAACAAAGACTAACCGCCCCTTTTTGGAGTATAGAGACAGATACCATTTTCCCACCCAAGCACAGCACGCAAAAAGTCCCGCTTGCACGGTTAGAACCACGCCCCAAAACTTAGGCACGAGAATTGGGGTGCAGCCCATTAGCAGCAAGCGGGGCTCTATTTTGCTAGGTGGGAATTTAGTACCTGCCCCTACCCACTATTCGGCTTCTTCGGGTTCGGGCTCTTCCTCGAACCGGACATCGATCTTGTCGATACGCAGGCCGTCCATCACACGAGCCATCATCGTGATCTTCGTACCCTCGTGATGCAGCTCGTACGAATCGCCCTCGGCAGGGATCTTGTCCAGCAGGTCGAGCATCAAGCCACCCGCGGTCTCGTAGTCGAACACGGGCACGGGCTCAAATCCAATGAACTCAACGAACTGGTCAACCGGCAACGAGCCGTCAACCAAGTAATGATGCTCGCCCACCTTCAAGATCTCGTCCTGATCATCGTGCAGATACTCGTCTTCCATGCGGCCGATAATCTGCTCGACCACATCGGTCATGGTAACGATGCCGGACGTGCCGCCATGCTCGTCAACCACCACGGCGATTTTCGTGTGCTTAGCCTGCAGCACCTGCAAAAGCTTCGCGATGGAAATGCTCTCCGGCACCGCCTGGATAGAGCGAATCTTCAGGTCCTTCATCGTGGAGCCCTCGGGCAGCAGGTAAGCATCCTTGATGTGCACGAAGCCCACAATGTTGTCCTTATCCTCGCGGAACACGGGGTAGCGCGTGAATTTGTTCTTCCCCATGAAGTCGAGATTCGTTTCAAGATCATCGTCGTAGTCGATGGCCAACACCTCGGTGCGGGGCGTCATGATAGCCTTCGCGTCCTTGTCGTCCAAGTCGAAAATGTTGTCCAGATACTGGTACTGATCCTGCTCGATAGATCCGCTCTCAGCGCTTTCTTCAAGCAGCAGCTTAATTTCTTCCTCGGAATAAGCCTCGGTTTCATTCTTGGCATCGTGGCCGGTCAAGCGCATAACGCCATTGGTGGTAGCGTTAAACAGCCACATGATGGGATAAGTAATGCGATAGAACGCATGAAGCGGACCCGCTGTGTGCAGCGCGTAGGTTTCCGTCTTCAGAATAGCCATGCTCTTAGGGATAAGCTCGCCGGCCACCACATGCAGCGTGGTCATGATGAAATAGCCAATGCCCACCGAAATAACGGTGACCGCCGTGTCGGGCAAGCCGAAGAACACGAAGATCGGGTGGAGCAGCGCGGCGAACGCAGGCTCGCCCAACCAGCCCAACGCCAGCGAAGCCAGCGTAATACCAAGCTGACAAGCCGAAAGGTACTCGTTAACGTTGTCGGCCATTTCGAGCGCACGCTTGGCGCCCTTCTTGCCTTCTTCCACTAAAATCTCAATCTGCGATTTGCGTACGCGCACCAAGGAAAACTCAGCGATAACGAAAAAAGCGTTCATCAGCAGGAACAGGACCACCAATATCAAACTTAACCAAATAGGCATCTAGGTACAAAACTCCTTGCGTAAGCGGGTGAGAAGCGGCATCGCCATCTCTCACTGCGGGGACGAGAAACGGATCGGCCATTTCTCATTGCGGGAACAGAATCGGAAAAGAGGGCCAGCCTGCTTTTCCGCTAATGGGGAATCGGTGCGCTTTGCGCCCTTTCCGAGAAAACCGAAATTACACGGCCATCTCCCCCTTTGGGAAGGGCATAAGGCGCGTTACGTCCGCTAACAAGGAGAGGTGCTTGCGCACATCCAGGCATAAACCACGCGCAAGGAAGAGCTGCAACGCTGTTTGCGCTGCAGTATCTGAATACAGAAACACAGCCTTTTCTTCACACGAAGACAAAGACCGCGCGGGACCAAAAAGAGAATTATTGCATTGTGCGGTGCGTTTTCGGGTCGAGCAACATCGACCGCCGCCGTCGGAGTCGTTCACGACAGCTTCATCTCCTATTCTGATGGCAGCCGCCATCGTTGGTCCCACAACCCGTTTTGCGTAAACAGGCACGATATCTTTCAGAATAGTACCGCGGAACAACGGCAATTCAACGAAACACCATCACAGCGCCACGTTTTCGACGGCAAACGACACAATCCCGCCGCTTCGGCCGTAATGTGGACGGGGCGACGAAGCCGCGGGCGAGAAGAGGCTGCACGCAGGCGGTGAGGTAGCCCACCGCCGATGCCGTCGCTTCGCCCGCAACACAGACGCGGCAACGGAGCCGTGGGTGTCACCCTCATGCGAAGCGCTAACCAATTCAACAACGCGCGCCGCCGCGGAACGAACGCACAAGGCAAAGACGGCGCGTGAAAGGCGAGAGGCAAACCCAACGACGCGAAGCGAATGTGCTTACCTCGCATAGGGCGCCGCGGAACGTACGCGCCTCACGCAGGAGGGGGGGGCAACGAGCGCGTCTCACGCGAGAGCAGGCGCAGCAACAGGGGCATCGTGCGCATGAGCGGAGACAGCTCGAAGCTGCATGAGATGAACCCGCGAAAGCGCCGCGCCGCCTCGCACAAAGCGGGGGGGGCGTGCGCGAGCCGCATGCGCTGCGCCGGCACCCCTCGCCCCGCCCGCAACACCCAAACGAAACACCCAGGGATGGCAAGATTCGCACGTCGTGCATGATTCGAGGGGTCTGTGCAGCGAAAAGACCCCCTTCGTGGCAAGATCTTCGCGCGGTGTATTCCCGAAAGGCGATTTGCAGGGCATTTCGGATACATGGCGCGCGAATCTTGCCAAAGTCAGCTCATTTTGGATGCATGGCGGCGATATGTTGCCAGGAAGGGGCGCTTTTCCCGTCCGAGGCACCTTTTGGGATACATGAAGCGCAAAACTTGCCACGGATTGCCGCCCGGGAACGCACCAGGGCGAAATATTGCCATCGCCAGGCACCCGAGAACGCACCGTGGCGTCACGGAGTCGGGAGACGCCACGCGAACAAAACATCGACCAATTCAACACCGCATGCTGACACGTCCAAGAAACCATGAAAATATTTTGGTACCTTCCGCCAAGAAACGGCGCTGAAAACGTGCTCGCGTAGTATGGCGAACATGAGCAAAAAAGATACTTACATCAACGACACAGACGGGCGCGATAACGGCAACGAACCGTCCCAACGTGGCGACGCCGACTCATTGAAGCATGGCAACGCCGAACTGTCCGATCACGACAGCGCAGCCTCGCCGGAGCGCGACAACACCGCTTCGTCAGAGCATGGCGATACCGCCTCGCCGGAACGCGACAACGTCACTTCGCTGAAACACGGCGACACCTCCTCATCGAAACGCGGCAATGCCCCCTCGCCCGAACATGACAACGAGGCAGCAGCGCAGCGCGACGGTGTCGGCGACGTCTCATCGGAACGCGAGAACGCCGCCATCGCCGACAAAGAAGCAGCAAGCCGCTCCAATCATGCAGAAGAGGCACCGCTCGATGAGCGCAGCGCCGCTCACGCAGCGGAGACGGCATCCGACAAGCACCATGCCGCCCACGCGGCAAAGACGGTATGTGGCGAGGACCGCGGCCCCCACGCAGCAAAGGCAACGCCCATCGAGCACCGCACCTCCCACGCAGCGGAGACAGCATCCGCGTACCTCCAGAAAGCCAGAAATTTCCTCGGCCTACACAAAAAAGCTTCCGCCATCGCTGCAGCCATTGCGCTGTGCGCCGTAGTGGGCATCGGCGCAGCCGTAGCTTCGAGCAGCCGGCCCGCCCCTAGCGGCATCCTCCTAAGCAGCAGCTTTGCGAACTACGCAGCAAACGCCGTTGCGACTACCACGAATACTGCCGCAGAAGAAGCGGCAGCGGGACTCGTCGCTCAACGTCTCACGCCCAACGCGCTCAACAGCGTCGATTCCTTCGCCACCGCTCCTGGCACGTTTTCCCTGATAGAAGGCGAAGATGCCACACCGCTTTCCGAAGAGCAGCAAGAATCCCTTGCAGCAGCCACCCAAAACATCGAAGACGGCGGCTACACCGTTGGCTTCACGCTCATCAATTTGAACACCGGCAAGGGCATCGCCTACAACCTCGACTCGCGCGTTTACGGCGCCAGCTCGTTCAAGGGTCCCTACGCCGCCTTCCTGTGCCAACACCTGGGCGACAACGATGCTTCCTACCCATCCGACAGCGAAGCGGTGGGCCCCGGCGTTTCCTCATCCATGTATTCCCTGATACAACCCATGATTCTCTATTCGGACAACAGCGCCTTCAGCAGCTTGCGCAACTCCTATGACAGCGTAGGATTCGCCGAATGGCTCAATTCGTGCGGCGTGGATTCCGAGATCATGCACGACACGCACTTCCCACGCTACTCCGCGCGCGAATCCGCCCTGCTATGGCTGCGCACGTACCAGTACCTCAAAACCAACACTCCCACCGCGCAGAACCTAGCATCGCTCTACGAGCAGACGAACGTGTCGTTCATTCGCTCTGGCGTGAACGACGATGGCGAAGTTGAAGCCGTGCTCAACAAGGCAGGCTGGTGCTCTGGCAGCGAACGTTTCACCGGTCTGTGCGATGCGGGGCTCATCAAGTGCACCGACGCCACCACCTACCTTATGAGCACTATGACCAATTCGCCGGACGGCGGCCTGTACACCGTTCGCTTGGCGAACCTGGCATCCGCTCTTTTTGAGTGTCGCGACGTGCTGGAATAGCACCTAGCAAACAGGCGGATGCAAAGCAGGAACTGCAGGGCAAAGGTCGCTTAACGGTGTAATTTTCCTGCCTCTTCCGCCCGCCGTGGGACGTAAAAGTTACAATGAACAATGCTGCGCAAATGCGCGTTGAGTGCATTGGGGCGAAACTACGCCACGCAAGGAAAGTCCTTGACATGTCTGTGCGGCGGGCAACGCAGGAAAATCGCTTTCACACGATCCCTGCGCAACAGCCTCTCGCCTTTGCACGCGCCGACGCCGCTCCTGCAAAGGCGGCGCAGCACAAATGCGTATCGATTGCGCCGCGCCTCAAAGGAGGCCTCACACAACCGATACCGCACCAGCGTCGAACAGCACAGTACCCCCTAAAGGGAACCGCACTGCCAGCGAACTACAAACCCCGAACGAAAGGATTGCAGTGGTGGAACTTGCTCGCGAACTTAACCGTCATGCCGCTTCGGCAACCCACGAGCAAACGCATCTTGCCGAACACCCAGGACAGCTGGTGTGGATTTTCATGGGCATGTCCGTCGTTGGCCTTATGGGCGAAACGTTGCAGCACCTTGTGGCGTTCGGCGAATTGGAAAGCCGTGCCGGCTTCATCTGGGGTCCGTTTTCGCCCATCTACGGGCTGGCGGCAGTTCTGCTAACCATGCTGCTCGAACCCCTGCAGGACAAGGGGGTCCCACTGCTTTTGACGGTAAGCGCCGTCGTGGGCGGCAGCCTTGAGTACTTCGCCAGCTGGGCCATGGAAACATTCTGGGGCGTTGTGGCATGGAGCTATCTGAACATCCCTCTCAATTTTGATGGGCGCACCGACGTCTTCCACTGCCTGATCTGGGGCACCATTGGCGTGCTGTGGGTAAAGGTTGGCCTGCAATTATGCCAACGCATCTTCAACCGTGTAAACACCGCCGGCACCCCGTACCGTGCGGCAACGGCAGCGCTTTCCATCTTCATGGCACTCGACATTGCCATGACCATCATCGTTTTGCTGCGCGCCGATGCCCGAACCGATGGCATTCCGCCGCAGAATCCCATCGAACAATTCTGCGATACCGCCTACCCCACCGACATGTTGCAGAAGCGCTTCCATAACATGGGCGGCCTCGGCATATAGGCAGGAAAAGGAACCAGCAGCAGATTCCCGCTTTATTGCTCGGGCAATTGTCTGCCGCAAATGGCAGAGTGCCAAGTGCTCTATACATCCTGTCTGGCAGGAACCTAGCACCTATCCCATTTCCCTGTATTCGCAATAAGGCGCAAAAGTAGAGCCGTGCTCGCGATCTACACCGCAAGCACGGCTCTACTCGCTAGATGGGAATCTGGTACCTTTCCTTTTTCCCGTCCTACTCGTAGAAGTCGGCGGCATCCTCAAGCAGCTCAATGATGTTGATGCTTTGCGGGCACATGTCCTCGCAGGCGCCGCATTGAATGCAGGCGGAAGCGCGACCGTCGCGGGTTTGCCAGGCGTACTGGCTCTTCGCAAATTCGCGGTTCTCGGTCATCTTTTCCAAGTTCAGCAAACCCAAGGCTTCGGGAATCTTCACGCCAACAGAGCAGTCTTTCACGCAATAGCGGCAGTTGGTACAAAGGATCAACCCCACGCTCTTCAGAGCATCAACCGCATCGCCCAGCGTCTTTTCTTCGGAGGCGGATAAGGGTTCGTTCGCCTTCCATTCGCGCACGTTTTCCTGGATCTGTTCCAACGTCGATACGCCCGAGAGCACGCTGATAACGTTGGGCAGGTTGTAGCAGAATCGATATGCCCACGAAACCACGCTCTTGTCGGGGTCGGCCGATTTCAGCACGCTTGCGCCACGTTCCGGCAAGTCCGCCAAGCGACCACCGCGAGCGGGTTCCATAATCACCACGGGTACACCGTGCTTTTGCGCAACTTCCATGCATTTGCGCGATTCCACCACAGGATCTTCCCAGTCGAGGTAATTCACCTGCAACTGGACAAAATCCATATCGGGATGATCGGCGAGCAACTTGTCCAACGTTTCGGCGTTGTCATGCATCGAGAAGCCCAAGTGCTTGATGACACCTTCGGCTTTCTTCTGCGCGGCCCATTCCCACATTCCGTACTCATCGAATTTCGCCGTGCGCGCACCGCCCATGTTATGCAGCAGGTAGAAATCGATGTAGTCAGTGCCCAGGCGTTTGAGCGAAGTATCCAAACATGCTTTAGCGTCTTCTGCGGTAGGCTGAGCCCAAGCCAAGCACTTGGTTGCAATGGTGAACGAATCGCGCGGATAGCGCTCCACCAGCGCCTTGCGCATAGCAACTTCTGATTCGCCTTCGTGGTAGACATAGGCAGTATCAAAGTACGTGCCGCCAGCCTCTATGAACGCATCGACCATCTTCTTCAAGTGCTCGATGTCGATGCTCTTCTGATCCTTGGGGTCAGTAAGGGGCAAACGCATGCAGCCAAAACCCAACTTAGGGGTATCCAAAAGATTGCTCATAGGGGGGGCTCCTTGCCTGTTCTTCTGCAAATTCTCTGCGCTCATTGTAGCGGAAAACCAACTTTAGTAACGTGGCGTTACTTATTTTAAGAGAAAGCAATAACACGACACGATACACGAGCAAGCGCCCAAACCCGCGGCACCGCCCGTGTTTCGCAACGCCGCGCTCGGGCCACATCACGACGCCACGCCCAAACAGTTCCCTAGCGCGGCAGTGGGGCAACATCACGATGCCGCACCTGGGCAACACCTTGGCGCGGTACCCGGACAGCACCCAAGCGCCGCGGCCAAGCAATACCCTGGCGCTGCATCGAGTCAACCCTGCCCCGCGCCAGATCCACCCCCGCTCCGCATCGGGCCCACAACGACCCAACGCCGTATCAGGTTCAACCCCCGTTCCGCATCGAGCCCATAACATCCCAGCACTGCCTCGGGGGCCCTCCCAGGAACCCAGAAACAAAAAATCGGTCCGAATTGCAACTTTTTTGCGATTGGCAATTGTTGCGAGCTCCCAATCGCGAATCGCGGCACAAAAACGCAGCAAAAATGGCATATTTCAAGCCTGAAGGAACCGAGAAGAGCCCCTAATCGCAAAAAAGTTGCAAAGATACCGAGTTTTTTGTTTTTTGCAATGGGTCCGATCGCTGCAACAGGGCAAATCCCGCGAAAATGCGCGGAGCATCATGACCAGCAATCCAAAATCAGAAACAAGAAAGGCGCCCGCCATGCGGACGCCTCAAGAAAAACCAATTCGGCTGAAATCTACGCTTCCTTGGCACCATACTGCTCGTAATAAGCATCGAGTGCAGCCTTCAACGTATCGTCGATCACCACTTCGCCCTGAACTTCGTGGTTGTACAGGAGCTCGGTAACTTCAGCCATGCTTACGATGGAAGCTACAGGGAAGCCATACTTTTCCTGGACTTCCTTCTGCGCAGTCTTCACGCCGCCCTTGCCAACTTCCATACGGTTCAGGGAGACAATCAGACCCTTAACCTCAACATCAGCGGCACCCTTCAGAATGGGGTAGGTTTCATCGATGGACTTGCCCGACGTGGTAACGTCTTCAACCATGATCACGCGGTCGCCGTCATGAAGCTCAGCGCCCAGCAGGTTGCCGGCATCGGCGCCGTGGTCCTTCACTTCCTTGCGGTTGCAGCAGTACTTAACTTCCTTGCCGTAAAGCTCCTCCAAAGCAATGGCGGTAACGACGGCCAGCGGAATGCCCTTGTAGGCAGGGCCGAATACCATATCGAAATCCAGGCCGAAGTTGTCATGAATAGCGCGAGCGTAGTATTCGCCCAGGCGCTTCAACTGACCACCCGTAACGTAGGCGCCGGCATTCATGAAGAAGGGAGATTTGCGCCCGCTCTTAAGCGTGAATTCGCCGAACTTGAGCACATGGCTTTCCACCATGAACTCGATGAATTCTTTCTTATATGCCTCCATGAGCGCATCCTTCTCTAGTGAAACTACTATTTTCATTCTACAAAAGCCTGGGGCAAAGCCCCTGCGGCTACTCGCGGTAAAAGCCGTTCATCGCCTTGTACACGTCGATCTCCCACTGGCGGCGGTGGCTCT
>OLPL01001066.1_pt1 | contig 18309 bp, 10 predicted proteins | sample 1673211 | NCBI WGS metagenome assembly OLPL01 (sample SAMEA3136766, study PRJEB25190) | human gut metagenome | reverse complement strand
AGAATATCCACATTCTGGAAGCAATGGATATTGCAGGCGGTGCATGTGACGGTATCTTTGATCCGAGCCGCGGATATGTGATGCGTGGGGGACGTGAGATGGAAAACCATTTCGAGTGCTTATGGGATCTTTTCAGAAGTATTCCATCCATTGAAACACCTGGTGTATCTGTACTTGACGAATATTACTGGCTGAATAAGGAAGACCCGAACTATTCTCTCTGTCGTGCAACAAAAGAGAGAGGCAAGGATGCTCACACAGACGGTAAATTCAATCTGAGCCAGAAGGGTTGCATGGAGATCATGAAGCTGTTCATGACAAAGGATGAAGATCTTTATGACAAGACAATTGAAGATGTATTTGATGAGGAAGTGTTTGATTCCACATTCTGGTTATACTGGAGAACCATGTTCGCATTTGAGAACTGGCACAGTGCACTGGAAATGAAATTATACTTCCAGAGATTTATCCATCACATTTCCGGACTTCCGGATTTCAGTGCCCTGAAATTCACAAAATATAATCAGTACGAATCCCTGATCCTGCCAATGCAGAAATATCTGGAAGAAGCAGGTGTTGAATTCCAGTTCAATACAGAGGTTACAAACGTACTTTTTGAGTTTGAAGGCAATAAGAAGATTGCAAAAGCAATCGAGTGTAAGGTGAATGGCGTAGAAAAGGGAATTGTTCTTACAGAGAATGATCTTGTATTTGTGACAAACGGAAGCTGTACAGAGGGAACCATCTATGGCGATCAAAACCATGCACCGAATGGAGACGCAGAAGTTCGTACAAGCGGATGCTGGAGCCTCTGGAAAAATATCGCAAAACAGGATCCGTCCTTCGGACATCCTGAGAAATTCTGTTCTGATATTGCTAAGACAAATTGGGAGTCAGCAACAGTGACTACTCTGGATGATAAGATCATTCCTTATATTACAGATATCTGCAAACGTGATCCGAGAACAGGCAAGGTTGTTACAGGCGGTATTGTAAGCTGTCAGGATTCCAGCTGGTTATTAAGCTGGACAATCAACAGACAGGGACAGTTCAAGGATCAGGATAAAGACAAGGTTTGTGTATGGGTATATGGTCTGTTTACAGATGTACCTGGTGATTATATCAAGAAGCCTATGAAGGAGTGTACAGGTAAGGAAATCACAGAAGAGTGGCTCTATCATCTTGGTGTTCCGGTTGACCAGATTGAAGACATGGCTGAGAACAGTGCAGTTTGTGTACCGACCATGATGCCTTATATTACAGCATTCTTTATGCCGAGAACAAAGGGTGACAGACCTGATGTTATTCCGGATGGCTGTGTAAACTTCGCATTCCTCGGACAGTTTGCCGATACACCAAGAGATACTGTATTTACTACTGAATATTCCGTAAGAACTGCTATGGAGGCTGTATATGGACTTCTTGGTGTTGACAGAGGTGTGCCGGAAGTATGGGGCAGTGTTTATGATATCAGAGAATTACTGGATAGCAGTGTGAAGCTGATGGATGGAAAATCTCCACTGGAGATCGAACTTCCGGGACCACTGGATATGCTGAAGAAACCGCTTTTGAAAGCTGTTAAGGGAACTGTGGTCGAGAAAGTACTCAGAGATCATGATGTGATCAAAGATTATATGATGTAAATATAGAGATATAAGTGATATGAAAAGGCTGCAGGAGATATCCGGCAGCCTTTTTGTAAAGCCGTTAAAAGTTGATGGAAAGTTGCTTTGGTAAAGAAAAAACAGGTTGCAAATTAAAAAGACAGATGATAATATATAATGAAATATATAGAAAAAAATGATTGGGACAATAAAAAGTCTGAAAAAACAAGTAAATATGATAATATATTGGAAGCTTTACTGTAATAATGAATGTGTGGTGCAGGAGGGCTTTCAAGGGAGCGAAAGGAGGTTTTTTTATGGAACTTGAGATGTATCGCAGGTATTCGCAGATGGCAAGAGGTATTGAGAAGGCTGAGCTGGTGTTTAAAAATGGGCGTGTGTTCAGCTCTGGTACAGGAGAATTTATTGATGGTGATGTGGCTGTTGCAGATGGAATTGTGATCGGAGTCGGTACATATGAAGGAGAGACAGAGATTGATCTGGAAGGAAAAGTAATCTGTCCGGGATTTATCGACAGTCATCTGCATCTGGAATCTACTCTGGTGACGCCGGGTGAGCTGGTTCGGCAGGCTGCACAGTGTGGAACTACAACATTTATTGTAGATCCTCATGAGTCTGCAAATGTATCCGGTACGGATGGAATTGATTATATTCTGGATCAGACAGAAGATGCACCGGCAAATGTATATGTGATGATGCCTTCCTGTGTTCCGGCGACTCATGTGGATGATAACGGGTGTATTCTTACAGCAGGAAAAATGAAAGGATATCTGGAACATCCGAGGATTCTGGGACTGGGTGAAGTGATGGATGCGCCTTCTGTGATTAACGGAAGTGTTGCCATGCATGAAAAGCTTCAGCTGTTTCAGGACAGAGTGAAGGATGGCCATGCACCGTTTCTGGCACCTGGGGATCTGGCTGCATATGTACTTGGCGGAATTGACACAGATCATGAGTGTGTGGATTATGAGTATGCAATGGCTGAGGCAAGAAATGGAATGCAGGTATTGATACGTGAGGGAAGTGCTGCAAGAAATCTGGATGCTATTGTGAAGGGGATTGTGGAACACCATACAGATACGTCAGGTTTCTGCTTCTGTACTGATGATAAGCATATTGAAGAAATCCGTAAAGAGGGACATATCAATTATAATGTAAAGCGTGCAGTACAGCTTGGACTTCCTGTTGAGAAAGCACTGCAGATGGCGACGATTCAGCCTGCAAGATGCTATGGTTTATACAGACTTGGAATGATTGCACCCGGAAGACAGGCAGATTTTGTTATTCTGGATAATGTGACAGATCTGAATGTTGTAGATGTATATCATTGTGGTAAGAAGATCATTAAAGATGAGAAAGCAGAATTGAAACCATGTCCTCCATATCTGAAAAATACAGTTCATGTATCTGGGTTCAGTGAGGAACGTCTGAAACTGAAATATCCGGGAACAAAGGCAAGAGTGATTCAGATGCTTGAAAAACAGATTGTGACAAAGGATGTTCTGGAAGAGGTTCCATGGATAGAATCGGATGGTGAGAAATATTTTGCTCCGGACGGAGAATATCAGAAGATTGCAGTGATCGAGCGTCATAAGAATACGGGCAAGATGGGAGTGGGCATTGTAAAAGGCTATGGAATCCACGGCGGAGCTATTGCTTCCAGTGTTTCCCATGATTCCCACAATATTATTGTAGTAGGAGATAATGATCGTGATATGGCTGTTGCTGTAAAAGAAATGATACGGACGCAGGGTGGTTATACTCTGGTATGCAACGGAGAGATTTATGGAACCTTACCACTTCCTGTCATGGGACTGATGAGCGATGCCGGCTATGAGAGTGTAAACGAAGCACTTGCAAAAATGATTCCGAAGGCCCATGAGATGGGAGTGAAAGAAGGATTTGATCCGTTTATTACCCTGTCATTTATGGCACTTCCTGTGATTCCTGAAATCAGGATCACACCGAGAGGAATCTATCTCGTAAATGAAGACAGAATGCTGAGAACACCGTTTAGTTAAGGTGGGTGAAATGTCTTAAATGTATTATTTACGAGGATTGCCATAGAATAAAAAAAATACCGTAATAAAAGTAAATGCTATATACTTTTGTTACGGTATTTTTTATATCAGTCCTCTCAGACACGCTCCAGGTAAGAGGGTTGTTACAGGTATATTTAAGACAATATTTTTCAAGCGAAAGAAATTTATTTCGTTTTCTCCAGAGTAAAGATAAATTCGGTTCCCACACCTTCTGTACTGATCACATCAATATTCTGGTTATGTGCATTGATGATCTCTTTGACTATAGAGAGTCCGAGTCCGGTGCCTTTACGGTCCTTTCCGCGGGAAGCATCAATCTTGTAGAAACGATCCCAGATTTTGCCCAGACTTTCTTTGGGAATGCCGGTTCCGTAATCTTTTACAGAAACAAAGACCTTACCATTTTTTACAGTTGTTTCAATCTGAACAGAAGAATTATCATTGCTGAATTTAATGGCATTATCAAGAAGGTTGTAAAGGACCTGCTGAATCTGTTCCATATCAGCTCTGACATAAAGTTCATGTCCGGAGAGAAGCAGCTCCAGGCGGATCCGGTGGCTGGTGCAGATGCCTTCAAATGTAGCTGCTGTGTTTTTGATGGTATCATTGATATCAAAACGCTGGATCTGCATCATCCGTTTTTTCATATCCAGTTCATTCAGAGTCAGAAGACTGCGGGTGAGTTTTTCAAGACGTTCAGATTCAAAAGCGATGATTTTCAGATACCGTTCCTGCATTTCATATGGGATGGTACCGTCCAGTATGGCATTGACATATCCCTTGATGGAGGTAAGAGGAGAACGGAAATCATGAGAGACATTTGCAATGAATTTACGCTGATATTCTCCGTTTTTGTTCAGTTCATCGGACATATAATTCAGAGTTTTGGCAAGATATCCCATTTCATCATCAGAAGTAACGTCTATTTTATATGCAAGATTACCTCCTGCATATTCACTGGCACCTTTCATGATCCTGGCCAGGGGCTTACGTATGTAGTGGCTGTAAGCCCAGAGCAGAAGACTGGTGGCTGCATAGCACAGGAGAAAGATTATCTGCATGATAAAAAGAATACTGCTTCGGCTCTGATAAAGGTTTGTCATCGAATAATGGATTGCCACGTAACCTTTGGTTTCCATATCAGAGGTGATCGGGGCAATAACACTCAAATGATCTGTTTTAAAGAAACCATAAAACTTTCCAATCTGATAATAGTTGCTTCCCCATTTGGAAGCATCGAATTCTTCCAGTGGGATTGGATCCCGGACGTCAATATTTTTCTGTGTACTTACAATGATTTCACCGTTACTGTTGATGATCCACAATACAGCATCCTGAAAATCGGAAATTGCACATAAGTGTTCCTGAAGAGTATCTACTGTACTGGAAGAGATATTGCTTTTAACTGCTTCGTTAGATGCAATATTGTGCGCTTCTGTATAGAGTGCGGCACTTAAAGAGTGTTCCAGATGCTTTTCCACCATATAAGAACCGCCGAGGGTTATGAGGAAAAATCCCAAAATCCCGATGAGAATATAAAATCTCAGGAATTTTGTGGAAAGATGATGCTGTTTCATGGATTTTTTACCTCAAATTTGTATCCGATTCCCCATACGGTGGCAATGGACCAGTGAGGATTGTCTTTGATCTTTTCACGAAGACGTTTGATATGAACGTCTACAGTACGGGTATCACCGATGTATTCGTAACCCCAGATATGATCCAGAAGCTGCTCGCGGGTAAATACCTGGTTTGGTGATGCTGCAAGGAAATAGAGAAGTTCCAGTTCCTTTGGCGGCATATCAACCTGACGACCCATGTATGTGACTGAATAGTTTGTCAGATTAACGGTCAGATCCGGGTAAGTAACACATTTTTCACTGGAAGAAGGCGATGGCTGCTTAACCTGGAAACGGCGCAGGACAGCACGTACACGGGCAACCAGTTCCTTGGAATCAAAGGGTTTGATCATATAGTCATCTGCACCCAGTTCAAGTCCGAGAACCTTGTCAAAGGTTTCGCCTTTTGCTGAAAGCATAATGATGGGAACATCAGAGGTATGTCGGATTTCACGACATACCTGATAACCGTCAATTCCCGGAAGCATCAGATCCAGAATGATCAGATCCGGGCGGAAGGAGGCAAATTCCCTTAACGCTTCTTCTCCGTCATTTACGATTTTTGTCTCGAAGCATTCTTTGGTAAGATACAGGGCAATAAGCTCTGCGATATTGTTATCATCATCAACAATAAGGATTTTCTGTTTGGAAACCATGGCGGTCCCTCCTATTTCTTAAATTCTACAATAGTAACACCTGCATCTCCTTCGCCGAATTCTCCAAGGCGGAAGGATTCCACATGCTTCTGGCGCTTCAGATAATTGTGTACACCTTTTCTTAGAGCACCGGTTCCTTTACCATGAACAATACGGACAGATTTCAGATGAGCGATATAAGCATCATCCAGATATTTGTCAAGCTCTGCAACTGCTTCATCTACCGTTTTGCCAAGCAGGTTGATCTCTGTGGATACATGGGCTGCTTTTGACATGCGGATTTTACCTGCACCTGTACGCTGCATGGTTGGTGTGGTGATCTCTGCTTCATCGATCAGTTCCAGATCAGAGATGTGAACCTTGGAACGGATGATACCCATCTGTACGAAGAGGAAACCTTTGTTGTCCGGACGGCTGCTGACAGTCCCCTTAAGATTCATGCTGAGAACCTTAACTGCATCGCCGAGGGAGATATCTTTGGCTGTGAGTTCCTTCTTCGGTTTCTTTGCAGCAGTTTTCTGAGTCATGCCTTTCTCTGCTTTATTCATATGTTTGCGCAGATTCTGGCGTTCTTTTTCCACAGCAGAGAGATCCACATGGTCTTTCTGGAATTTGTGGAACATCTTCATAGTCTGGTCTGCATATTCCTTGGCTTCGCGGAGAACTGCATGAGCTTCCTCATTGGCCTGACGGATGATGCGGTCTCGCTGCTCGTTCAACTTCTCCTGTTTGGATTCCATTTCGGATTTCAGAGAGGCAATTTCCTGTTTATACTGTTCAATCTCGCGGCGTTCATTTTCAATAGTTATACGGCTGCTTTCCAGGGAACTGAGAACATCTTCGAAAGATTCATCCTGTTCACTGATCTGTTCTTTGGCCTTATCGATGATATAGTCCGGAAGTCCAAGCTTGGAAGAAATGGCGAATGCATTACTTTTCCCGGGAACACCGATCAGCAGGCGGTAGGTCGGGCGGAGCGTTTCCACGTCAAATTCGCAGCAGGCATTTTCTACACCTGAGGTGGAGAGTGCATATACCTTCAGCTCACTGTAATGGGTGGTTGCCATAGTGCGGATTCCCTGTTCATGAAGATGGGAAAGGATCGCAATGGCAAGGGCAGCACCCTCTGTCGGATCTGTACCTGCACCAAGCTCATCGAAAAGGACAAGAGAGTGACGGTTGGCTTTTTTCAGGAAAGAAACCACGTTGGTCATATGTGAGGAGAATGTACTTAATGACTGTTCAATACTCTGTTCATCACCGATATCAGCATAAACTTCTTCAAACAGTGCAAGCTCTGAGCGGTCCAGTGTGGGAATATGAAGACCGGACTGGCCCATGAGAGTGAGAAGTCCGACAGTCTTTAAAGATACAGTTTTACCACCGGTGTTCGGACCGGTGATAACAAGCAAGTCGAAATCATCGCCGAGACGGATATCAATGGGAACAGCTTTCTTCTTATCAATGAGAGGGTGGCGTGCCTGTTTCAGACGGATGCGTCCTTCATCATTGAAGATTGGTTCTGTTGCATTCATATCCATGGCAAGGGATGCTCTGGCAAAAATGACGTCAAGCTGTACCATGATATTAAGATCTGCGCGGATAGAGTCGGTCTGTTCTGCAGTTTGCTGGCTCAGGGTGGAAAGGATCACTTCAATCTCTTTTTGTTCTTCCAGTTCCAGCTCGCGGATGTCATTATTTAGTTTTACGATTGCCATAGGTTCGATAAATAAAGTAGAACCTGTGGAGGACTGATCGTGTACCATACCCGGAACCTGTCCTTTGTATTCTGCCTTGACCGGAATGCAGTAGCGTCCGTTTCTCATGGTAATAACGGAATCCTGCAGATAATTGCGGGCACTTCCGTTTACAAGAGAGGAGAGCTGTGTATGGATCCTGTCTCCGGTAATCTTCATGTTTCTTCGAATCTGGCGGAGGTTGCTGCTTGCATCATCACTGATCTCATCTTCTGAGAGGATGCATCTGCGGATCTCTGTTGTAAGAGGAGTCAGTGGTTCCAGTGCCTCGAACATCCCGTCCAGAGAGTCCGGGAGAGAATCACCGCGCTCACTTCTGGAATAAGCTTTGACACGATTGGTGTTCTCAAGAAGGCTGCAGATGGCAAGAAGTTCACCAATCCCCAGAGAACTTCCGATTTCCAGACGTTTCAGAGAACCACGCACATCTTTGACGCTGCCAAAGGAAATATTTCCTTTCTGGAAAAGACGGGTAAGTGCATCTCTGGTCTGAGTCTGCATATGTCGGATTTCATCAATATCTATGGATGGCTCCAGCTTCCGGCAGATTTCTTTTCCCATGGAAGAGGAAGCCTTGTCTGTCAGCATATTGATGATTTTATAATATTCAAGTGCTTTATATGCTTTCTGATTCATTGTCTGTTTAAATCTCCTGATAGATATCTTTATAATTTGCTGTCCCTGATATTATAGCATTTTTTGTTATGGAAATGTACTCCGGGATTATAGCAATTCTAAAAAAATAATTGTGTTACTGTGAAATAAGCAGTTACAAATACTTTTCCTATTATATATGATTTTGGAATCTATGGAAAGCAAAAAGGATAGAAATACATAAAAATGATAGTTTTTACAAAAAAATAAAAAAAATTCAAAAAAGCTATTGACAGTTTATATAGTTTTTGGTATAGTACCAATTGTCGCAACAATAAGTAAAACTTATGACAGAAACAGAAATGCGATATGCGGAAGTGTCGGAACTGGCAGACGAGCAAGACTAAGGATCTTGTGAGCATTGCGCTCGTGTGGGTTCAAGTCCCATCTTCCGCATAAGAAACGGTTTGAATGCTATTATATGTGCATTTAAACCGTTTTTTTGTGTCATCATAATAACCTGAGCTGCAGTGTTTCGCTGATACGATAAGTGTTTCAGTAGGAGCTTCTTTTTTGTACTGTGGGAAATTACTTATAGTATATTCATAAAAAATTCATATCTTTTTGTTAAAATAATGTGTAGATTGTTACGATATAATTTGTTTGAATACAAGCGATATTGAACCTGAATGGTAACTGTTTGGCAGATTGCTGTTTTGTATGACACTGGGCAGTTATCCTGAATGGAGTGCGGCAGGAGAATCAGGTATGAAAAAAAACAAAATGGACACACAGGAATATCAGTTTATAAAAGAAACGGTAAAAAAACAGCCAAAAGAGAATGGCAGTCTGTTGCGCAGGCTGCTTATGATAGCAGGATGTGGCGTTTTGTTTGGAGGCTGCGCAGCCGTAACCTTTGCCAGTGTGTTTCCGGTTATGGCGGACAGAGAAGAGAATACACAGCAGAAAATCGAACTGACAGGATCGGATGTAGCGGAGACGATATCTGAAGAACAGGCAACAGAGAGGGAATCTGTCGCTTCAGTTTCTGAACAAGAGGAGAAGAGTCTTCTGGCAATGCGTCAGGAGATGTATAGGGAAGTGCTGAAGGTTTCCCAAAAATCCCGAAAATCTCTTGTAAACGTGAGAGGAATTTCAAAGGATGAGGATTTGCTGAATAATTCTTATTTTCAGCAGGAAGATACGGAAGGTCTTGTCTTTCTTGAAACAGAGACGCAATTTTATATCCTGACCTATGAGGAAGAACTGGAAAATCTGCAGGAACTGCAGGTGACTTTTGCAGATGGTTCGACAGTGCAGGGAGAGATATGCAGGGGAGATGCAGATTCCGGATTTGCAGTTGCAACTGTGAGAAAAAATCTTCTCAATGACAGTACAAGAGAAGGTATCGTGGTATCTGATCTGACAGACACAAAGAAACTGGGACAGAGCGATATAGTAATTGCTATCGGAAGTCCTGCCGGTGACAGTGATGCGGTGGTTTATGGAATGATCACTTCTGTTTCTGAAAAACTATCGGTAGCGGATACGGAGTATAATGTGTTGGCTACAGATGTGCAGGGGAATGAAGATGGAAGTGGTGTGCTGCTTGATTCTGACGGAAATGTGGCAGGTATGATACTGAAGAAGAATGAAAACGACGGAGATAATATTCATGCAGTTTCCATTTCGCAGATTCTTCCGTTGGTAGAACATCTGGCTAACAAAGAGACAATCAGATATACAGGTATTTATGGAACAGAGATAACTCAGGCACAATGTAGAAAACTGGGAATTGATCAGGGACTTTACGTGGAGCGTACACAAGAAGAATCTCCTGCGATGAAGGCAGGGATACAGTGTGGAGATATTATAAGTAAGATTGATGGAACTCCCACAGAGAGTATGCAGTCTTACTATACATATCTTCAGACAAAAAAGCAGGGAGAAAATCTTACCATAACGGTTCTTCGCAAAAATTCCGATGGTGAGTATGCGGAGAAAGATTATAAGGTAACAGTTGGAGAGAGATAGTGACAGGCGGAGAATCCTACAAGCGGGATTCTTTCTTGTGGAATTGTTATAATACTAAAAATAAAGGATAGAGAGGCAGGCTTTATGCGTTTTTTAAATGAGTTACATGAGGGAGACAGAATTAATGGGATTTATCTGTGCAAGCAGAAACAGTCTGCGGTAACGAAGAATGGAAAACCCTATGAGAATATTATCCTACAGGATAAAACCGGAATCATGGATGGAAAGATCTGGGATCCGAATTCTCTTGGAATTGATGATTTTGATGCACTGGATTATATAGATGTTGTGGGAGATGTGACCAGTTTTGCAGGGGCTATGCAGCTGAATATCAAGCGTGTGCGCAAGGCTGCTGAAGATGAATATGATCCTGCAGATTATCTTCCTGTAAGTGAGAACAGCACAGATGATATGTACAGCCAGCTGAGAGCATTTATTGACAGTGTGGAGAATACTTATCTGTCTGCACTTCTGAAGAAATTATTTGTGGAAGATGAAGCTTTTGTGAAAGCGTTTGAAGGACATTCTGCAGCGAAGACAGTACATCACGGATTTATCGGCGGTCTGATGGAGCATACTCTGGGAGTGACCAGACTCTGCGATTATATGTCAAAGGCATACCCGGTCATCAACAGGGATTTACTGATCACAGCATCACTTCTTCATGATATCGGAAAGACAAAAGAATTATCTGCATTTCCGTTAAATGATTATACAGATGAAGGTCAGCTTCTGGGACATATTTATATGGGAGCGCAGATGATCAATGATCTTGCGCGCCAGATACCGGAATTTCCGGAGGTGCTTAAGAATGAACTGATCCATTGTATCCTGTCCCACCATGGAGAACTGGAATATGGTTCTCCGAAAAAACCTGCATTGGTGGAGGCCGTAGCCCTCAATCTTGCAGATAATACAGATGCAAGAATGGAAACCATCACAGAGATTTTTGCAGCAAACAAGAGCAAAAAAGAATGGCTTGGATATAATAAATTGTTTGAATCCAACTTAAGAAGAACAGATGAGGTGTAATCTTTATGGAATTTCGTAAGAACGATCTTGTTACGTTAGAGATAGAAGATTGCGGAATTGACGGTGAAGGTATCGGAAAAGCCGATGGCTTCACCGTTTTTGTCAAGGACGCAGTGATCGGTGATACAGTAACAGCCAAAATTATCAAGGCAAAGAAAAATTATGGTTACGGCCGTCTTATGGAGGTGCTGAAGCCATCTCCGTACAGAGTTGAGCCCAAGTGCGAATTTGCCCGTCAGTGTGGCGGATGCCAGCTTCAGGCACTTTCCTATGACCAACAGCTTGTATTTAAGACAAATAAGGTGAAGGGACATCTGGAACGTATCGGTGGCTTTACAGATATCCCCATGGAGCCGATCATTGGCATGGATGAACTTTTTCATTACAGAAATAAGGCACAGTTTCCTGTAGGCAGAAATAAAGAGGGAAAAATCGTTACAGGTTTCTATGCGGGAAGAACCCACAATATTATCGAAAACCGTGACTGTGCACTTGGTGTAGCTGAGAATAAAGAGGTTCTGGACCGTGTGATCGCACATATGGAGAAATACGGGATTGAACCATATAATGAAGCAACAGGCAAAGGGCTGGTGCGCCATGTCCTGATCCGTTACGGATACTTCACAAAAGAAGTGATGGTCTGTCTGATTCTGAACGGAAACAAGCTCCCGAAAGAGGAGCAGCTTGTAAAATCTCTGTGTGAGATTCCGGGAATGACAAGCATTACCATCAATGTAAACAAGAAACGCAGCAATGTGATTCTTGGCGAAGAGATCTGTCTGCTCTGGGGCCAGGAATATATCACAGACAGGATCGGAGATATTTCCTATCAGATTTCTCCTCTGTCTTTCTATCAGGTAAATCCTATGCAGACCCAGAAGCTTTACGCAAAGGCACTGGAATACGCAGATCTTCACGGTCAGGAAACAGTATGGGATCTCTACTGTGGGATCGGAACCATTTCCCTGTTCCTGGCACAGAAAGCAAAATTTGTCCGTGGTGTGGAAATTGTTCCGGCAGCTATAGAGAATGCGAAAGAAAATGCGAAACTTAATGGCCTGGAGAATACAGAGTTCTTTGTGGGTAAGGCAGAAGAAGTGTTGCCAAGAGAGTATAAGAAAAATGGTGTTTATGCAGATGTTATCGTTGTAGACCCGCCAAGAAAAGGCTGTGATGAAACCCTGCTGGAGACCATGGTCGAGATGAACCCGGAGAGAATTGTGTATGTCAGCTGTGACAGTGCGACGCTGGCAAGGGATCTGAAGTATCTGTGTGAGAGAGGATATGAGCTTAGAAAAGTATGCCCGGTTGATCAATTTGGGATGACTGTTCATGTGGAAAGTTGCGCTTTATTGTCTAAACTAGAATAAAAACTGGATGAGAAGGTGACTAGTACATCGTTTTCGAAATAACTATACCACTCACTTGTCTGCGAATCCGATTGCACAGGTCTAAAAGCCTCAGCGTAGCCCGCTACGCCTGCGTTTTTATACCAGCACACTCGAATCCGCATCCTACGCGATTGGTATAGTTATTTACGAAACGATGTACTAGAATTCGAAGAATCGCCATATAAGTCAACAAATGCCGGGTAAACTGATGACTAGAATCGAAGAATCGCCATATAAGTCAACAAATGCCGGGAAAGCATATGACTGGAATTCGAAGAATTGCCATATAAGTCAACGAATATCGGGAAAGCATATGACTGGAATTTGAAGAATTGTCATATAAGTCAACGTATGTCAGGGAAACTGATGACTGGAATTTAAAGAATCATCATTTGAGTCAATACATGATTGATATTTGTTGACTAGGTTAAAGTGTAGCCGGTAAATTGATGACTCATACAGGAAATTTCGCAATGAGGGTCGATGATCAGCTAGTTATATCTAGTGTGCTGACAAGGAGGTGCATATTTTTGGCATCGTGAAGCGTGTTGCTGTGAACAGTAACGAGGTGGTGCTTATGAGCTCCAGACTGACAAAAAATCTACTTGATAAATATAGATCAATATGATAAAATAAGGCCATTCTCCGCGAGGGAGTAATCGGCATATTCCGGAACATTTTTCAGATATGTTTTGAAGAGTATGTAGTACTATCGACATAATGGTGCCATATGCACCCGGTATTACAGTAAACGATGAGACTCATGGACAGTTAAAACAGCTGTCTGTGTGTCTCTTTTTTTATGCTGCAGGAACATTACAGCAGTTCAGATAACATAAAAAAGTCTTCCGGGAAGGGTTCTATGTTACTGAAAAATTATTTTATATAGGAAAAGGAGCAAAAAACACATGAATATTTTTGAACTTTTTATACTGGCGATAGGCCTGTCTATGGATGCATTTGCAGTATCTGTCTGTAAGGGCCTTTCCCTGGGCAGAATCAATGCAAAGCATATGTGTATCGCAGGCGCATGGTTCGGGGGATTTCAGGCATTAATGCCCCTTGTGGGATATTTCGGCGGACGATTCTTTGCAGATAAGGTTACTCGATACAGTCACTGGGTAGCTTTTGTCCTTCTGGTGTTCATTGGTGCCGGCATGATCAAAGAATCGAAAGAGGAAGAACATGTAAATGCGGATATGGATATAAAATCCATGTTCATCCTTGCAGTGGCTACCAGTATTGATGCACTGGCAGTGGGAGTGACATTTGCTTTTCTGAAAGTAGAGATCGTATCAGCAGTATCCTTTATCGGTGTGATCACCTTTGTCTGTTCAGCAGCAGGGGTAAAGATAGGCAGTCTTTTCGGAATGAAATACAAATCCAAAGCGGAATTATGCGGAGGTATTATCCTTATCCTCATAGGTACAAAAATCCTGCTGGAAGGACTGGGAATGATATAAATAATAATTACAAATCTCAACTCAAACGTGTTATAATACTACTATTAATGAACAGGCATGAAATGATTATCCGCCTGAATAATTTAAATAACATATCAGGGAGGTTTCTATTATGAAAAAAGTAAAAACAGCAGCAGCACTTTTATGCAGTGCATGTCTGGTACTTTCAGGAACTGCTGTACCGACAATGGCAGATTCAGTGAAGGTTGTGACGCTGGGAGCTGATCTTACTCAGGACCAGAAGAATACAATGATGAAATATTTTAATGTAGACAGTAACCAGGTACAGATTCTCACTATCACTAATCAGGATGAGAGAGATCATCTGAGTGCTTATGTACCGTTAGAGCAGATCGGAACCAGAACAGTGAGCTGTGCATATGTAAAGCCGACTCAGTCAGGCGGTATCAAAGTAAGAACAGCCAACCTTAACTGGGTAACATGTAACATGATCGCAACGTCACTTTCCACATCAGGTGTCAAGAACTGTGAAGTTGTAGCCGCCTGCCCGTTTGAGGTATCCGGCACCGGAGCGCTTACAGGTATTCAGATGGCGTACGAGACAGCTACAGGGGAGCAGCTTGACAGCACGAAGAAAGAACTTGCTACAGAGGAAATGGTAGTGACAGGAAATCTGGCTGATGAGGTTGGAAAGAATGATGCAACTACTGTTATGAATAACTCGAAGATACAGGTTATCAAAGATAATGTCCAGAATGTGGATGATATCTATAATATCGTAGTAAATGTTGCTCAGCAGAATAATGTAAATCTGGATTCTGACCAGATTAATAAGATCGTAGAGCTTCTGAAACAGATTGCGCAGCAGGAGTACAATTATGATGATGTAAAAGCAACACTGGAGCAGGTAGAACAGAATACATCCGGTGATAATGATGAGCTTGGTGATATTGATGATGAAGAGGATGACACTGTAAATGCAGGTGATCCAGCAGATGGTGATGATATCCTGAATAATGTGGATAACAGTGCTTTAGGCGGAGATATCGTAGAGAGTTCCACAGAGAATCCATCGCTGGAGGAGGATTCAGGTCTGATTGAGGACGACGGGGACGATCAGAGTGACGGAGACCTCAGCGAAACAGAGGAACCGCAGGAGCCGGATGGTGATGAAACTACGGATGACAGTACGCTTGGAAATACAGATGAAGGTGATACAGACTCCGATGAAGGAACAGATGATACAGAAAATGATACCACATCAGATGAATTGGATACTTCTGCACTGACAGAAGATCAGAAAACCATGTTTGATAAAGCTGAGAATTTCTGCAAGGGAGAATATGAAGGCGATACCACTGCTCTTACAACAGCTATGGAAGATGAAACAGCAACAGCTTCCGTAACTCTTGATGCTGAAAATGGTGCAACTCTTGCTAAGAATGTGGAGAAGGCATATCTGAAAATTCTTACAGAAGGCACAGCTTCTTATCAGGCAGATGGAACAGAGATTTACATGAGCACAGAGCTCAATATGGTAGATAAGTCCATGAAGGAAATCTTCGGATTAAGTGCAGATGCACAGGCAAGTCCGGAGCTTGGAGAACTTTCAGATGATGACAGACAGACCTTATATAATGAAACAATGAAATTCTTTGAGAAACTCTACGGAGAAAGCACAGAGACTTATGATACAACGGATGCAGATTCCACAGAGACTGCAGGCGGCGAGGAAAATGCAGAATAATCAAAGCATCATGCAGATTTCAGAGAATAAGGATGGTTCTGCAAAGGTATTGTTCAGGATACGAAAAGCAGAGATGACAGATGTGGATGAGATCATGGCTGTTATGCATGAAGCGAAGAATGATAAAGAGCATCCGGACTGGTTTGTATCTGATGATGAGGAATATGTCAGGACACATATAGAAGAACAGGGCTTTGTGATCGTGGCACAGACAGCAGATGGTTCTGTTGCGGGTTTCTTCATTATTAAATATCCTGAAAACAGGGAAGATAATCTGGGAACTTATCTTGATTTTGATGAGGAACAGCTTTCCCATGTTGCAGTCATGGATTCGGCAGTTGTGTGTTGTGCATACAGGGGAAACGGGCTGCAGGGGCATATGCTGGAAGAAGCGGAGAGATTGCTGGATACAGACCAATATTATTATCTGATGTGCACCATACATCCGGATAATCAGTTCAGCAGACATAATATGGAAAGCCATGGATATGAAGTTAAGAGAACGGCACTCTGTTACGGAGGTCTGCCAAGATGTATCCTTCTTAAGGAGTTAACCGAATCAGGGAAGTCCCCTGCACAGGTTGTGAAAAGCAGCAAACAATAATAGTAATGGAAAGCAGTTGGTGAAATTTTTGTGATTTTGCCGGCTGCTTTTTGTTATGTATGGAAAAAATGAGATGAATGTGATAAAATGATGTGATTATAGCAATCCTCGTAAATAATGAATCTTAATCCGGCCCATCAGAGTGTGAAACCTGAAACTGTCTTAAATGCATTATTTATGTTACTGTTCACTGGTAATATCCCGCGAGGTGTTTTTTGTGAGCGAAGGTCACAGAAAACCCGAGACATACCGCGCGAATTTATGCGATTAGCATAAATTAAGTTTGCGAAGCAAACGATACTCCTTGGGCATTGCACAAGGAGGTTCATATTTCCTGCATCGCGAAGCGTGTTGCTGGGAACGGAGTGAACAGTAACTTATTTATGAGGGCTGCTATAGAAAACAGAGTCATATAATTGACAAAAGATAAACATAAAAAAATACAAGGAGAAATACGAATGGGAATGGCAGTAGTAACTCTGAAAAAGGGAGAGGGAAGACTTCTGAAATCCGGCGGAATGTGGATTTTTGATAATGAGATAGATACAGTCATGGGAAATTTCGAGAACGGTGATATTGTACTTGTCCATGATTTTGACGGATATCCTATGGGAAGAGGGTTCATTAATACTAATTCTAAGATTACGGTACGTCTTATGACCAGAGATGAAAATGTTGATATTAATGAAGAACTTTTGGAGAAGCGTGTACGTGATGCATGGGAATATCGTAAGAAAGTGGTAGATACAGGATGCTGTCGTCTGATTTTTGCAGAGGCAGATTTCCTTCCGGGAATTGTGGTGGATAAATTTTCGGATGTACTGGTAGTTCAGTCACTGGCTCTGGGGATCGATCGTTTTAAAGAAACAATCGTAGAACTCCTCAGGAAAGTCCTGGCAGAAGATGGGATCACTATTCGCGGTGTTTACGAAAGAAGCGATGTGAAGGTGCGCAAACAGGAAGGAATGGAAATGGTTAAGGGTTTTATAGGACCAGAGTTTCCAACACTTGTGCAGATTGAAGAAAATGGTGTAAAATATGAAGTTGACGTAAAAGACGGGCAGAAAACAGGATTTTTCCTGGATCAGAAATATAACAGGCTTGCAATTCAGAAACTCTGTAAGAATGCGAAAGTTCTGGATTGCTTTACACATACAGGTTCTTTTGCACTGAATGCGGGAATCGCAGGAGCTGCGAGCGTAACCGGTGTGGACGCCTCTCAGCTGGCAGTAGATCAGGCAACCGCTAATGCGACATTGAATGGTTTATCCGACAATGTGAAATTTATTTGCGAGGATGTTTTTGAACTGCTCCCTGAGCTGGAAGAGAAAGGTGAGAAATTTGATGTTGTAATTCTTGATCCTCCTGCATTTACCAAGTCCAGAAATTCCATTAAAAATGCAGTAAAAGGATACAGAGAGATTAATCTGCGTGCCATGAAACTGGTAAAAGACGGCGGATTTCTGGCAACCTGTTCCTGTTCTCATTTTATGGACTATGAATTATTTACCAAAACCATCGGACAGGCAGCAAAGAATGTACATAAAAGACTTCGCCAGGTAGAATACAGGACACAGGCACCGGATCATCCGATCTTGTGGGCGGCAGATGAGTCTTACTATCTGAAGTTTTATATATTCCAGGTATGCAATGACAGATGATTATTTGGCATATCAGGTAGGGGCAAAATACCTTTTGCCCCTAGAGCGTGTCTGAAAAATCATTTCCACAATCTGCACGCCCCACTTTGCGGTATATTTTGCCCGAATTCGGTTGCCGTAGCC
>OLPL01001050.1_pt1 | contig 18441 bp, 10 predicted proteins | sample 1673211 | NCBI WGS metagenome assembly OLPL01 (sample SAMEA3136766, study PRJEB25190) | human gut metagenome | reverse complement strand
CATCACTTACGATAAGCGGGATATTGCTTGGATATCCGGGAATACTGTAGTGGAAGTATACTTTTTTACCGAGTTTTTCGAGACGCTTTTTGAAAAGGTCAGCACTTTCCTGACCTGCGTATCTTGTGATACACACGCTTCCTACATAAAGACCGCGTCCGGTAAACTCATCAATAAGACGGAGAACATCTTCGTCATAAGTGATGCCCAGGTCACCGCGCATTTTGTTTTTGTCGATGTCTGCAGCACTGATAACAATGACGATTTCAGCCTGATCACTGAGCTGCATAAGCATACGGAGCTTGCTGTCCGGTTCAAATCCCGGAAGAACACGGGAAGCGTGGTAATCGTCAAAAAGCTTTCCGCCGAATTCAAGATACAATTTGTTGTCAAATTTGCTGATGCGGTCGCGAATATGCTCAGACTGCATCTTCAGATACTTTTGGTTGTCAAATCCTGTTTTCATTTATCGTTTTCCTTTCCCATCACATTTAGCCGGAATATAATTTTCCGGCTATCACATTGATAGTATACTACAGTTGCGGTTTACAGGCAAGTAACATGCTACAAACATTCACAGTTTTCCAGTTGATTTATACAGGAAATCTCTTTATAATATAGAGGATAATAAGAGGAGGACAAGAATGAACAATCACATGGATAACCGGCCGGATGGAAACCGTCCGAATCGAAACAATCCCGGAAATCAGGGACCGAATAAAAACCGCCAGTCAATCCTGGCTTTTTTGATTTGTCTGTTGATTTCGCTGGTATGCTTAAGTTTTGTGACAGATATGATGAGCGATTCGTCCAGTGAAATCACGTATGATAAATTTATTGAGATGGTAGATAAGGATCAGGTAAAGGAGGTTACGCTTCAGTCAGGAGTACTGACCGTCGTACCGAAGATCCAGAAATCATATTATCAGAATGCAAGCTATAAAGTAAATCAGATGGAGGATGTCGATGCTCTGACGAAACGTCTGGAAGGGACAGGAATCGTTTTTCATTATGAACAGCCAGACGCGATGGGTGAGTTTGTTTCGACAATGATCAGTGTACTGCTTCCGACAGTAGTCTTGTTCTTTATGCTGATGTTCCTCATGCGGCGCATGAACAAAGGCGGCAGCGGAATCATGGGTGTCGGCAAGAGCCGTGCAAAAGCATACATTCAGACAGAGACCGGAGTGACATTTAAGAATGTTGCCGGGCAGGAAGAAGCAAAGGAATCGCTGCAGGAAGTTGTGGATTTCCTGCATAATCCGGGTAAATATACGGCAATCGGTGCGAAGCTTCCGAAGGGTGCCCTTCTTGTAGGTCCACCTGGAACAGGTAAGACCCTTCTTGCAAAAGCAGTGGCAGGTGAGGCGAACGTACCGTTCTTTTCCCTGTCAGGTTCTGAATTTGTAGAAATGTTTGTCGGTGTTGGTGCTTCACGAGTGAGAGATCTCTTTGAGGAAGCAAAGAAAAATGCACCGTGTATCGTGTTTATTGATGAGATCGATGCCATCGGTAAGAGCCGTGATTCCAGATATGGCGGCGGCAATGATGAGCGTGAACAGACACTGAACCAGCTTCTTGCAGAGATGGATGGCTTTGATACATCAAAGGGATTACTTATATTAGCAGCAACTAACCGCCCTGAGGTGCTCGATAAGGCGCTTCTTCGTCCGGGACGTTTTGACAGAAGAATCATTGTTGACAAGCCTGACTTAAAGGGGCGTCTGGAGACCTTAAAGGTACACTCAAAGGATGTCAAGATGGATGAGTCGGTAGACCTCGATGCACTTGCACTTGCAACAGCAGGACTTGTTGGCTCAGATCTTGCCAACATGATTAATGAGGCTGCCATCAACGCAGTCAAAAACGGCAGACAGCTTGTAAACCAGGCAGACCTCTTTGAAGCCTTCGAGCTTGTAGCAGTCGGCGGCAAGGAAAAGAAGGACCGTGTCATGAGCGATAAAGAGAGAAAAATCGTCTCATACCATGAGGTTGGACATGCACTTGTATCAGCTCTGCAGAAAAACACAGAGCCTGTACAGAAAATTACAATCGTACCACGTACCATGGGAGCACTCGGATATACACTCCAGACACCTGAAGAGGAGAAATACCTTGAGACAAAGGATGAACTTCTCGCCAAAATCACAACATATATGGCAGGTCGTGCAGCAGAGGTGCTGGTATTTAACTCAGTCACAAGCGGAGCCGCAAATGATATAGAAAATGCCACAAAGATAGCCCGTGCCATGGTAACAATGTACGGAATGTCAGATAAATTCGGCATGATGTGCCTTGCAACAGTACAAAACCAGTACTTAGAGGGCGGAGCAGGATTAATCTGCGGAGAGAATACAGCATCGCAGATAGATGATGAGGTACTCTCAATCATCAACAGCAGCTACGCAGAGGCCATGAAGCTCCTCGATGAAAACAGAGAAATCCTCGACAGTATATCAGATTATCTCTACCAGAAGGAAACAATCACAGGTAAGGAATTCATGAAGATGTTCCGCGACATGAAGGGACTCCCTGACCCGGACGAAGAAAAAGATGGTGAAGAGAGCAAAGAGCAGGAAAATGCACAGAATGATGCACAGAAAGATACGACATCAGCAGCAGATCCACTCCTTCGTAACGCCACAGACCAACCTGCAGATACAAATGAATCTTCCGAATATACAGCGCCGGATGATAATACATTGAATAACTAGTACCTTATAGGTCAATTTTCGAACACAACGAGCAACCAAGCAATTTTCGCGCAGCGAAAGAGCGAAAAAAGAATTTCGCACAAAAAAAGCGCAGTAGAAAAGAGTTTCGCACACATAAACTGAAAAAAGCCGGAGGGTACACAGTGTGTTCAGAAGGAAAATATGAACTGCCGCGGGCTTCCAGATAAGAGAAGGGACGAAAAAGCCTTGCAAACAAAGAAAACCAAACGGAGAGAAAACCCGCGGCTGACTTCATATTTTCCTGAGGAATACACTGTGTGCCATGCCGGCAACTTCACAACCTGAAGGTGCGAAACTCCACAACAACCCAAAAGAGCGAATATGGAAAAAACATTTGATATCAAAGAAGAATTAAAAAAACTCCCGGATGCCCCGGGAGTTTATATTATGCATGACAAGGATGATGTAATCATATATATCGGCAAAGCCAAAAGCCTGACGAAGAGAGTACATCAGTACTTTCAGGCGAGCCACAATGAGGGCATCAAGAAAAAACAGATGGTAGAGCATATAGATCATTTTGAGTATATAGTCACCGACTCTGAACTTGAGGCCCTTGTTTTGGAGTGCAACCTGATAAAGGAGCATACACCAAAGTACAATACTATGCTTCGTGATGACAAGACATATCCGTACATCAAGGTGACACTGGGAGAGGACTATCCGAGGGTGCTGTTTTCGCGTCAGATGAAAAAGGACAAATCCCGTTACTTTGGTCCGTATACGAGTGCCTCTGCGGTGAAAAGCTCGATAGATCTGATAAACAAAATCTATAAGCTTCGCACCTGCAACCGCAGGCTGCCGCGTGATATAGGAGCAGACCGGCCGTGCCTCAACTATCATATACATCAGTGCAGTGCACCATGCCAGGGGTATGTGACGAAGGAAGAGTATGCCATAGCGGTAAAGGGAGCGATAGATTTCTTAAACGGCGACTATGAGCAGACAATAAAGGCTCTTAGCGATAAAATGCTAAAGGCTTCAGAGAGCATGGAGTTTGAAAAAGCGGCTGAATACAGGGATCTGATAAACAGTGTGAAACAGGTAGCACAGAAGCAGAAGATAACAAATGCCGACGGCGAGGATAAGGATATCATAGCACTGGCAAATGACGATACTGATGCAGTGGTGCAGGTATTTTTCATAAGAAACGGAAAACTGATAGGCAGAGACCATTTCCATGTGAGGGTTGGAAGCGAGGAGGCTGCGGATGATGTGTTAAATAACTTTGTGAAGCAGTTTTATTCCGGAACACCTTTTATACCGCGCGAGGTCATGCTGCAGAGTGAAATAGAGGATATGGCTGTTTTGGAGCAGTGGCTCAGCGAAAAGCGAGGCAGGCGGGTGAATATAAAGGTGCCGCAGAAGGGCATGAAGGAAAAGCTTGTTGAGCTTGCCTACAAGAACGCACTCTTAGTGCTCAGCCAGGATAAGGAGAGGATAAAGAGAGAAGAGGGGCGCACAATAGGAGCTGTAAAGGAAATCGAGGGACTTTTGGGCTTACATGGATTAAACCGTATGGAGGCCTATGATATCTCAAATATCAACGGTTTTGAGACCGTCGGCTCCATGATAGTGTATGAGAAGGGCAAGCCTAAAAAGAGCGATTACAGAAAGTTTAAGCTTCGCACAGTTACGGGACCTGATGATTATGCGTCAATGCACGAGGTGCTCACACGCCGCTTTACACATGGCATGGAAGAACAGAAGCAGCTGGAAAAAGATGGTTCTCCACAGGAAATAGGCAGCTTCAACCGTTTTCCGGATATTATAATGATGGATGGTGGAAGAGGTCAGGTAAATATATGCCTTCAGGTGCTTTCCAAGCTGGGACTCGACATACCTGTGTGTGGCATGGTGAAGGATGATTTCCACCGCACAAGAGGTCTTTATTACAACAATGTGGAGATACCTATCGACCGCCACGGCGAAGGCTTCAAGCTCATCACGAGAATACAGGATGAGGCACACCGCTTTGCAATAGAGTTTCATAGGTCACTGCGCTCAAAGAGTCAGGTACATTCGGTGCTTGATGATATTGAAGGCATAGGGCCGGCACGCAGAAAGGCGCTCATGCGCCGTTACCAGTCGCTAGAGAAGATAAAGGAAGCAGATGTCGAAGACCTTATGCAGACAGAGACCATGAACGAAAAAGCAGCACAGGCAGTGTATGCATTTTTCCACTCTGCCACGTAGATTTTGAAGCTAATCTGTGGTATACTAAAAAACAAATATACATCAAGGGGGACCGCGAATGGATGCATTACACTCAGTATCAGTTGCAAAGGTAGCAGAATTGCTCGATCTCAACAATCTCACAAAAGAGATGAACCTAAAGGAGAGGGCGATAGAGTGCTCGGACGTCAACAGACCGGCGCTTCAGCTCTCAGGATATTTTGATCATTTTGAGGAGAGACGAATACAGATTATCGGAAATGTAGAGTATACTTATATAGAGAAGATGAGCGACAGCGAAAAAAAAGAGCGCTATAGCCGCTTCATGGAGTTTGATATACCATGTATCATCTTCTGCAGAGATTTACAGCCGGATGAGATATTTATGGAAGAGGCCAGAGAGCACGGTATTCCGGTGCTGTCAACAGGTCGTTCCACATCAAGCTTTATGGCTGAGCTCATCTATTGTCTTGGTGAGCAGCTCGCACCATGCATCACAGTGCACGGCGTGCTGGTAGATGTATACGGCGAGGGAGTAATGATCACAGGTGAGAGCGGTATAGGAAAGAGTGAGGCTGCACTCGAGCTCATCAGACGAGGACATCGTCTTGTGACGGATGATGTGGTGGAAATCAGAAAGATCAACGAGCATACGCTCATGGGTACTTCGCCTGAGATTACCAGACACTTTATAGAGCTTCGTGGCATCGGAATCATCGATGTCAAGACACTTTACGGAGTAGAGTGTGTAAAGGAAAAACAGCAGATAGACCTCGTAATCAAGCTCGAGGACTGGAAGAAGGAGGCAGATTACGACAGACTCGGCCTCGAGGAAGAATATGCCGAGTATCTCGGCAACAAGGTAGTGTGTCATTCACTGCCAATCAGACCGGGACGTAATCTGGCAGTCATCGTAGAGACAGCAGCAGTCAATCACAGACAAAAAAAGATGGGCTACAATGCAGCTCAGGAGCTGTATCGCCGCGTCCAGGCAAATCTTACAAAAAATTCGGAGGTATAATAAATCATGGCAATAGAAAAGAAAAACGCCTGGGAGAAATATCCCCAGGGACCTGAAAGAGAAAAATTATTTGCATTTGCAGAGGATTACAGAAGGTTTATATCCGGCTGCAAGACAGAGCGCGAGTGCACGGCAGCAGTTTATGCTGACGCCACAGGACACGGCTTTGTGGACCTTGATGAGCTCATCGAGACAGGAAAGAGCGTAAAGGCAGGAGATAAAATCATAGCAAACAATATGGGAAAGGGACTGGCGCTGTTTATCGTGGGCAGTAAGCCTCTTGAAAAGGGTATGAATATCCTTGGAGCCCATATTGATTCACCTAGAATGGACTTAAAGCAGGTGCCTTTATATGAGGACACAGACATGGCACTTTTAGACACACATTATTATGGCGGCATCAAGAAATACCAGTGGGTTACACTGCCGCTTGCACTTCACGGAGTCATCTGTAAAAAGGATGGCAGCACAGTGACAGTCAATATCGGAGACAAGCCAAATGATCCTGTAGTGGGTGTGAGCGATCTGCTTATTCATCTGTCAGGCGAGCAGATGGGCAAGAAGGCCTCAGAGGTCATAAAGGGCGAGAGCCTTGATGTGCTCATTGGAAGCATACCGGGACCAGAAAAGGACGAGGACGACAAGGATATCAAGGAGAGAGTAAAGGCCAATATCCTCACAATACTTTCACAGGAGTACGGTGTGGACGAGGATGATTTCCTTTCAGCAGAGATAGAGGTGGTACCTGCCGGAGAGGCAAGAGACTACGGACTTGACAGAAGTATGATCATGGGTTACGGCCACGACGACAGAGTGTGCGCATATCCTTCATACAGAGCTATGCTTGAGATAGAGGGCGCACCGGAATATACAAGTGTATGCCTGCTCGTGGACAAAGAGGAAATCGGCTCAGTGGGAGCCAGCGGCATGCAGTCACGCTTTTTCGAAAACTGTGTGGCAGAGGTGATGAACCTGGCAGGAGACTACAGCGAGCTTGCAGTCAGACGTGCACTGAAAAACTCAAAGGTACTCTCATCAGATGTATCAGCAGCCTTTGACCCGAACTATCCATCGGTTATGGAAAAGAAGAACTCGGCATACTTCGGAAAGGGTCTTGTATTCAACAAATATACAGGCGCCAGAGGCAAATCAGGCTCAAACGATGCCAACGCAGAGTATGTTGCAAGGCTTAGAAATATCATGGATACAGCAGATGTTTCATTCCAGACAGCAGAGCTTGGAAAGGTAGATGAGGGAGGCGGCGGAACAATCGCATATATCCTCGCAAACTATGACATGAATGTTATTGATAGCGGTGTGCCGGTGCTCAATATGCATGCGCCATGGGAAATCATCAGCAAGGTCGATTTATATGAGGCATTCAGAGGCTACATTGCATTTTTGAAGGAAGCATAGGCTAAAGGAATATAAGATGAATCAGACATTTGTAAAAAGTGTAACAGAACAATTGCCGAAGCTTGGTCTCCTGCAGGATGAGCCGATGAAAAAACACACGACATTCCGCATAGGAGGCCCGGCAGATTACTATGCAGAGCCTGATATGAGCCGGATTTCAAAGCTTATAGAGATGGCTAAGGCATGTGATATGCCGGTTACAGTGATAGGAAACGGAAGCAATCTGCTGGTAGGAGATAAGGGCATCAGAGGTCTTGTAATTGGTATTGGAAAAGGCCTGTCCGAAATCGAGGTGACAGAAGCTGTGGCGCAGCAAAGCACAGCGCAGGACTTCACAGCACAAGATAACGGTCATATCATCACAGCGGGCGCCGGGGCTATCCTTGCAGCAGTGGCGGCAAAGGCAGCGGAGGCATCGCTTTCAGGTCTTGAGTTTGCATCGGGCATCCCGGGAAGTGTTGGAGGCGCGGTAGTCATGAACGCAGGAGCCTACGGCGGAGAGATAAAGGATGTCCTAATCGATGCCACAGTGCTCACAGCAGAGGGCGAGCTAAAGACTGTCACAAGGGATGAGCTTGACTTATCCTACAGGCACAGTTTAGTCCCGGAAAAGGGCTATATAGTGCTGTCAGCCAGATTCAGACTCACACCAAAGCCTAAGGATGAGATAAAGTTATATATGGCAGAGCTTCGCGCAAAGAGAGTGGAGAAGCAGCCGCTTGAGTACCCAAGTGCAGGCAGTACCTTTAAGAGACCGGAGGGCTATTTTGCAGGGAAGCTTATCATGGATGCAGGCCTTCGAGGTTACAGCGTGGGAGATGCACAGGTGTCTCAGAAGCACTGCGGCTTTGTAGTCAATAAGGGCGAAGCCACTGCAGCGGATGTCCTGACACTCATAAAAGACGTGCAGGAAACAGTTTTAAAGCAGTTTGGAGTAAAGCTCGAACCGGAAGTTAAGATGATTGGAGAATTCTAGTGAAATTTGTAATAGTGACGGGCATGTCAGGTGCCGGAAAAAGCACAGCAATGAAAATGATGGAGGATATGGGATATTTCTGTATAGACAATCTGCCTATACAGCTATTAGATAAGCTCATAGACTTTTCAAACACCTTCCACAGTGATGTGTCCAAGGTGGCAGTCGGCATAGATGTGCGAAACGGTTCAGGAATTGATGAGATTCCACAGACGCTCGAGCAGCTAAGGCAGAAAAATTTTCCATATGAGATACTTTTCCTCGATGCTGAGGATGAGGTGCTTGTAAAGCGATACAAGGAGACGAGGCGAAACCATCCTCTCGCAGGCAGTGAGCGCATCAATAAGGGCATCGTGCTTGAGAGGGAAAAGCTGCAGTATTTAAAGGACAATGCTGACTATATCATAGACACAAGCCAGCTTCTCACAAGGGAGCTTAAAATTGAGCTTGAAAAGATATTTGTGCAGAATGAGGATTACAAAAATCTGTTTATCACGATACTGTCCTTCGGCTTCAAGTATGGCATACCGTCAGACTCTGATATAGTCATGGATGTGAGGTTTCTGCCAAATCCCTATTATGTGGACGGACTACGCGCGAAAACCGGCAATGATAAGGAGATACAGGACTATGTCATGCAGTTTCCGGAGGCAAATGAGTTTATCGACAAGCTTGATGATATGATAAAGTTTCTCATTCCAAACTATATCTCTGAGGGTAAAAACCAGCTTGTTATATCTATAGGCTGCACCGGAGGCAAGCACCGCTCGGTAACGCTTGCAAACGAGCTGTACAAGAGGCTTAGCGGCTGTAATGACTATGGACTTAAGATAGAGCATCGCGACATAGGAAAGGATGCATTGAGAGGTAAATAACATGTCATTTTCCAGTGATGTAAAGGAAGAGCTGGCAAAGCAGGTATCAAAGAGCAGGCACTGTCAGCTCGCTGAGCTTGCAGGCATCATAGAGCTTTCGGGCCGTATCAATGAAAAAACAAAGGGACTTGAGCTCGACACCGAAAACCTGCTGCTTTTAAATAAATATGCCACACTTATGAAGCGCGCCTTTGGCACAGATACCACAAAGGCGCTGGATGAGCAGGATACCGGAAAAATACTTGCAGCGCTTAAAATCACGGCACAGCCTGTCAACAGACAGACCGCAGACGGACTGCTTCTTATGCAGACATGCTGCAAGAGAGCCTTTATCAGGGGAGCCTTCATGGCAGCAGGCTCGATAAGCGACCCCAACAAAGCGTACCATTTTGAGATAGTGTGTCATACGAAAGAGCAGGCAAAGCAGCTTCAGGAGCTCTTGTGCGGCTTTGATACGGATGCCAAGATAGTAGAGCGCAAGGGGCACTATGTAGTGTACATAAAGGAGGGCGCCCACATCGTGGACAGTCTCAACATCATGGAGGCGTATGTGTCACTCATGAAGCTGGAAAATGTGCGCATATTAAAGGAAATGCGCAACAGTGTAAACCGTAAAGTAAACTGCGAAACCGCAAACATCAGCAAGACTGTGAATGCGGCAGTAAAGCAGATAGAGGATATCAGACTGATACAGAAAATGAGAGGACTCGATGATTTACCGGCGCAGCTTCGGGAGATGGCGCTGCTTCGGCTTGAATATCCGGATGCACCGCTAAAGGAGCTCGGAGGATATCTGGATCCGCCAATGGGCAAATCGGGAGTCAACCACAGGCTTAGAAAATTATCGGCGATTGCGGAGGAACTGAGATAGATGAAGAAAAAGCTTTTATTTGTATTTAATCCCAAATCAGGCAAGGGACTCATAAAGGAGCACCTGGTAAATATCGTGGACATCATGACAAAGGCCGGATACAAAATCACCATTTATCCTACACAGTGTCAGGGAGATGCCATAAAAAAGGTCAGGAAAAATGCTAAGAAGTATGACCTTGTAGTGTGCAGCGGCGGAGACGGTACGCTCGACGAGGTAGTGACCGGCATGGAGCAAAGCGAGGTAAATGTACCGATAGGATACATCCCTGCGGGCAGCACCAATGACTTTGCAAACTCTCTCGGCATACCAAAAAATATGGAGGAGGCCGCAAGAGTTGCCGTAAACGGTACTCCATTCCCGTGTGATGTGGGAGGCTTCAACGGAGATACCTTCGTATATGTTGCAGCCTTTGGCCTTTTTACAGAGGTATCCTACCAGACCTCGCAGCAGATGAAAAATATACTGGGACATGCCGCATATATTTTAGAGGGTGCAAAGCACCTGATGGATATCACCTCGTACAGGATGAGGGTGAGCCATGACGGTGAGATAATAGAGGATGAGTTTATATATGGAATGGTGACCAACTCGCTTTCGGTAGGAGGCTTCAAGGGCATATCAGGTCCTGACGTACTGCTTGATGACGGCCTTTTTGAGGTGACACTCATCAAGAATCCAAAAAACCCAATAGAGCTCAATAAGATACTTGCGGGACTGGCAAACCGTGAAAATGACAATGAGCTCATCTACTCCTTCAAGACCAGAGAGCTGCATGTGGAGAGTGAGGAGGAGGTACCGTGGACACTTGACGGAGAGTTTGGCGGAAGCCACACCGATCTGACCATCACTAATCTGAACAAACAGATTACCATTATGTGCTGATAAATACAAAATCGGACATAAAATAGTAATAGTACACAATTTTTTGTCTGATTGTGTTAAAAATTTAACTTTATTTTTATAAGGTTATGTAATATAATAACATTAGCTTTTAATTAACAGGAGGAAAAAATATGTTAGTATCTGCAACAGAAATGCTTAAGAAAGCAAAAGAAGGACATTACGCAGTAGGTCAGTTCAACATCAACAACCTTGAGTGGACAAAATCAGTACTTTTAACAGCAGAGGAGCTTAAGAGCCCTGTAATCCTTGGTGTATCTGAGGGTGCCGGAAAGTACATGACAGGCTTCGGTACAGTAGCAGCAATGGTTAAGGCTATGCATGACGAGCTCGGTATCACAGTACCTGTAGCACTTCATCTTGATCACGGCACATACGAAGGATGCTACAAGTGCATCAAGGCCGGCTTCACATCAATCATGTTCGACGGATCTCATTATCCAATCGATGAGAACGTTGCAAAGACAAAAGAGTTAGTAGCAGTTGCTCATGCAATGGGCATGTCTATCGAGGCTGAAGTTGGTTCAATCGGTGGCGAGGAAGACGGAGTTGTTGGAATGGGCGAGTGCGCTGATCCTGAGGAGTGCAAGAGAGTTGCTGATCTTGGTGTAGATATGCTTGCAGCAGGAATCGGAAACATCCACGGAAAATATCCTGCAAACTGGCAGGGACTCAGCTTTGAGACTCTTGACGCTATCCAGCAGAAGACTGGTGTTATGCCATTAGTACTTCACGGTGGTACAGGAATCCCGGCTGACATGATCAAGAAAGCAATCGACCTTGGAGTATCTAAGATCAACGTTAACACAGAGTGCCAGCTTTCATTCGCAGATGCAACACGTAAATACATCGAGGCCGGAAAAGATCTTGAGGGCAAGGGATTTGACCCTCGTAAGCTTCTTGCTCCAGGTGCTGAGGCAATCAAGGCAACAGTTAAGGAGAAGATGGAGCTTTTCGGATCAGTTGGAAAGGCTGAATAATATTATTGCAATTTAGTATTTTTGCACATACTACTTTACAAAATATTTATATCTTGTAGTAAAATTTTATAAAACTTAACTTTTTTAACATAAACGCTTGATTTTTGATACTCAAAGGAGTATCTTAATTTCAGAAATAATGTTAAGCGAAATGAACGAGGGCGTTCCACCATAGATGGAGTGCCCTCTTTTTTAATAAACTAAGAAGTCCGGCATAAAACAAGAATATTCGAGTTTATATGTTGTGCAGCTGTTTAAACATTATTTGAAAATAACAATTCACTCAAGGGGATTGATGAACAGAAAGGATGTAAGATATGAGCGAACAGGAATATTTCAACGTAGCAGACATCTTTGGAGAGAACGTATTTAACGATGCAGTTATGCAGGAGCGTCTTCCAAAGAAGGTTTACAAGAAGCTCCATGAGGTTATGGACGAAGGAAAGGAGCTTGATCTCGAGACTGCTGATGTTATCGCACACGAGATGAAGGAATGGGCCATTGAGAAGGGTGCAACACACTATACACATTGGTTCCAGCCACTTACAGGCGTTACTGCTGAGAAGCATGATTCATTTATCACTTCTCCAATGCCAAACGGAAAAGTACTTATGAGCTTTTCAGGAAAAGAGTTAATAAAGGGTGAGCCGGATGCTTCATCTTTCCCATCAGGTGGTCTTCGTGCTACATTTGAGGCAAGAGGATATACAGCATGGGATTGTACATCACCTGCATTTGTAAGACAGGATGCAGCAGGCGCAACACTTTGCATTCCAACAGCCTTCTGTTCATACACAGGCGAGGCTCTTGATCAGAAGACACCTCTTCTTAGATCAATGGAAGCAATCAACGATCAGGCACTGAGACTTCTTAGATTATTCGGAAATACAACATCAAAGAAGGTTACACCTTCTGTCGGACCTGAGCAGGAGTACTTCATCGTAGACCGTGAGAAGTATTTACAGAGAAAGGATCTCATCTTCACAGGACGTACACTTTTCGGAGCTATGCCTCCAAAGGGACAGGAGATGGATGATCATTATTTCGGAGCTATCCGTGAGAGAATCGCAGCTTACATGAGAGATGTAAACAAGGAGCTCTGGAAGCTTGGTGTTTCAGCTAAGACACAGCACAACGAGGTAGCACCTGCACAGCACGAGCTTGCACCTATCTATGCTGAGTGCAACGTAGCTGTTGACCACAACCAGCTTATCATGGAGACACTTAAGAAGGTGGCAGGCCGTCACGGACTCCAGTGCTTACTTCATGAGAAGCCATTCGCAGGAGTTAACGGTTCAGGAAAGCATGACAACTGGTCAATCACAACAGATGATGGTATCAACATGCTTGAGCCTGGCAAGACACCACATGACAATGTACAGTTCTTACTTGTACTCACATGTATGTTAAAGGCAATCGACGAGCATGCAGCACTTCTTCGTGCGGCAGCAGCAGATGTAGGAAACGATCACAGACTTGGAGCTAACGAGGCACCACCTGCAATCCTTTCTATCTACCTTGGAGACCAGCTTGGAGACGTATTGAACCAGCTTATCTCAACAGGTACAGCTACACACAGCTTAAAGGGTGAGAAGCTTGAGACAGGTGTTAAGACAATTCCTGATTTCATGAAGGATGCTACAGACCGTAACCGTACATCACCATTCGCATTCACAGGAAACAAGTTCGAGTTCCGTATGGTTGGTTCACAGGATTCTGTTGCACAGGCCAACATCGTGCTTAACACAATCGTTGCTGAGGCATTCTCAGACGCTTGTGATATACTTGAGAAGGCAGACAACTTTGACCTCGCTGTACATGATCTCATCAAGGATTACGCAGTAGAGCACCAGAGAATCGTATTCAACGGAAACGGATACTCAGATGAGTGGGTAGCTGAGGCAGAGAGACGTGGACTTCCAAACATCAAGTCTATGGTAGATGCAATTCCTGCATACGTTGCTCCTGAGTCAGTTGCAGCATTCGAGAAGTTCGGTGTATTTACAAAGACAGAGCTTGAGAGCCGTGCCGAGATCGAGTATGAGACATATGCAAAGACTATTAATATAGAAGCAAAGGCTATGATTGATATTGCCGGAAAGCAGATTATTCCTGCAGTTATCAAGTATATTACATCACTTGCACAGTCAGTTAACTCAGTTAAGAGTGCAGTTGCTGATGCAGATGTATCTGTTCAGTCAGAGCTTCTTACAGAGAGCTCAGCTCTTCTCTCAGATGCACAGGTTGCACTTGCAAAGCTTAAGGATGAGACAGCAAAGGCCGGTGCTATGGAAGAGGGCAGAGAGCAGGCTGTTTACTACAGAGATGTTGTAAAGACTGCTATGGATGCTCTTCGTACTCCGGTTGATGAGCTTGAGATGATTGTCGACAAAGAGATGTGGCCAATGCCATCATACGGCGATTTAATTTTCGAGGTTTAATCCTTGTAGTTTCAGGACCAAAGCTTACGGGAAGCTGTTTAGAGCGGCATATATGATTTAATTTAACATAATAATAAAATGGAGACATTTTGCTGAACCACGAAGCTGTGGAAATTGGTGAAGTGTCTCTGTTTTTTTATAAATTTTACTTTCAATAAAATGAAAAAATGAAAGAGAGGACATTACTATGACAGAAGAGATTAGTGGAGTAATTTTCGGAGTCTGGTTCCTTATTGGAGCAGCATTGGTTTTCTGGATGCAGGCAGGTTTTGCTATGGTGGAAGCAGGTTTTACCAGAGCAAAGAATACCGGTAACATCCTTATGAAAAACCTCATGGATTTCTGTATTGGTACAGTTGTATTCATACTGATTGGTTTTTCACTTTTATTAGGTGAAGATGTTCTTGGTTTCATCGGTAAACCGGGATTTGACATCTTTACATCTTACAAAGATTTTGACTGGTCAAACTTTGTATTCAACCTGGTTTTCTGTGCGACAACAGCAACTATCGTATCAGGAGCTATGGCTGAGAGAACAAAATTTATTTCCTACTGTGTTTATTCAGGAGTTATTTCAGCACTTATTTATCCAATCGAGGCTCACTGGATCTGGGGCGGTGGCTGGCTTTCACAGATTGGCTTCCATGATTTCGCAGGTTCATGTGCCATCCACATGGTTGGTGGTATCAGTGCTCTTGTAGGAGCTACAATTCTTGGACCTCGTATCGGAAAGTTTACAAAGGATAAAAACGGAAAGATTACAAAAGTAAACGCTATTCCGGGACATAACATCACAATCGGTGCACTCGGTGTATTCATTCTCTGGCTTGGCTGGTATGGATTCAACGGTGCAGCAGCAAAATCAGTAGAGCAGCTTGGTTCTATTTTTGTAACAACAACAATCGCACCTGCACTTGCAACAGTAGTATGTATGATTTTCACATGGCTCAAATATGGCAAGCCTGATGTGTCAATGTGTCTGAATGCTTCACTTGCAGGACTTGTAGCTATCACAGCAGGCTGTGATGTAACAGATGCACTTGGTGCTATCATTATCGGTTCCGTAGCAGGACTTCTCGTCTGCTTCGGTGTATGGTTCCTTGACAATGTACTTCGTGTTGATGACCCTGTAGGTGCTGTCGCAGTACATATGATGAATGGTATCTGGGGAACAATTGCTGTTGGTCTTTTTGCCACAAACAGTGCTCCGGGATATTCAATCGCTGATTCAAAGGGCAACGAGCTCGTAGGACTTTTCTACGGCGGTGGATTTAAGCTTTTAGGACTCCAGCTCACAGGCTTTGTGTCTGTTGCAGCATGGACAGTAGTAACTATTACAATCGTATTCCTTGTTATCAAGGCTACACTGGGACTTAGAGTTTCAGAGGAAGAGGAAATCGTAGGACTTGACCCAACAGAGCATGGTCTTCCATCAGCATATGCAGGATTTGCTATCATGGATGTATCAGGTGATGTTATGGATGTCAATGAAAATACAGACCTTGGTTCTTCTGAGTATGCAACAGCTTCTCAGGCAAAGAAGGATGCAGCAGTGCCTGTTGTAAATGCAACAACACCGGCTTCAGCAAGCGGTATCCACAAGGTTGTTATTATTTCAAAGCTTACAAAGTACGACAAGCTTCGTAAGGCTATGAATGACTTAGGTGTAACAGGAATGACAGTGACACAGGTTATGGGCTGTGGTATCCAGAAGGGTGCCGGCGAGAAATACCGTGGAGCTGAGCTTGATGCGACATTACTTCCAAAGGTTAAGGTTGAGGTAATCGTTGGCAAGATTCCGGTAGAAAAGGTTATTGAGACTGCTAAGAAGACTCTCTACACCGGACATATCGGAGATGGTAAGATCTTCGTTTACGACGTGGCACAGGTTGTCAAGGTTCGTACAGGCGAGGAAGGAATTGAGGCATTACAGGATGTAGAGTAATGCAAATTATTATCTAATCCCCTTAGCATATATACATCAACAAAAACCCCCGAGGATATGATCCTTGGGGGTTTTGCTTTAGATAATTAAGTTGTAAATCGTAATGGTTAACGATGAGTGTTACCGGATGAACCGGAGCTGCCAGTATCAGTACCACCTGAACCGGAACCACCAGAACTAGCACCTGAGCCAGCACCGGTACCTGACCCGGAGCCACCAGTACCGGAAGCACCGGCTCCAGAACCGCATGAACCGGAACCGCCAGTGCCAGTACCGGAGCCACCAGTACCAGCACCTGAGCCGGCAGCGGTACCAGTTCCAGCCCCACCTGTCTGTGCTCCAGCCGCAGTGCCGTCAGTACTGCCCGGTGTAGTACCGGAATTGGTAGGATCCGTGGTGGTTGGTGAGCTGTTAATCAGCGATGTTGCATCATGTAATGTACATACGGTATTCATGAACGTATCATCTGCCATGAATTCATACTCAGGGCTGCCTGATACAGCGCCTGTTATAAATACCTTTGATGTTTTATTCGGACAATACGGACCGGCAATGGCTCCCGAATCGGCACAAATCTCAAGTGCAACATGATGGTCGCAGCTGTCTGTCGGCACAGTGTCCGTATCAAAATATTCGGTTGTCAGCATTGATCCTCGAGGATCATTGTCACATGTTCCCTCTAAAGGAACAAGTCCTGATTTGCTGCATACCGTGGTATTTGTTATACCATCCGGCTGTACAAAGTCTTTGGTTTCAAGTCCTTCATGGATTCTGCTCATGGCATTCCTCCATATATTCTTAGGGTAGGATGTGAGCTTGCCGGACTGTTTTGAGTTGTCATCATAGCCGCCCCATACGACACATGTGTAGTATGGTGTGTAGCCTGCCCACAGGCAGTCGCGGTTGCTGGTTGTGGTACCGGATTTACCCGCCTGGGCTATCTGGCTGTCAAAGCGCGCCAGCTTTCCGGTTCCCTGTGTCAGAACATCCTTCATGGCATCTGTAAGAAGCCATGCCGTAGTATCCTTGATTACAGTACGTGTGTCCTGTGTAGTGGTCTTGTCAAGTAATACATTGCCATCGTGGTCAAGAACCTGAGTGTAGAACTTTGGCTCTAAGTATACTCCGCCGTTGGCTATAGTAGCATATGCACCTGTGAGCTCAAGGTTTGTGACACCCTTTGTCAGTCCGCCGAGCGCCAGTGACAGGTTTTTGTCGGAATCGGTGAGAGTTGAAATACCGAAATCCTCTGCATATTTGTAACCGAGCTCAACCCCGATATCCTGTAAGGTTTTGACTGTTACAATATTGATGGACTTTGTTATTGCCCATCGGATGGAGGTAAAGCCTCCGAAAGATTTGTCATAGTTGTTAAAGGTTTTTGAACCTACTGTAAACGGTGCATCATCCTGCACGGATGCAAGTGTTTTGCCGCCTGCATCGAGAGCAGCAGCATAGCAGCCGATTATCTTGAAGGTAGAGCCGGGCTGTCTGCATGTATCTGTGGCTCTGTTCCATGTTCTGTTGCCGGATTTGTCACCGCGACCGCCGACCAGTGCCTTTACTTCACCGGTGCTCTGGTCGATGACTGTCATGGCAACCTGCGGCTCCAGCGTGATATTGACAGCTTCAGAACCCTCCACAATTGAATCGCCCTCCTCAAGTACATCCTGCTCGTACTGTGCAATAGCTGCATTGCATTCATCAGGGCTTGAGTAGTTGATGCTGAAATCATCATTGTTGGTTTTCTTCTTATAAAAAGAGAGCATGGTCTGGTTCGTGTAGGTCTTGTACGAACCGTCTGCCTTTTTTACTTCGAAGGAAAGCTGGAACGAATACTTTGCGTCGGACGGATAGTTGGATGGATTGTTTGCCTCCTCGTCGCATATAGTCTGCATAGTAAGGTCCTGGGTCGATTTGATAGTCAGTCCGCCCTTGTAAATCAGCTTGTAGGCTTCTGTCTCAGAGTAACCGGCGGCTGTGAGATCGTCGAACACGTTGTCGATGAGTGCATCAATAAAGTATGTGTTCACAGAGCCTGAGCCTGTAGTGTTGTACTCAGCAATTCTTGAGTAGACATCATCGGCCATGGCCTCATCATAT
>OLPL01001049.1_pt1 | contig 18458 bp, 19 predicted proteins | sample 1673211 | NCBI WGS metagenome assembly OLPL01 (sample SAMEA3136766, study PRJEB25190) | human gut metagenome | reverse complement strand
CAATGACAGATCCGATCGCAGACATGCTTACGCGTCTGCGTAATGCGAGCGCGGCCAAGCACGAAACCGTGGATATGCCGTACTCCAAGTTCAAGGCGAACATCGCCGAGATCCTGAAGCGTGAAGGCTACATCAAGGACTTCACCGCTAAGGAAGCCAAGGTCGGCCAGACTCTTGAGGTCACCCTCAAGTACGGTCCGAACGGTGAGCGTTCCATTCAGGGTATCAAGCGCATCTCCAAGCCGGGCCTTCGTCGTTACGCGAAGTCCGACTCCCTGCCGATGCCGCTCGGTGGCCTGGGTATCGCCATCATCTCGACTTCTTCGGGACTGCTGACTCAGAAGGAATGCCTCGACCGAGGCATTGGCGGCGAAATTGTCGCCTTCGTGTGGTGAGAAAGGAGAGCTGAAACATGGCATCGCATATTGGTAAGCTCCCCATCGCCATCCCTGCTGGCGTTGAAGTCAAGATTGAAGGCCAGAACTTCTCCGCCAAGGGCGCTAAGGGTTCTGACTCCTACGTGGTTCCGGAAGGCATCACCGCTGCCGTTGAAGGCAACGAGATTGTCCTGACCGCCGCTGATGACCTGCGTCCGACCCGTGCCAAGCACGGTCTGGCTCGTTCCATCATGGCCGGCATGGTCAAGGGTGTTCACGATGGCTACTCCAAGACTCTTGAGATCGTCGGCACCGGTTACCGCGCCGTCGCCAAGGGCCAGGGCATCGAGTTCTTCCTCGGCTACTCCCACACCATCACCGTCAACCCGCCCGAAGGCATCACCCTGAAGGTGACCGACGCCAACCACGTGGTTGTCGAAGGCACCGACAAGCAGGTCGTGGGCCAGGTTGCCGCCAACATCCGCAAGCTGCGCGCTCCGGAACCCTACAAGGGCAAGGGCATCAAGTACTCCGATGAACGCATCCTGCGCAAGGCTGGAAAGGCTGGTAAGTGATATGAGCGTTGCTATTCTCGGAAAAGGCAAGAAGGTAGCTCTCAAGCGCCGTCACGCGCGTATCCGCAAGCGCATCTCCGGTACCCCCGAGCGTCCGCGCCTGGTGGTCACCCGCTCCAACCGTCACATGGTTGCTCAGGTGGTCGACGATACCAAGGGCATTACCCTGGTGTCTGCCTCCACTCTTCAGGCCGACTTCGCCGGCTTCGAAGGCACCAAGACTGAGGCCGCCAAGAAGGTCGGCGAGCTGATCGCCGAGAAGGCCAAGGCTGCCGGCATCACCGCAGTCGTGTTCGACCGCGGTGGCAACAAGTACACCGGTCGCGTCGCAGCCGTTGCTGATGGCGCCCGCGAGGGAGGTCTTGCACTGTGAGCGACAACGAAACGAAGGAAACCCAAGTGGCTGAAGAAACTCAGAACACTGTGGCGACCGAATCCAACAACGAGGACCGCAAGTCCCGTCGTGGCCAGCGCGGTGAGGGTCGTCGTGGCGAGCGTCGCAACCGTCGTGAGGAATCTCACGAGAACGAGATGCTCGATCGCGTGGTGACCATCAACCGTGTGTCCAAGACCCACAAGGGTGGCCGTACCTTCAGCTTCGCCGCACTGGTTGTGGTCGGCGACGGCAACGGCACCGTGGGTGTCGGCTACGGCAAGTCCCGTGAGGTCCCGGCTGCAATCGCCAAGGGCCAGCTGGATGCCAAGAAGCACATGTTCACCGTGCCGCGCATCAAGGGCACCGTCACCCACCCGGTGATCGGCCACGATGCCGCTGGCACCGTGCTGCTGCGCCCGGCAGCTCCGGGTACTGGCGTTATCGCCGGCGGTGCAGTCCGCGCCGTCATGGAATGCGCTGGCATCACCGACGTCCTGACCAAGTCGATGGGCTCCGCCACCGCCGTCAACGTGGTGCGCGCAACCGTCGACGCCCTCAAGAAGCTCGAAGAGCCGGAAGAGATTGCCGCACGTCGTGGCATGTCTCTCGAAGAGGTGGCTCCGGACGCGCTGCTGCGTGCTCGCGCCGAAGGCATCGCCGAGGCCCGCAAGGCTCGTGAAGAGGCTCAGGCCAAGGCTGCTCAGAAGGACGGTGAGTGATGACTAACCTGAACATCAAGCTGCACCACGGTCTGGTGAACTCCACTCCGAAGCAGCGTGCTGCGGCTCAGACTCTGGGCCTGAACAAGATCGGCAAGACCGTGACTCGTGAGGACACTCCGGCCCTTCGTGGCCAGCTGCAGGTCCTCCGTCACCTGATCACCGTCGAGGAGGCTGACTGATTATGGCAGACATTCTGCAGATGCATGACCTGAAGCCGGCTCCGGGTGCCAACAAGGATCGTATCCGCGTTGGCCGTGGTGAAGGCTCCAAGGGTAAGACCTCGGGCCGTGGCGACAAGGGCACCAAGAAGCGCTATCAGGTTCGTCCGGGCTTCGAAGGTGGCCAGCTGCCGCTGTACATGCGCCTTCCGAAGCTGCGTGGCTTCAAGAACCCGTTCAAGAAGGAATACCAGGTCGTCAACGTGGCTGCTCTTGCGGAACTGTTCCCGCAGGGCGGCGAGATCACCGTGGCTGATCTGGTTGCCAAGGGTGCCGTCCGCAACGGCTTCCCGGTCAAGGTCCTGGGCGACGGCGAGGTTTCGGCTGCCTACACTCTCAAGGGTGTCAAGGCTTCCGCTTCCGCCAAGTCCAAGATCGAGGCTGCTGGCGGCTCCATTTCCGAGGACTGATTCCAACGGAATGTAGCTGACTGAAGCTCAGACATGAGGCTTCCCCCGCTTTAGGGCGGGGGAAGCCTCATTCGTTTGCAGTCAAAATGCAATCATGCATGGAAAAACAAAAAAACAGACGAATAATGACGAAAACGCCATATCGGTAGACGCCGTACGCTAGACTCGAGCGTTAGAGTCTGTTTTTGCACGTGTGCGCAGGTGCGCACGACGATGGAAGGAACCCCAGGTGAGGACGTTAATCCAGGCCTTGAAGACCAAGGAATTGAGGAATAAAATCCTCTTCACCCTTGGTATCATCATCATTTATCGTATCGGTTCATTCATCCCGACCCCTGGCGTCGATTACACCGTCGTCCAGCAGTGCGTCGGCAAGATGAACAACGCTTCTGAGAACTTTATCGGTCTGGTGAACCTCTTCTCCGGCGGCGCCATGCTGCAGCTGTCGATTTTCGCATTGGGCGTCATGCCGTACATCACCGCATCGATCGTCATCCAGCTGCTGCGTGTGGTCATCCCTCGTTTCGAGGCACTGCACAAGGAAGGCCAGTCCGGCGAAGCCAAGCTGACCCAGTACACCCGTTACCTGACCATCGGCCTTGCCGTGCTGCAGTCCACCACCATCCTGGTGACCGCACGTTCCGGCGCGCTGTTCAACTACCAGTGCTCCCAGGTCGTTCCGGACGGTTCCGTGTGGAATCTCGTGGTCATGGTGCTCATCATGACCGGCGGCACCGGCCTCATCATGTGGATGGCCGAATTGGTCACCGACAAGGGCCTCGGCCAGGGTATGTCCATCCTTATCTTCATGTCCATCTGCTCCGGCTTCCTGCCGCAGCTGTGGGAGATCGGCTGGGGCACCAACGGCACCGATGGCAATTGGGGCAAGTTCGCCGCGGTCGTCGGCACCCTGCTGGTCATCATGATCCTTGTCATCTACGTCGAGCTTGCCCAGCGTCGTATTCCGGTGCAGTACACCCGCCGTATGATCGGCCGCAAGATGTACGGTGGCTCCTCCACCTACCTGCCGCTGAAGATCAACATGTCCGGCGTCATCCCGCCGATCTTCGCCTCCTCGATCCTCGCCATCCCGACCCTGATCGCCCAGTTCGGCAAGTCCGACCAGTCCTGGGTCAAGTGGATCAACTCCAACCTGGCCAACACCACATCCGTGTGGTACATCGCACTGTACGCGCTGATGATCGTGTTCTTCTGCTTCTTCTACACGGAGATCACCTTCAACCCGGACGAGACCGCCGACAACATGAAGCAGTACGGCGGCTTCATTCCGGGCATCCGCGCGGGAAGCGCCACCAGCAACTACCTGAGCTACGTGATGAACCGTCTGAACACGGTCGGCGCCGTCTACCTGCTGTTCGTGGCGCTTATCCCGACGGTGCTCATCATGGCGCTGAATCTGAACACCAAGCTGCCGTTCGGCGGCACCACCATCCTGATCATCGCAGGCGTCGGCCTCGACACCCTGCGCCAGGCCAAGGCCCAGACCGAACAGTTCCAGTACGCTGGCTTCCTGTTCGAGGACACCGACCACAAGGAAGGTAAGTAACCACTTGAATCGTGATGCCGTTTCCGTTGATCGGGAGCGGTATCACGATTTTTATGTTAGGTAATCCATCATCCGAAAATCCCCGTTGAGGGGAATGAACGAAACGGAGAACAACACATGCGACTGCTGATCATGGGCCCGCAGGGCGTAGGCAAGGGCACCCAGGCCGCTCTGCTGAGCGAGCACTACGGAATCCCGGCGATCTCCACCGGCGATATCTTCCGCTACAACATCAAGAACAAGACCGAGCTCGGCGTCGAAGCGCTCAAGTACATCGACAAGGGCGAGCTTGTGCCGGACGAGCTGACCAACAAGATCGTCAAGGACCGTCTGGCCATGGACGACGCCAAGAACGGCTGGATTCTCGATGGCTATCCGCGCAACGCCTCCCAGGTCGAGGCTCTCGACGCCATCCTGGGCGAGCTGGACACCCCGCTTGACGCGGTCGTCGCACTGGATGCAGATCACGACGTGCTCATGGAGCGTATGAAGAAGCGCGCCGAAATCGAAGGCCGCTCCGACGACACCCCTGAAGCCATCGCCAAGCGTCTTGACGTGTACGCCAAGGAGACCGCGCCGCTGCTGGACATCTACCAGAAGCGCGGCCTGCTCAAGACGTTCAATGGCGTCGGCGCCGTCGACGAGATCCAGGCCACCATCGTGGCGGAGCTTGGCTGAAGGAAAAACCAAGCAGAATAACATATTTCCAACGAAAGCGGGAATCGCGACACGCCGAACGTGTCTTGATTCCCGCTTTCGTGTATTCTTGCAAGTTGGTGTGTCTTCGGGCACGCATAGTAATCGCCAAGGAACGGAACGAGGCTCATGGCTAAAGACGGTGTGATTGAAGTCGAAGGACAGGTAGTGGAAGCACTGCCGAACGCGATGTTTCGTGTTGAACTCGAAAACAAGCATATCGTGCTCGCAACCATTTCGGGCAAGATGAGGAAGAACTACATCCGCATCCTGCCGCAGGATCGTGTTGTGCTGGAGATGAGCCCCTACGATCTGAACCGCGGCCGTATTACGTACCGTTACAAGTAAAGGTACACAAGCAAAGGAAAACCATGAAGGTCAGCCCTAGTGTGAAGAGGATCTGCGAGAACTGCCGCGTGATCCGTCGTCACGGCCGCGTCATGGTGATTTGCGTCAACCCGCGCCATAAGCAGCGTCAGGGCTGAGAGCAGATCCAGCGGCATAAACAGTACAGGCGCTGAGTCACAGCCCGTGAAAGCGGGATGAACCCCGGGTACGCAGGCCCGGGCCGGGAAACCGGACGACTCGGTGCAAGACCTGCGGAAAACAGAAGGAATCGCAATGGCACGTCTTGCCGGAGTCGACATCCCCAATGAGAAGCGCATCGAGATCGCCCTCACCTACATCTTTGGTGTTGGTCGTACTCGTGCCAAGGAAACGCTTGCCGCGACCGGTATCAATCCGGACATTCGCGTCAAGGATCTGACGGATGAGCAGCTGATTACGCTGCGTGATTACCTTGAGGGTAACTACAAGATCGAGGGTGATCTGCGTCGTGAAATCGATGCGGACATCCGCCGTAAGATCCAGATCAACTGCTACCAAGGCCAGCGTCACCGTAAGGGACTTCCTGTGCGCGGTCAGCGCACCAAGACCAATGCTCGTACCCGCAAGGGCCCGAAGCGCACGGTCGCCGGAAAGAAGAAGGCCACCAAGTAGTCGGTGGCATGATTCGGGCCACGGGATGATTTTCATCCCATCGCCCGAACGTCAACAACAAAGTTCGTTACTAGGAAACGAGGGTCAATGGCAGCGCCTAAGCAAGCCGCTCGTAAGCCCCGTCGTCGCGACCGCAAGTCGGTCCCGGTCGGCCAGGCTCACATCAAGTCCACTTTCAATAACACGATCATTTCGATCACCGATCCGTCCGGCGCCGTGGTGTCCTGGGCGTCCGGTGGCGATGTCGGCTTCAAGGGCTCCCGTAAGTCCACGCCGTACGCCGCTGGTATGGCTGCCGAGTCCGCCGCCCGCAAGGCGATGGAACACGGCGTCAAGAAGGTCGACGTGTTCGTCAAGGGCCCGGGTTCCGGTCGTGAAACCGCCATCCGTTCCCTGCAGTCTGCGGGCCTCGAGGTTGGTTCCATCACCGACGTCACCCCGCAAGCCCACAACGGCGTTCGTCCTCCGAAGCGTCGTCGCGTCTGAGCACTCAGCAATACCAAATCCATCCAAAACCGCCTGACCGGTGAGTGCACCACCGAGTTCAAGCTGAAAGGATAACCACAGTGCTTATTGCACAGCGTCCGACTCTTACCGAGGAATCTCTGAATCCGCAGCGCTCCCGCTTCACCATCGAGCCGCTCGAGCCTGGCTTCGGCTACACGCTCGGCAACTCGCTGCGTCGCACGCTGCTGAGCTCCATCCCGGGTGCTGCCGTGACCTCCGTGCGTATTTCCGGTGCCCTGCATGAGTTCACCACTCTGCCGGGTGTCCAGGAAGACGTCACCGAGATCCTGCTGAACATCAAGGGCATCGTGCTCACCAGCGAATACGACGAGCCTGTGGTCATGTATCTGCGCAAGAGCGGCAAGGGCGAAGCCGTGGCTGGGGACATCACCCCGCCGGCCGGCGTCACCATTGCCAACCCGGAGCAGCACATCGCTACCCTCGCCGACGATGGCGAACTCGAGATCGAGTTCACTGTCGAGCGTGGCCGTGGCTATGTTCCTGCCCAGATGAACAAGCAGGACAACGATGAGATCGGCCGTATTCCGGTTGATTCCATCTACTCCCCGGTACTCAAGGTGAGCTACAAGGTCGAGGCCACCCGTGTGGAACAGCGCACGGACTTCGACAAGCTCATCCTGGACGTGGAGACCAAGCCCGCCATCTCCCCGCGTGACGCGGTGGCTTCCGCCGGTTCCACCTTGGTGGAGCTCTTCGGCCTGTGCCGTGAGCTCAACGCCCAGGCTGAAGGCGTCGAGGTCGGTCCGGCCCCGGTGGCCGAGGAGACCAACCCCGAGATGGCCGTTCCGATTGAGGACCTCAACCTGACGCAGCGTTCTTACAACTGCCTCAAGCGCGAGGGCATCCACACCATCGGTGAGCTTGTCTCCCACACCGAGCAGGACCTGCTCGACATCCGCAATTTCGGTATGAAGTCAATCGATGAGGTCAAGGAGAAGCTGCAGACCTTGGGCCTGAGCCTCAAGTCCTCGCCGATGGCCTTCGATACCAATAATCTCGAAGGTGGCACGTTCTTCTCGCCGGAAGACGAGTGATCTGCCTCTTTGACCAATCGTTCGTTCACTAGGCAAGCAGATGTTCGGGCATATGCCCACCTGCTTGCCTGAAGAACGGACATATAAGGAGTAAACCCAATGCCTACACCTAAGAAGGGCCCGCGTCTGGCTTCCAGCCCCGCACACGAGCGCCTCATGCTGGCAAACATGGCGACCAGCCTGTTCCAGAACGGCCGCATCACCACCACGCTGCCGAAGGCCAAGCGCCTTCGTCCGCTGGCAGAGCGCCTGATCACCTTCGCCAAGCGTGGTGATCTGCACTCCCGCCGTCGCGTGATGCGCGTCATCCGCAACAAGTCCGTGGTGCACATCCTGTTCACCCAGATTGCCGAGCAGATGGAGCAGCGTGAAGGTGGCTACACCCGTATCGTCAAGATCGCTCCGCGCGTTGGCGATGCCGCTCCGGCCGCTGTGATCGAGCTCGTCACCGAGCCGGTTGCCAAGAAGGCTGTTGTGAAGGAAGCTGAAGCCGCCGCCAAGGTTGCCGAAGAAGAAGCTCCGGCCGTTGAGGCTGAGGCCACTGAGGCTGCTGAGGCTGTTGAGGCTCCGGTCGAGGAGACCGCCGCCGCTGAGGCTGAGGCTCCCGCTGAGGAAGCCGCTGACGCCGAGAAGGCCGAGTGAGCTGAATAGCGTTTCGCTAAGCTAGCTGAAAGGGCTGGAATCCGTTTGGGTTCCAGCCCTTTTGCGTTGTTTTCATAGAATCTACAACGTACGTACGGCCCGAATGGCCTCGGCTCTTGCGGCCAGCTGATCATCGGCGGGATATGCGATATGCTCCAAAGTCAGGCCCTGCGGCGCAATCGGCCCGCTTGAGCCTTCACGTACTGGCTCGGCCATTTTGCCGGCAAACCACTCCAGTGATTTGCGTCCCGAACCAACTTTGATGCATGAGCCGACCAGGGAGCGCACCATATTGCGGGCAAAGGCGTCCGCCACAATCGTGAACACTACCAGGCCGGACTCCAGCGACGGAGTCCGATATGCTTCATGCGATGCCATCTCATCCGGTACTAGGGGAGTGATCGGCACCCGCCGCCAATAGGCGGTCTTGACTTCACGGATCGTAGTGCCTCCCGGATTCGGAGTGGCGAAGGAACCAAAATCGTGCAGGCCGATGGTCAATGAGGCTGCGCGGTTCATAAGCTCCAGATCCAGCGCTTCATCCACGGTAAGTACGCATCCACGCAGGCGCGGGTCGACCTCAGACGAACGATCGGCGACCCGATACACATAAGTGCGCTCCAATGCGGAGAACCTGGCATCGAAGCCGACCGGAGCTACGGCAATGCCATGAATGACGATGTCCGGAGGCAGCACAGCCTTGAGTCTGCGAGTCAGCGCCTCGGTGACCGGAATGGTCATGTGACCTACGCAGCGATTCAGTACCTCATCGGATACATCCAGATGCGCCACTTGGTGGGAGGCGTGCACACCGGTGTCGGTGCGTCCAGCCACCGTCAAGCGTAACGGTTCGGCCGCGTCATCGGCCGGCACCCGCAGCACCTTGTGCAGCGCATCTTCAATGGTGCCTTGCACCGTACGAAGATTGGGCTGTTTGGCCCAGCCATAGAATCCGCCGCCGTCGTAGGCCAAGTCAATGCGCAGTCGTGTCATAGCCATTCATTGTAACGAGTGTGGTCGGCGAGATGAGTGCGGTCGGCAAGATGCGTGCGGTCGGCAAGATGCGTGTGGTCGGCGAGACGAGTGCGGTCGTCAAGATGCACGCGGCCGGCGAAGTGACCTGCCTGTAACATTCTCGCGCGTTTGCTGAAACGGGGCCGCCTTAGGTTGTAACCATCAAACCCGGTTACGGCTTGCGGCGTCAGCGTGCGCTCAAAACGCCTAACCGCTTGAAGCCACAGAAGCCGCCACAGCAAGGAGCAGGCACGATGATCGAATCCGCAGCACGCAGACTGGCCCATGAACTGGTAAACCGTCGCGAGGCGATCAACCGCGAGCTGTCCCGCAACGGCGTACGCTTCGGCATCTACAAGAACGGCGAATACCATGACCGGCTGTTCCCGTACGACCCTGTGCCGCGCATTATCGAATCCGACGAATACGACGAATTGGAGAAGGGCCTGAAGCAGCGCGTCAACGCCCTGAACGCCTATCTGAAGGACATCTACTCCGACAAGGCCATCATCCATGACGGCGTCGTGCCGGAGGAATACGTATACACCTCGGCCGGCTACTTCCCGCAGGTCAACGGTGTGACCCCTCCCGGCGGCATTTTCGCGCATATCGCCGGCGAGGACCTGGTCCAAGGCGAGGACGGCCGCTGGTGGGTGCTGGAAGACAACCTGCGCATCCCCTCGGGTGCCAGCTACCCGCTGTTCGTGCGCGACATCGAGCGCCGCATCTCCCCGCGCCTGTTCCGCGACGTTCGTATTCGCGATAATCGCGAATACCCGCGCCTGTTGCGCAAAGCCATGGACTTTGTCTCCACCGAGGGCATCGCCGTGGTACTGACTCCCGGCCGCTACAATTCCGCGTTCTTCGAGCACGCCTATCTGGCGGAGAAAACCGGTGCGGCGTTGGCCTTCCCCGAAGACCTCGAAGTGGTGGACAACAAGGTCTACTTCCTCGACTACGCCGGCAAACGCCACCGTGTGGGCGTGGTCTACCGCCGCCTGTCCGACGAATTCCTCGACCCGTTCGCCTTCAATCCTGATTCGGTGATCGGTGTGCCCGGTATCCTGTCCGCCTACCGCGCGGGCAACGTGGCCATCGTCAACGCGCCGGGCAACGGCGCGGCCGATGACAAGGCCGTCTACTACTTCGTGCCGCAGATGATCAAGTACTATCTCGGCGAGGAACCGATTCTCAACAACGCGCCCACGTACATGCCGATGTTCGAGGCCGACCGCAAGGAAGTCCTGAATCGGATGGGCGAGCTGGTCATCAAGGATGTGGCCGAAGCCGGCGGTTACGGCGTGGTGTTTGGTTCGTCGCTGGATGCCGCCGCACGTGAGGAGCTCGCCAACCGGATCAAGGAGGAGCCGCGTCGATTCATTGCCCAAGAGGTGATTCAGTTCCGTGATATCGATGTGGTGGACCCGAAGACCGGCGAGATGTCGCCGCGCAAGTGCGATTTGCGTGCCTTCGTGGTCACCGGCAAGAATACGCACGTGTGGTATTCGGGCTTGACTCGATACTCGTCGGTGCCCGGCCAGATGATTGTCAACTCGTCGCAGGGTGGCGGATTCAAGGATACGTGGGTGTTGGCACCCGAATCCGGCGTGGAGCATGAATACGGTGCTGAAGTGCAGGTGGCGAACCTGCTGAGCCAGTCCCGCCGCCACTCGTTGTCTCTGGTCACCGCTTCCAAGGCAGACAACCTGTATTGGCTGGGTCGATACACCGAGCGCGCCTTCACCACGCTGAACCAGTTCTTCCCGTTCTACGATCGTGTGATGGACACCGATGTGGACGCCTTCCGTCCGTTCGCTCACGCACTCGACCTGCCCGAAGATTTCGAGGACTTCGACGGGTTCGTGAACAGCTTCCTGTACGACGGGTCCAACCCTGATTCGGTGCGGTCGGCCGTAACCTCCGCATTCAACAACGCCGTGATTCTGCGCCCGGAATTGAGCTCGCGTCTGCTGCAGTACGTGGAGTTGGCGATGACCAATATCACCGATGCCGCCAAATACGCGGCCGACGCCGAGGACATCTACAAGCAGCGCGATATTACCGATGACATGCTCGCCTTCTGGGGCGGCATCGAGAATTCGCCGGTCGACCCCACGCTGAAGGCGTTCATCTTCATCGGCAAATATCTGGAACGCATCGACCTGTACACGCGCTTCGGCCTGACGATGGAGGAGCTGGAAGCGCCGCTCAAGAAGCTCGCCGCCTATTCGATGACCTTGGACGGCATGCCGCTGCCCAGCTGCTTCGCCGACGGACTGAGCTGGCTGGTCGGTCAGCTGCCGTCTCGCGGATATCAGGAAGTCGCCGACCTGCTGAAGAAGTACCTTGACGACTACTCCGGCCGTGTCAGCGCGCTGGCCATCAAAGACATGGGCTCACTGAGCTCCATGAACATGGACGCCAAGCGTCCCTGATCCCGACCTGACACCCTGACGGGTTCAAATGCTATGGTGGTATGGCGAAAAAACCGTGCGCCCGAGTGCCGGCCTGTGCATATCAGCAGATTGCCGGAATATATGCGTGGGCTGTGAGCGCACGGACCATACCTCAGCCATGGCTGTAGTGTCGTTATCCCGAGAATATGCCGGTTGCCGGCTCGTGTGCAAGTGCAGGAGACGTTGTGAAAAAACTCGTGTTCGACTATGAGATGAGGCTGTCCTTCAGCGCACCGGTCACCGATCACAGGTTCCAGCTTCGCTGTATTCCCTCCACTGGCCCTCGCCAACAGGTGATTGACGTGGAAGTGAAGATTCAGCCCGAAACCGAACTCGAAACCACCATCGACTCCTTTGACTCCGTGGTGATGACCGGATTCATCCCTGAGCCGCACGACATATTCAGCTACTCGGTGACCGGCATCGCCTTCGTGGACAATGCGCATATCCATAAGGAAGCCTATAAACCGCTGTACCGATTCAATTCAGCGCTCACCATTCCCGGCCCGAACGTGGAGGCGATGATTGCCGTATGCCGCGAACGCTTGGCGGCGCTGCCTTCCGACGCCACTCCGGTGCAGCAGGCCGCCGAAGTGATGGATGAGGTCTACAAGGCGTTTGTGTATACGCCCGGTTCCACCACGATTCGCACCACCGCCGAACAGGCCTTGGCTCAGCGCAAGGGCGTATGCCAGGATTATGCGCACGTGATGCTGTCCGTGTGCCGGCATGTGGGATTGACCGCGCGCTACATTGCCGGTTTGCTTGGGGGAGAGGGCGCGACCCATGCTTGGGTCGAGGTGTATCAGGATGGCCGATGGGTCGGACTGGATCCCACGCATAACCGATTGGTGGACGACAGCTACATCACCATCGCCCACGGCCGCGATTACCGCGACTGCATGCTCGACATCGGCATCTTCTCTGGATACAACGTCCAGCAGTCCCAATGGGTCAACGCCTCCGTCCACGAACAGGTGGCATAAATAAAATTCCAAGCCCCCTCTGATGAGCTGAGCCGTGAAGAAAACGCCGGAGGCGTTTTTAGGCGAAGGCGAACGACAGTGAGCAAATAAAATGGCAGCTGGAAAGCTGTCCTTAATTGCGTTCGAGCTGTCAGCCGTAAGGCTGACCGAGGGAGAGACCACTCAATGCAGAGTGGCCCCGTCACCGCTTCTACCACCACCAATATTCGGATTTTGGTAGTTGAAGAATTCGGATTTTCGCAGTTGACCAATTCGGACTGTTAATCGGCTCATCGTCTGACCCATCGCAATCTCACACAAAATCGCATTATCCCACGCCGAATCGAGCTCAGCGAAACTCCGATTTGCCAGGTCGGCAGAATGTGGCATAATGAACAAGTTGCCATTTTGGCAGCATGGATAAGTGTCCGAGCGGTCTAAGGAGCACGCCTCGAAAGCGTGTGAGGTGAAAGCCTCCGCGAGTTCGAATCTCGCCTTATCCGCCTTTAGGGTTCCGGGTTTGTCCCGGAACCCTTTTTGTTTTTGATACGAACGTCCGTATTCGCTCCTGTGCTGTATCGTATACGGCGTGTCGGGTGGAAAATAGCGAAAAGGATAACGTTGTACTCAGCGGGACTTGCGTACTAAGTACAACCATCGTATTATCGATATCAACAGAAGTACAAGGTTGTATTAAATATCCAGAACGCACATTCACCGCTGATTGGCGATGCCGCAAAACAGGTGAACCAAGAAGATGGGCCGATTGCTTTTGGTATTTAGCACAACGTTGTCTTGCGGTATTGAAGACAACGATTAAAGGAGAGCACATGTCCGAGCATTCGCACGACAATAAACCGGGGGAGCTGGAGGAATCTCGACTCGTCGTCGATAATGACTTTGAAGTAGCTCCGGTCAACGACAGACTGTTCGGGTCGTTCGTGGAGCATCTGGGTCGCTGCGTATACGACGGCATCTATGAGCCGGGCCACCCCGAAGCCGATGAAGACGGTTTCCGCAAGGACGTCATCGAACTGGTCAAGGAACTCGGCGCTACCACGATTCGCTATCCTGGCGGCAATTTCGTTTCCGGCTATCGCTGGGAGGATGGCGTTGGTCCTCGTGATGAGCGGCCGCGTCGCCTGGACTTGGCATGGCATTCCACCGAGACCAATCAGTTTGGTCTGCACGAAATGGCGAAATGGCTGGAAAAAACCGGCGGCAACGAGCTGATGGAAGCCGTAAATCTGGGTACCCGTGGTCTTGAAGAGGCCCTCGACCTGTTGGAATACGCGAATATTCCCGGCGGCACCAAGCTCTCCGAGGAGCGTCGCGCCAATGGTGCCGATCAGCCGTTCGGCATCAAGATGTGGTGCTTGGGCAATGAGATGGATGGCCCGTGGCAGACCGGTCACAAGTCCGCCGAGGATTACGGCACCTTGGCGGCCTCGGTGGCGGCAGGTATGCGCGCCATCGATCCGAACGTTGAACTGGTGGTCTGTGGTTCATCCAGCCACGTGATGGACACCTTCGGCAAGTGGGAAGAAACCGTACTTGAGAAGACGTTTGACAACGTCAACTTCGTCTCCTGCCATGCGTACTACCATCCGGAACTTCAGCCTGATGGCACCCGTGACATGAAGAGCTTCCTTGCCTCGGGCGTCGATATGGACGGTTTCATCAACGATGTCGCCGCCGCCATCGATGCAACCAAGGCCCGGCTGAAGAGCAAGCACGACGTGTTCATCTCGTTCGATGAATGGAATGTCTGGTATCTCAACGAAGAGCCGAGCAAGAATCCGGAAGGCATCGGCAATTGGCCGGTTGCCCCGCGCCTGCTCGAGGATGTGTACAGCGCCGCCGACGCCGTGGTGTTCGGTGATTTGATGATTACCCTGCTCAAGAACGCCGACCGCGTGCACGCCGCCAGCCTGGCCCAGTTGGTCAACGTAATTGCGCCGATTATGACCGAACCGGGCGGCCCGGCGTGGCGTCAGACCACGTTCTATCCGTTCTCGCTGACCGCAAAGCTCGCCAAGGGCGGCACGGTGCTTGAACCGAAACTGGCTTCCGGAACGTATGAAACCGACAAATACGGTGAAGTGCCGACGATCAATTCCGTAGCCGTGCGTGGTGAGGACGGTACGATCAGCGTGTTTGTGGTCAATCGCTCCATGGAAGCGGCCAATGACTTTGCCATCAAGCTGCCGGAAGGATTCGCACTTTCCGCGGTCGAGGCGCAAACCCTGCACGAGGATGATCTGCTGGCAAAAAACACGCTGGAAGACCAGAACCGAGTCGTTCTGCACCCCAACACCACCATCACGTCCGACGCCGATACCGGCACTGTGCGTGTGACCTTGCCGCCGGTCTCCTGGACCGCCGTGCACGTGAAGTGATTCGAGTGACGGTGGCGCATGACAGGGCGCAGTCTCTTATGGTTGCTGTGCCCTGTACAACCACCAAGCAATACCCAAACAATCATCAACATGCCCGGATTGCAGAAAGAGAGGTTCGGATTCGCCACTAATGTAATGTGGCATACCAGTCAAAGGAAGACAATGCCGTCATTCACATCGACTGGAACAATTCGATACCCAACAAAGGAATAAGGAGAAAAGACGGGTATGTAAAAAGCTAGGTTGAAAGCCGGCGGTCAGAAAGTCCCTTGTTCGGATGGCGTGCGTGCGTTTCTTCAACCAGAAAGTTTAACCTCTACGTTCGATCGTCCTGCAGTATTGTCAGAAGGATATTTGCCTAATGGTGCATGGGGTCCAACGGAGGAAAGCTCCTTGGCTGAATTCTGAGGTTGAGGGGTAGATGATTCCGATATGAGGAGGAGATGCTCGACCCGACTGTGACTTACCATAATAAGAACATAATGACGCTGTTGAAGGTGTGTCATGTAATAAGCAGAAATGGATTCGAACAATGGGAAACCGCGTAACTATCAAGGACGTGGCGCGTGAGGCGAACGTCTCCATCAAGACGGTTTCCAATGTGCTGAATGACACTGGCAGTATGAGACCGGATACACGTCGCCGTGTGGAAGAGGTGATGCGTAAGCTTGGATATACCGTCAATATTTCGGCGCGTGCAATGCGATCTGGCGGCACAAAGCTTATTGGACTCAACATCTTCGATTTCTCGCAGCCGTTCGTTCCTTTTTTCACTGACAAGGTCATTGAATACGCAAAAGAACGCCATTACGGTGTAGTCATCAACACATATGGTTCCGACGGTGAAGGGTTGGTTGCCAGCGTTGACGAGTCCTATCGTTTAGGGGCGGAAGGATGGATTCTGTTCGTAATGTCGCCGCTCGCGGATGAAGGGGCCGTTCTGGAGCAGCCATATCCGATTGTAACGACCGGAGACCATCTGGCCTACGGGAAAAGCGATTGGATCACCATGCCCAACATTGAATCCATCTCCACGGTTGTAGGAAGATTTTTGGATGAAGGTGCCCAAACGGTTGCTCTGATGGGTGTTCTTCCTGAACTGGTGGATGAGGCAGTGCTGCGTCGTCAGACGGAAGGGACCCAGGCGTTACGCGCCCAAGGATATGTGAAGGCATTTGAAGAGCGCGGATTATCGGTGAATTGGCGGTATGTGATTCCGGCAGAAAGCATGAATCAGCGTGAAGGTATGCGCGTGACAAAAGCTATGCTAGACAAGCTCCCATGCCCGGATGTTGTAGTGTGTCTCAATGATGCCATTGCTTTAGGCGCAATTCATGAATTGCAACGATGTGGTTTGCATGTACCTGACGATGTACAAGTGGTCGGCTTCGATAACGTGCCGGAAGCCGAGTACTCGGCGCCGGCGCTGACCACCATTGATCCACATATCGACGATTATGCCAAGCATGCCGTTGACATGCTTATCGACCGCATCGAAGGATACTCAGGCCCGGCCCGTACGTACACCACCGATTTCACATTGGTGGAACGTGCCTCAACTCGACTTGCCCACTAGCATCCAACAAGTTCGCATCGGCTTCGTGAGGAGTGTGTGTCTACTCGAACAATGCGGCGTCAGTCGCTGGGTAGCCAAGTTGGAACGCGGTGTAGGCGTGCTTGGCGGCCAGTGCGGCGAGGATGAGCAGCATATCGCTCTCGGTGGAAGATTTCGATTCGGTCACGGCCTTGATCTGCGCGCGGGCGCAGTCCATTTCGATGGCGGCGGCGGTCGGTACGGTTTGGCCGCTTGCCTTGTCGGCGATGGCGGTGGGGTTGGCCAGTAGTTGGTCGATGGCATAGACCTTTTGGCGGGGGTCGTTTTGGCCGGAAGAACTGGATTGTGCGCCGGAATCATCAAAATTGCCGTTCGCCAGCGCAACCAACTGCTGCCCGGCGGTCTTATGCATATCGCTCAACGCCAACGTAGCCCCAGCGGTCTGTCCTCGTGCGGCCAAGACCTCGATAGCGAATCCGGCGCGATCCTCGGCCACGGCCATCGCATCCAATACCGATCGGTCAACGTTGGCGGACGTGACGCCATCAAGACGCGCCGGCGTCACCTCAGGCGCGGACTGCCCGAATTTATCGGCCAGAAAAGCCAGCCATTGCTTGGTCTGCGCGTCACGTAACGTTCCCTCGGCAAAACGACCCGAACAATACCCGGCAACGTCAATCCAAGCCAGGGGAGCGGCCAGACCGGTGGCATACTGCTCTAATAACGGCGTGCCTTCAGCCGGATGGGTGGCGTAGCCCGCCAACGTCATCGCTTTCTCGCAAGGGGTCATTTGAGCTTCTGCCTCGGCCCGTCCGGCCAGTCGCGGCATCGAACACGCCGAAAGCGAACACAGCATCGCGCTCGCGCATAGTACGGATGCCAAGCGCCGGGTAAACCGTCCTGAAGAGAAGCGTGTCTGCATGGAAACATACACTAATAGCTAACTGTGACCACTCATAGGCCATGCGCCACATAACTTCATAGGAGGTACGGATCGATGGAACTGGACCTGACAGGAATACACAAGCTCGCCGCCGAGCAAGGAATCGACCCCGAAACCCTGGATGATGCGCTGGCAGAGGCCCTGCGCCTCGCCTACCTCAAGACCCCGCACGCCGCCAAGCACGCGCGCGTGGAGCTTGACGAACGTTCCGGCAACTTCACCGTGTGGGCCGCCGACGAAATTCCGGTCGAACCCACCGAAGACAACCCTTACCCCGTTCCCAAGCTGGGCGAGGAATACGATGACACCCCGCGTGACTTCGGCCGTCTCGCCGCAGCCACCGCACGCCAGGTCATCACCCAGCTGTTCCGCCGCGCCGAAGATGAGAAGGTATTCGGTGCGTTCTCCGGCCAGAAGGGCAAGCTCATCACCGGCATCATCCAGCAGGATGCTTCCGACCCCTCCAACGTGCATGTCGCGATGGGCGATGTCGAAGCCATTCTGCCTCGCCGTGAGCAGGTGCCCGGCGAACGTTACCGCCACGGCGAACGCATCCGCGTGTACGTGGTGAACGTGGCCCGTGGCATCAAGGGCCCGGAAATCGTGGTGTCCCGCTCCCACCCGGAGCTGGTCCGCAAGCTGTTCGAGCGCGAAGTGCCGGAACTGGTCTCCGGTGCCGTGTCCATCATGGCCATCGCTCGTGAGGCCGGCGCCCGCACCAAGATCGCGGTCAAGGCCAACACCGATGGCGTGAACCCGAAGGGCGCGCTGATCGGCCCCGGCGGCGCTCGCGTGCGTGCCGTTATGGAGAACCTTGGCCCGGAGAAGATCGACATCGTCGACTACTCCGACGATCCGGCCAAGTTCGTGGCAGCCGCGCTGTCCCCGGCTGTGGCCACCGGCGTGCAGGTGATCAGCGAGAAGAACAAGACCGCCATCGCCTTCATCCACGACGACCAGCTATCCCTGGCCATCGGCAAGG
>OLPL01001045.1_pt1 | contig 18502 bp, 36 predicted proteins | sample 1673211 | NCBI WGS metagenome assembly OLPL01 (sample SAMEA3136766, study PRJEB25190) | human gut metagenome | reverse complement strand
ATTTGATAAATCATTAACTATAGATCAAATTTTTTTTACTTCAAAAATGGACAAAATGTCCAAATCAAATTAAAGCCGTTGTACGTTATGTCTTAAAGCACAAACATATTTTAACTGATATTTAATAAAGTTTCCTAAAAAGACACCTATTAAATACAAACATTTGGAGTTTAAAGAAAGGAGTATTAAATTATGAAAGAAAAAACTTGGGCGCAGTATTTAGAAGAAAAAGAAGAAAGGGAATATAGACAACGCCAAGATGATAGAAAAAAAGAAGTATTGACCGCTGTTATACCAGCTTTAAATGCTTTTGGAATTACTGATGTTGATTATGTGATTGAAGAAACACGACATGTGCTAATTGTTGAAGGTGTACAAATATCATCCTGCGAATATAACAGCATACAAGCAATTATGCAAGAAGTTGCTGGATATATATTTGCTAAAAGATGGATCCCAACACACCGCAAGAAAAATGATCCTTGTATAGATAGTTGTGTAGAAAGAATTACAGAGCACTGGAAAAAGGAGGAGAAATAACAAATGGCAAGAGAATTGTATGGTCCGCTGTTTTCAGTTAAAAAAGCTGCGAATTATCTAGGAATTGGAATAACTCGTACTTATAAGCTTGTTAACACAAATATTTTGAAAAGTATCAAGGATAAGAACGGTTCGTTGATTGCTAAGAGTGTTCTTGATGATTACATCGAAGAACAGTACCAAAAGAACGCAAGTTCTTAAAAATTAAATAAGTAATTACTGGTCATCAAGGAGCCAATCTCAAGCCTCCGATAACAAAATAGCATTGATGATTTACTAACTACAGACATAAAAAAAGAACTAATACCATACAAGTTTTTATTTAAAGATGTTGGTTCGTGCGGACAGGGAAATGATCAAGAGCGAAATAGATAAAAAGTTTTTGGCAATTCTTAGAATTTCTCAAAGAGAAGATTATCCAAGGAATCGTTTTGAATTAGGTTATGAATCAGGAAGATTTGAAGTAGAAGTTAAAAACTTATTTTTATCAGGTGGTCTTACAACTTATGAGAAAGAGTTTCTTAAAAGATGTGAGTATATCGCAATGTTCGAAGTAAATGAAAAGGAGGTGTAACTTATGAAGCTTTCGGCAAGAGGATTGGCCACAATCATTATTATCGGTTGTTTTATCGCTAACTGTTTAGCAATCATAGTCAGGAGTATATAAAAAAGGTGCCTATTTCTAGGCACTCAACATAACAAGTAAATTCTAAGTCATTAAAGGAGAAAATGCAATATGAAAGTCAAAAAAAGAACATATTTTCTTATTTCAATATTAGTGATGTTTTGTATCATCGCTCCAATCTGTTATTACCAAAACAAGTTGGATGCATATGAAACAAAGATTCAACAACAAAAGGGAAAGATTTCTCTTTTGGAAGATTATTACAGTGATGCTTTATCTGATAAGAATCGCTTTGAAGATTTATATGACAGTGTTCAAGAGGATAACAAGTATCTCATAGCTCAATTAGAAGAGCTTCAAAAATGAAGAACTCTTGGCCAATTTACTGTTACTTACTATTGGCCTGGAGAAGATATTTACGGTCGTTTAACTTCTACAGGTGCTATTGCTGAAGAAGGAAGAACCATAGCGGTAGATCCTTCAATCATTCCTTATGGTTCCATAGTTTTAATCAATGGCAAGGAATACGTAGCTCAAGACTGCGGAGGAGCGATTAAGGGCAACAAGATAGATATCTTTGTTGACAGCCCAAAAATGCAAAAGTACACAGTAGAAATCTATATAAAAAGAGAGGAATAGAATATGACAAAAAAAGATTTAGAAGACATTATCCAAACAGCTAAAGCTGCAGGTGCAAATGTCAAAGTTGTTCAAGTTGGTTCAGCAGAAAATGAACCTGTAGAAAGACCAATGATTCCATTACTCAAATTAGAAGTTGGAATCAAAAAAGAAGGTGATGAACTTAAAGTTATGCCAACTGATGATTGGTGTTTCTTAGGAAGTATTTTTCTAGAAATGGCACCAATTGATATTGACATTGAAAAGGTCAAAGAAATGTTTACACCAGCAAAAAATGCTTTCAATCATTGCTGTAATGAATTGAATAACTACATCCAAGAACAATTTAAAGGAGCATTAGAAGATGAAAAAGAAAGAATTAGAAGAAAGAGTTGCTGATATTGAGGGTTCAATCATGTGTATGGAGTGCAAGGATCATCTAGATAGTGATGATTATCTTCAACTTGGTTATCTCAATCAGGAATTAGCACAATGCAATAAGGATCTGGAAAATGGCAATTACGAACTATGAGGAGTTTTTTCCTAACTGCAACATTGACTATGTAAAAGATGAAAAACATTGGCATAGTCTAAGAGGAAAAGGAATCGGTGGTTCTGATGCAGGAATTGTAATGAACGTAAACAATTACAAGACTCCCTATGAATTATGGGAAGAAAAGACAGGCACTAAAAAGCCAGTATTTCAAACAAGTGAAGCAATTGAAAAGGGCAATGCATTAGAACCTATCCTCATTGAATTGTTCGGAGTGCTCTATAAAAACAAGTTTGAACTGGTTGACACAAAGGATATCAGTTTATCTAACAAGAAATATCCTTTTCTTAGAGCAAATCTTGATGGGGCAATGATTGAGATTGCAACCAAAGAAAAATGGGGATTGGAGATAAAATCAACAACCATTCAAAACGGAGCAATGCTCAAAGAGTGGACTAATGATCATATTCCAATATGCTACTACTTCCAAGTTCTGCATTACATGATTACAACGGGATTAAGACATTTTGTCCTATATGCCATTCTTGATATTCCTTGGGCAAATAACGGCATAGGAAAGCAAGAAACAAGAGTTGTATATCTTCACTATGATGATTTGGTGCTAGATGCAAAATATCTATTTAAAACGGAGTTGTGGTACTGGAACTTAATCGAAACACAAACACCACCACAGTTCCTTGAAAACAGAAACAAAGAATTAAAAGAAGTCAGTTAGAAAGGAGAACCTATATGAATGAACTATTAAAAGTAAATTATGACAATGACCGCATTACATTGTCAGCAAGAGAATTACATGAATTTCTAGGAATTGGAACGCAATACACTAAATGGTTCGATCGTATGAGTGAGTATGGATTTTATGAAAATGTTGACTATCAAGCTATTAGTCAAAAAAGACTAACAGCTCAAGGCAATGAAACAACATATATCGACCATGAAATCACTCTCGACATGGCAAAAGAAATTGCAATGATCCAACGCAGTGACAAAGGAAAAGAAGTCAGACAATACTTTTTGGAATTGGAAAGAAGATGGAACAGTCCTGAAGCAGTAATGAATAGAGCTTTGGAATATTCAAGAAAGCAAGTTAAAGCGCTGATGGAAGAGAACAAGGAATTGAAACCAAAGGCATTGTTTGCTGATGCAGTAAGTGCCAGCAATGAATCAATCTTGATTGGTCAGTTGGCAAAGCTTATCAGACAAAACGGATACGAGATTGGTCAAAATCGTTTATTTGGGTATCTAAGAGAGAACGGATATCTAATTAAAAAGGGTGAACGTTACAATCAGCCAACGCAAAAATCAATGGATCTTGGATTGTTTGAAGTCAAAGAAAGAACAATTACTAATCCAGATGGAAGTACAAGAATTACATTGACTACTAAAGTGACAGGTAAAGGTCAAGTGTATTTCATAAATAAGTTTTTATCGTAGAAGGGAGAAGGAAAAAAATGAATGAGTTTCAATCAGGGCTACTTAATGAGCTAGTAGCTGTAAAAATCACAACTAAAGAAGAATTTGATAAAGTTATCAACTTCCTATCAATCAACAACTGCTTTCTTGTGAATGGAGAACCAGTTGTCAAACTAACATATCCAGGAGATAAAGCATTTGTCATTTTAAAACAAGATAATGCAATCTTCTGGCAACCGGCTAACCAAGAACTTGATGAACGTTATAAAGTTGTCAGCGTTATCGAATTCTTCAGACCAACTAAAGAAGAAAAGGTCGTTGAGGCCAAAGCTGAAGTTATTGAAGAACACGTTGACATTGATGAAAAACACCTTTCATTAGAAGTTCAAAAAAGACCAGCAAATGAAGCGATTGTCTCAAATATTGATGAAATGGTCAAATTGATTCCAGCAATTGAAGCTAAAAAAGGTGTGGTTGTAGATGAAAAGAACTACAAAGATTTTGTTAAAGCTAAAACTGGAATGGTTCCATTATATCGTTCGTATGCTAAAAAATTAGAAACTGAAAGAAAAACAGTCAAAAAAGCATACATTGAGCCTTATCAAGAATTTGAAGCAAAGGTAAATAAAGTTGTTAAAGCTTTAAATGATACTGCAAGTGTTGTGGCTGAAAATGTGGATGTATTTGTTCAAAAGCAAAAAGAAGCTCTTAGAAAAGAACGTCAAGCAGCTATTGATCAACTAAAAGAAGTATTGATTTCTAGAAAGATGATTTCAAAGGAATATGCTGATCAGTTTGTTTTTGATGAAAAATGGCTTAACGCTTCAACATCCAAAAAGAAATTTGAAGAACAAGTTGAAACACAATTCAATGCTTTAATGGAAAAAGAAAAGAATGACAAATTAAACCTTGAAATGATTGAAAAAACAATCACCAATGCATGTCTTATCGCAAATGTTGATGAAAAACTCATTTCAAGAGAAAAATATCAAGCTCTTTTGAATACTGAGGGATTACCAAAAGTAACCGAAATGATTACTGATGAAGTAGACAACATCAAAAAGCAATCACAAGCGGTTGCTCAACAAAAAGAAGCAGAACTTCAACATCAAAAGGAAGAGTTTGAGAAGAAACAAAAAGAAGCTGAACTTCAACATCAAAAAGAGTTGGAAGCAGTCAAAAAACAAGCTTCTCAAACAGTTGAAAATCAACCTAAATACACACCAGTTAAACGTGGAGAAGAAACAATTGCAAATGTAAACGATAAATATGTCGTTACAGAAATAAAACAAACCCCTCCAAAATTTGAAGGTCAAAAATGGAAAAGAACATTTGAATTTGAGGGCGATTTAGCAGCACTTCAAATGTTGAACAGATACATGGATGTAATCAAAAGCATCAATCCAACATTCGGCTTTGGAGAAGTTAAATTAACTGAAAAAGAACTTAGCGACCCACAAACAGGAGCAATCAATAAATATAACGTAAAGGAAGTTAATTAATGACTGTAGGAGATAACATAAGGAAAGTAAGAAAAAAAAGGGGGCTTACTCAAAAAGAATTAGCAAAATTATTAAATGTGAGTGAGCCTATGGTAAGCCAATACGAATCTAAAGAAACCTTGAAATTAGAAACTATAAAAAAAGTAGCTAATGCATTAAATATAAGCTATTTTGAATTATTGGATATTAGTGAAACAACTAAAGAATCCAACATTCAAAAAATCACACTGAATGTTGAAATAAAAAACATTGATGAAGAAACAAAGAAAGCTGAAAAATTAATAGAATTATTAAAAGAAGCCAAATCATTAGTGGATGATCTAGCTTCGATTGATTTTGAAATTCATGTTTAAAAAATATTACAAGACAAAAGGAGAAAATAAATTATGGCAGTACAAAGCATGGTACAACAAGCAAGTCAAGCAAGAGAAAACAAAATTACAACAATTAAAACAGATACAGGAGAAATTAAATTAAGCTCAAATATCGTAAAAAGCTATTTGGTTGCTGGAGGAGGTAATGTGAGTGATCAAGAAGTTAAATTGTTCATCGCATTATGTTCAGCACAAAAATTAAATCCATTTATTAAAGAAGCACACTTAATCAAATATGGTAGTTCACCAGCAACAATGGTTGTTTCTAAAGATGTATATCAAAAAAGAGCAGATAAACATCCCGAATATCAAGGAAAGAAAGCAGGAATCATTGTTTTAACTGCTGAAGGTAAGATTGATTATCGTGTTGGTACATTCTATATTCCATCAAGAGAAGAACTTGTGGGCGGATGGTGTGAAGTCTATAGAAAAGACAGAGAACCTGAACGTGTAGAAGTATCCCTTGATGAATATGTTGGTAAAAAGAAAGATGGAACAGTTAACGCTCAATGGAGTGGCAAGCCAGCAACAATGATTAGAAAAGTTGCAGTTGCTCAATGTTTAAGAGAAGCTTTTACATCAGAATTCCAAGGAATGTATGTACCTGAAGAAATGGGTGTTGAAGATACAACAAGTAATTTTGTTGTAGAAGAAACTCCTCAAGTGCATCAAGCAATTGAAGCAAACACAGCTCCAACGATGCAAGATATCATCAAAGAAGAAAAACAAGCTGAAAAAGTTCCAGTAGATGATTTTGATCCAATGTCAATGTAGAGGTTTATCAAAATGGATAAGTTAAAGGAATTTAGAAATTCCAAGAAGTTATCACAAAAAGACATGGCAATTCAAATTGGGGTTTCACCTTCGTATTACTACAAGGTTGAGAGTGGTTATCAAACTCCAAGCTATGAATTCCTATTGAAGTTTAAAAAGAAATTTCCAAATGTAAGTGTTGATAAAATATTTTTCTAGGCAAAACAAAACGTCAATAAGAGCGCTATTCTTACTGACGTTTGCCTGAATTTGTTTACTCTTTACATATGCAAGCGAAAAAAGTATAAAGCTTAATCACTACACTATATAGCGCATAATGCTTCTATGTACGCATCATCACTTATGCAGTTTCAGTTCTGCATGATAGCCTTCAAAAAAGCTAGTTAAAGGTTTGCCCGTTAGTTGATGATTCATGGGAATTGATGTAGTTCTTTAGCATTTTAACGTGTGCCATCACTGCGTTATTAACGTGATTTCCTTCACGAAAGTGAAAACTACAGAGCAATTATTTTTACGCCTGTTGACCTGTCGAGGCATCAGTTTGTTGTCCCCACAATAAGAGAACAGGGCAAAATCAAAAGTTTTGTCAAAAAGACCACTCTCCATTCTGCCACATAGGCAAGATATATTTTATCACAATTTGGAAATTTATAAAAGAAAGGATGTTAACAATGGAATGGCTAGAGAGGTAGATACGAAAGGCTATGTAAAACTGTATAGAAAAGCAATGAAGGATCCTATTTTTAAAGATTCTAAAGCATGGCATTTATTCACGTATTGCCTCTTTAATGCCACCTTTGATAGCAAACGTGGCGAGGTTGGGTCCTTCGTTACTACAATGGATCAAATTAAAGATGATTTAGGGTGGAAAACAAGAATGACAGTAGACAAATTTATGAAAATCCTAAAAGAAGGTTCGTATATTAATTATAAGACATCCAATAAAGATACCACCATTTATGTACCTAATTATTCTAAATATCAAGATTAAATAAATGGATTTGTTGTCTAAAAATTATACATCCGTTGTATAAAAAATAGACACCGGTTGTCTAAAAATTATACATCCGTTGTATAAAAAATAGACACCCTATCTTTATTATATAAGAACGTAAAGAACGTAAAGAACGTAAAGAACGAGTGGTGAGAGTACACGCAATGATAACAACCCTTCGCATACGACTTTGCAGATTGCTATATATAGTAGTAACTCACACTCACAGAAAGGAATTTAGAAATTTTGGAAAAAAAGGAATTAAGAGAAATTTTGAAATTTTACAAAAGTATGTATGTAGGAGCAATGATTAACATCGAAGATAAAACTTTGTTTGCTACGTGGTATGAAATGCTAAAGGAATATTCATTTGAACAAGTAAAGAATGCGATTATTAAAAGAACATCCCAATCAAGTTATCCAGCTAATATTCCTGAAATTATTTCTAACATTGAAGTTCCTGAATACACAATTGAAAAGATTCCACCCAACACAGTAATCATTCAGTTTGAAGATGAAACCTATGGAAACTTTCCGTTTAGATTTTTAAACTCACAAGATGCTAAAGAATATTCCAAAAAGTTTCAGGAATGCAATTACGATAAAGAATCAATCAAGATCTTACATGAAGAACATGTTAGAAAACGCAATTCTTCGGTTCTTACATACAGGGGAGAAGCAAAGGCAAGATTAGAACAAAAACTTCAAAATCAAAATAACAAAGGAAGTAGAAGATATGATAAACAGAGTAGTTTTAGTTGGTAGGATGACACGTGATCCTGAACTTAGAAGAACTCAAAACGGTTCAGCAGTTACAAGTTTCACTTTAGCGATTAATCGTCCAAAGAGAAATGATGAAGAACAACAAGCGGATTACATTTCGTGTGTTACCTGGAACAAGGTTGCTGAAAATGTTGAAAAGTACTGTTCCAAAGGTTCGCTAGTTGGAGTTGAAGGTAGACTTCGTTCAAGATCATATGACAACGCTCAAGGTCAACGTGTCTATGTTACTGAAGTTGTATGTGATTCAGTTCAGTTTTTAGAAACAAAGCCTAGAGACAAATATGAAGAACAACAATATCATTCACAATCGACATACAATCCAAATCAGTACCAACAACCAACACAAAATCAGCAACAAGACAGTTTTATGAATGAAAATCCACCTTTCAACATCATGGAAGATGACATTCAATTCTAGTCTAAAATAAAAAACTTAAAATTTTCGTTTCTAGCGAGTGTTTGTTTTAAAGATGATTAACTTTACCAATTATCTAAAAACATTCGTTAGGATGAAGATTTGACCGCAAAAACAATAAATCAAACAAAAAGGAGAGATGAAAATGCTAATAAAAAAGGATGAAGAACCGTTTTTCTACAAATTTCTTTCAATTGCGAAAGAAATCATCGGAAAAAATAAGACTTACACACCAGTATTTTATGGTGATGATGAAAAGCTCTATTTAGTATGTAACAACTATGCTGCAGTTTATGACTTTCAAAGTAATTTGCTTTTAGATGATGAATTAAGAGAGTTTGGAAAAATCCCTTATGAACTATCACAATTACCTAACGGAGATATGAAATTGGCGAAAGCTGAACATTTCAGCTGTCAAGAATCATATTTGATTGCAGTTAGAAATTTCTTCAAGCATGCGGGTTACATGTCGAAAAAGGTTTTTTCTGTTGATAAAGGTGATCCTTACAAGATTCCAAAAATCGTTGAAGTGACACAAAGATGGATTTCTGAAGAAGATAACAAGATTTTGGACAAGATAGGATTTCCTGATATCTATATGTTGGATGCAGAACGTGACAATGAATTTATTACATTAGCTGGTGATTGGAACCCATATTATTTGGCAGCATGTGATCAAACCGAATTAAATGGTGGACAAACAACCATTACATTGACTGTTTATTTCAACATCAAAGATGACCCTAAGAAAAGTGCTGTTGATCAACAAACAATGGAACTTGTACAACAACCTACAAACTATGATGAATTCGAAAATGAAGATGTTGAAGAAATTGAAGATGAAGTGGTAGAAGATGACTATCAAGAAGAGGAACAATTGGATGCACTTCTTGAAGACACTGTTGTTCCAGAGGAGCTAGAAGATGACTTCGACCCAATGCTTGCTTGATTTAGGTATCAAAAATGATTACAAGAAATTTTGGTTTACCGTTCCAGGAGCAATCGTTGGAAAAGGCAGACCGAGATTTACTACGCAAGGAAAATTCGTAAGAGCGTACACACCTAAAAAAACAAGGGATTACGAACAAAAAATAGCAATGTGCTATCGAAAAACTACAAGTTATCAAAGTGATAAGGCTCTAAGAGTGAAGATATTTGCTTATAGAGAAATTCCTAAGTCGACCACTAAAAAATTAAGAGGTTGGCTATTAGATAAAACGTTTCTATGTACCGTTAAACCGGATATCGATAACATCATAAAAGTAGTTTTGGATGCACTCAATAATGTGGCATATTACGACGATATTCAAGTGTGTGAACTGGTTATCATTCGTGAATTTGCTGAAAATGAATGTTTAAAAATATGTCTAGAAGAAGTTGGCGAAAGAAGGCCAAAATAGGAGGATAGAATTATGGGATTGTTTGATTTAGTTAGAGAAGAACAAGAAGCAAAGAAAAAAGCTGAAGAATCAGCTAAAAAAGATACAAAAGATGCAGTTGTTGAAGAAGTGGAAAAGGTTGAAGAAGCACCAAAAGAAGCTGATCAACAACCTGCTCCAGTTGCAAAAGCTGAAAAACAAGCGACTGAGGAGGTAAAACAAGCAGTAGAACAAGCAACTGAAATTGCAGAAGAATCTAAAAAAGAAGAAAAACCCGCAAGTAAAAAAGTACCTAAGAAAAAAGCAAGTACTGAAAAAACTTACAAGTATCCATTTGGAGTCTACTCTGAAGGAAGATTGATTGATATTTCTTCTTATGGGTTTGTAGATGGCCAAGATTATACAGAAAAGGAAATCACGGACATCATGTTACAACACCGCCATTATGAGTTTGCAGGAACAATGGAATACAGCTATATCGAGGATGACAATGTTCTTGTTGTAACTGGAAAACAACATAGAAAAGGCTAGGTGGTTAACATGGCCAATAATTACACAAGATATAAATTTTACGTCATAGGAGTTGGTGGGACTGGTTCTCTTTTAGCAAGAGACCTTCCCAAACTTCTTTTAGGAACGTCACATAAAATGATACTTATAGATGGTGATACAGTCGAATCTAAAAATATCGAACGTCAAGGATATCAAGCTCAAGATGTAGGTGATAATAAGGCTTTGGCATTATCGAGAAAAATCAACTCTCTTTATCCAATCGAATGTGAGTTTGATGATAAATTTTACACATATGAAAGTTTATTTTCACTTATCCAAGATGATAAGGGATATGTTCCTGTAATCATAGGATGTGTCGATAATGATGCTACAAGAATGATTTTAGAAAAAGTATTTAAGAAGCTAGATGATGTTATTTACATCGACTCAGCAAATAGTGAATACGAAGGAAATATCTATATCACAACAAAAAAGAATGGTATTCAACAAAGTAATTTGAGAAGTCAATGTTACAAATTTGATTTAGATAAGCACCCACTTGACGTTTCTTGTCAAGAACAGGCCGCCAAAGGAAATGTTCAGTTTCTAGTGACCAATGCAAAAATGGCCGTATCGATATTGGAACATTGCAACGCTTTAATCATGTATCAGTTGAAAGAAGGTGTTCAACTTGTCAACAGATTTGAGACAGTTTTTTACGACTGATCATGTTCCAGATAAATTAGAACCTAACACTTATGAAAAGTTTTTCATCAACGCTTTAAGCTATACATCACCAAAAGCTATAGATGATTTAACGATTGCATTTGAAGAAGATGAATCTAATGATTTGATACAAAACTTTCAAGAAATCGACTTATTAGATGAACATGTTTTTCCAGATGTTATCGATTATGAATTTGAAGAAGTTATATTAAGTCCTTTTTTTGACAGAAACGAATTTGCAGTTGATGGTTTTGAAACATTGATTGAAGGATTATACGATGAACAGAATGAAGTGTTTGTAAATGTAAGTTTTATTATTCCACAATTAAAAGGTGTCTTTAGAGAAATATATGCAGAAGCCAAAGAGTGGTGTGAGTACTCGGATGAAACATTATCCGAACCTAAGGTTGATTATTACAATCTAGGTACCACTGAAATGCAGTTCTTATATATCAAATTTAAAAACAAGAGAAAAGCTAGGAAATTCAGAAAACTTTATAAAAAGAGCTATCAAATAAGAGCAATGCTATATGGTTTTGGATATCGATTTATAAATGGTCAATTTGTTAAAGGAAACGTAAGAAACATTGAAATTGAAGGATGGGAATATCCTGATTTGAATTTTGGAGTGGCAAAAGAAGCTCTAGAAATCATGGCCAATTTTTCAAAAAAAGAAAGACACAATACGGAATTGTTGCAAATAATAGTCGAAAGAAAAGTAGATGATTGTGATTATAAATTTACTTCAAATGCTTTGATTTCAGCTCTTTCAAACACATTAAAGACAAAAAGCGAGGTGATCATGTAATGAGAGAAGCGATCATTCGTTTAAACAATAAAAAAGATGATGCTGAACTATGTATCAAGCAGAATGAAAAGATTACATTCAAAATGCTTTCAAAAGAAGAACTGGTAAAACTTTTTAATGAATTTTTTATCAAAGATCAGCATGAGAAAGCAAACATAAAATTGTTTTCTGAAAACACGATAGGCGCTGGTATTGATTATGCTGTTATAAAGCAGCCTGAGCATATGCAATATGTTACTTATAATAATCATTCATACAAAATAAATTTTCCTAATGCTATTTATATCGTTCGATATGACAACAAAATCGTAAAAGGCATCCAATGTTACTGCTATAAGAAATACAAAGGCGGAGATACCGAATTGTATGAATATGCAATGCCAAATATGTTGACAGGAAATGCAATGTGCATGGGTAGTGCCGATAAAAGGATTGTTGATGGTGATATTGAAGCTGCTTTGAATAAAATTATCGCTACACCTTTTTCACATAGCAATTTCGATGGAATAAAGGGATTTTCAACAACAGTCAGCTATTTTGAATATTTAGAAGATAATTCATTTCCTTACAAGCTTTTAAGAAAATTGAACAGGAAATTAAGAGATGTCAAAGTGTGATGAATTAAGAAAATTACTTCTTGAATGGGGTGAAGATAATTATTTGCCCCTCAAGAAAAAAATTGCGTATCTGGAAAATGAAAATTATCGTTTGAGAATGCAAAATTTAAGAGTCAAAGAAAGAAATGAAAGACTTTCTATGATTATTAAGAAAAAAAGAGAGGAAGCAAATTATGAAAATAGATAGAGGAATTGTTCGATGTGATAGATGTAAAAGAATTTTCAAAACCAAAGAGGTCAATAATTATAAAATCTCATATCAAGCAGGTGGATTGAAAAGTGATGGCGGCTGTGGGCTTGTAACAAAAAAAGCAGAAATCTGCTCGGATTGTAATATGGATTTTGATGATTTTATGCGTAATAAACCAGTTGCAGGACGTGATAACTCATGACAGGTAAAGAATGGTCGGAATTATGTAAGGAACGTGATGTTGTTGTAATCGATGCAAACTACAAGGATATGACGCATGAAGATGCTATAAAGTATTTTGATTTATTAAATACTGCAATGGATCATGCTTTTGCTAGAAAATATGATTTGGAAACCGGCCAATATGAAGATTATGCATTGCCTGAAGGGTCTACGTATTACGAAGATGATATGAACAAGAAAGTTGCCTGTTGTGAATGCGGAAAGAAAATCATGTACGAAGCTTCTTATACATCAAGAATCATCTTGAATAGCGGTGGATTTGGCTATGCAGTATGTGAAGATTGTTATTACAAGAATGATATGAAAGATATCGTTAAGAAAGGATGAACAAAGATGATTAAAGTAGAAGAAATCGCTGAAAAATACAAAGGCTACGAAGTGGACGAGGAGAAACTAAAAGAGTTTCTCACTCTGCCTAAACCTAAAACAGTATGGGATTTAAAAGGAAGTGATAAATATTGGTATATTTCAGATTATGGGCAAATTTGTAAAAGTACATGGATTAATTTTGAATGTGAGATTATTAGAAGAGCTATTGGAAATTGTTTCTTAACAAAAAAAGAAGGCGAATTTGAAGTTGAAAGACGCAAGGTTGAAACCACTTTGTTGAAATACGGAAAAAAAGGCAAAAGTTCTCAAGATGAAGAATATTTTATTCTTTATGATTTTGTTGATAAAAAGGTTGCAATTTATCCGAGTGGAGGAGTTTGCTATCAAGGCACTATTTATTTTACATCCTATGCTTTAGCACAAAAAGCTATTAAAGAGGCTGGGAAAGACAACATCAAGAAATATATTTTTGGAGTTGATGTTGAATACGTTAAGAAAGGTTAAGGTGTAAAAAAATCTGTAGATTGCAGAAAAAACGGTACTAAGGAGGAACAACAATGAAAACAGTAAAAGAATTAGAAACTATGTTAGAAGAAGTTAGAAAAGATTTAGAAGAACTTAAAAAGAACAAAAACAGTTTTGAACCAACACCAAAAGGCTGGAAGCCTAAAAATGGAGAAAAATATTGGGTCGCACATTATAATTTAAGCCCAACAGTTTTCATTTGTGATGAAAGAACAATAACTAATAATATTATTAAATACAACCGCATTTTTAAAACTGTAGAAGAATGTCAACTATATTGTGATGTTCAAAGAGCATTTATGGACGCTTCTAGGGAGTATGTTTTAAATAAATACAACTACGTTCTTCGTTATGCGCACGAAGGTGGGGAAGTATTCATAACACCCTATACTAATGTTCAACCTACAGAATTATTTTTCGACAGTGAGGAAACAGTTCAAAATCTCATTGATAAATTCGGTGAGGAAAATATCAAACGTTACTATTTAGGGGTGTATTGATATGAAAAACTTTGAAAAATATGAAAAAGAGATTAAAGAGATAGTGAATCAAAATAAGCTTATTGCGGTTGTAAATAATAAACCATGTGTTTGTGAATGTAAGTGTACTGGATGCAAATTTGATAAAAGTAAAGGCGATATGAGAGGTTGCATAGTAAAAGCTTTTGAATGGCTCTATGAAGAATATAAAGAACCTATCAAGCTATCTCGTTTAGAATTTGAATTGTTGAAATGTCTTAAAGGTGAAAAACTTGAATATCTAGCAAGGGATAAATGTAAAGTTTATGTTCATGCATATGGCCCTAAACCTCAAAAAGGAAATCTCGGTTGGTTTACGGAGACAAGAGATTGCTGTTGTATGTCTTTATTTAGTAATTGTTTTAAATTCATCAAATGGGAAGATGAAGAACCAACTAATATTAAAGAACTTTTAGAAAATTGTGAGGTAATAGATGATGAATAAAATAGAAGAATTTAATGTTGATGAATATATAGATAAAGTAACGGAAACAAAAAGGATATTTAGACAATCGCTTGAAAAATATGGCAAAGAACCCCAATGCCGACAATTAATGGAGGAGTGCGCAGAGTTAATTAAAGCAACAAATAAAATGTTACGTTATGCTGATAGACCAGCTGAACCTGAGTATTATGCCAATTTAATTGAAGAAATAGCTGATGTTGAAATCATGTTATATCAATTGAAAGTTATGTTTAACGTTAGTGATGATGAAGTTTTTAAAGTGAAAATTCAAAAAGCTAAAAGAGAGCAAGAAAGGTTGGAAAAGTTAAATGACAGCAAAAGAAATGTTTGAAAAGTTAGGATATATTTCATTAACAAAAAATTATATAAAAGGTAAATTAAAAACAATTGTGTATAAAAACGAAGTAAGCAAAGATTGGATTAAGTTTTATGCAGATAAGCAACAATTTATTGAAATAAGCGGTAATGGAATTTTCATCCAGGAACTTAAAGCAATCAACCAACAAGTTAAAGAATTGGGGTGGTTAGATGAATAAATATGAAGAAGCGTTTAATGTAATTGAAACAATTTTACATTTAATGTGCGGTGAAGAAAGAGAAGATAATTATAAACCATCACATGATGAAATGGTTAATTCTATGGAAGATTTTAAAGAATTAGCAGAAAGAGCAACACCTCAAAAGCTTCTCTATAATGGAGAATACGTTTCATTTTGTAACTGTCCTAATTGTAAGAAAGTCGTTCCTATACATGGTAATTATTGTCCTCGTTGCAGTCAAGCACTAGATTGGAGGGTTGAAAATGACTAAAACAAGAGGACAACTAATATCTATGTTCCAACATATGAAAACAATGTCTAATGATAATGCAATCAAACACATCAGGCATGAAGATATCGATACTACTTGTGGCTATCTTTTAGAAGATAAGCAAGAGATTGAAAAGTTAGAAAAAGCGCTTGATGAAGCGTGTAAAGAGCTGGAAAAATGTGAAAAAGATTTTGATAAAATATATGGTACCAGCTATGCAAAAATAAAGAATAAAAAATATTGGAAAAAGGAGTTGATAAAAGATGACTAAATTTGAATTGGATTTATTAAAAGAATTCTCTGATGATGGATGTGGTGGAGATGACTTTGATGAAATCAGTACATTAGTTGGCATGAGGATGAGAGGTTACTTTCAAGACGCTGAAGATGATGAAACTATTGATGAACTGATAGGGAGGTATGAAGAATGTATAAGCCACCAATAGAAATAGTAATGAAAGAAGTGTTTCAAAAGATGAATGAGGATTTTGAAAATTCAGTACTTAAAGCTGTACAAAAAGTCGACATAAATGTTGATAAAGAAGAACTTCTAAAGGCTCTAATTTATGATAGAGGACAATATGATAAAGGATATGAGGATGCGATGAATGAAATCAAGCATCCTCAACCACTTAAATTTGAAGATTTAACTCCTGGTATGTGGGTTTGGGATAATTTCTTTACAACTTTTACAAGAGTAGAAAATACATATTTATATTCTGATGATGCTCTTGCCAAAGGAACTAAAATGACAACGTTTTATTGCGATGCAGGTGTTCTAACTAAGCCCTTTGAAGAAAATAGATATTATCCAGTTCAAATTCCATGGGAAGGAAATAAAAAACAATGGGAACGTACTATAGAAAGTTGCAAACAGTAAAACATGCTTTGCAATACTATATCACTAGACCAGGAGCAAGTGAAAAGGATCTAGTAAGAGAAAAGAATTTATTGAAAGCAATTGAGGAAGAGGTAGAAAACTTTGAAGAAAAGCACCACATCTCTAAGAAAGAATATAGAAAATAAATAGAAAAAAAGATTAAGAAATGTTAAGATTAAATTCATAAGGGACAGATAGCAATTCAGAGGAAAAGAAATGCAGGAATCGAAGTACCAAATTATTCATTGGAAAGCGTGGAAAGACACTAAAAGACTTTTAGAAGAAACACGTGATCAGTTAAAAGATGATAGAAAAGCAATTACTTATTCAAATGAAATGCCAGGAACAAATCATATGAGCGTTATTCAAAGATATAATAAAATCCTTGAAAAAGTAGAAACGTATGATGATTATATCTATGCTTATAAGGTTGTAATCGAAAGATTAGAAAACTGTATAGCGGCATTACTTAATCAAGAGCAAAGAAAAGCAGTTATTATTTATGCAAACAATCCAGGAAAAGGAGAAAGTACAATACGTGAGCAGGAAGCCCTAAAACAAGGTTTCTCACGAGCAAAGTTCTATGAGCTTATAAATCAATCATTTAATATATTAGACATGGTTTTAGACCTTAAAGCAGTCCAAAAAAACGAATTCTGGACTAATTCAAGACTAAATTCTCAAAAAAACGTGTTATATTATTAATGTGGTGTAAGCCATAAGAGAACACCCCTTTTAAAATTTCAAAAAGAGATCATAATTGGTCTCTTTTTATTTTTATCAAAATAATATCGCAGGATAGTGAAATGGCATCACGCCAGCCTCCTTAGCTGGTATTACAGGTTCGATACCTGTTCCTGCAACCAATAGAAATTATTAGGAGGTGTGTCAAGGAATAAAAAACATAAAGTATTTGCGGATGAATACCTGATTGATATGAATGGCACACGTGCCTATTTAGTAGCATATCCAAACGCTAAGACCAATTCAGCATCGGCAAGAGCAAATTCACTTTTAAAACGAGAGGATATTAGAAAATATATCGATGAAGAACTTGAAAGGATGCACAATGAAAGAACTGCATCCGCACAAGAAGTCATTGAATATCTAACATCAGTAATGCGTGGCAAAAGTGAATCGAGTGTACTTGCTGGATGTGGTGATGGTTGCGAAGAGGTCATTGTTAAGCCACCTGATGAAAGAGAAAAACTAAAGGCTGCTGAACTTCTTGGTAAACGATATGGAATATTTACTGAAAAGGTAGATGTTAATAACGAAAGTGAAGAAAAGAAACAGCAATCAATCTCTAATATTGAAGCGTTGGTTAAACAAATGATTCCAGTAGATGAGGATGATGTAAGTGACTAACTTAGTTTTATCGCCTAAATTTAAAGATTTTCTTACATGTATATGTGAAAGAGAATATTTAGAAGGAACAACTGCTGCAGGTAAAACAACAGTAGGCATTCCTAAATTTATGTTGAGAGTGGCCATGTCGGATAAAAAGGATCATGTTATTGCTGGTGCAGATTTAGGAACAGTTGAAAAGAACATTATCAATAGCGAAATGGGATTGCTTAACCAATTTGAAGGTGTGACTGAATATTATAGCAATGGTAAAGGAAAGATAAGACTTCCTCATATTGAATATTCAACAGCAAAAGGAACTAAAGTCATTTATGTTTGTGGTTATGATAACAAAACCAAATGGAAAAAGGTCTTAGGTTCTCAAATGGGATGCGTATTTATTGATGAAGTAAACATTGCGGACATGGAATTCTTACGAGAAATAACCCATAGATGCGATTATATGATGACTACATCAAATCCGGATGATCCTGATTTGCCTATTTATAAAGAGTTTATCAATAAAAGTAGACCATTAAAGAAATATATCAAGGATTATCCAAAAGAACTATTAGAGCAATTAAATGAACCACCTGTTAAACTGTGGGTTCATTGGTAC